>OHBR01000448.1_pt1 | contig 22111 bp, 17 predicted proteins | sample 1577461 | NCBI WGS metagenome assembly OHBR01 (sample SAMEA3879579, study PRJEB24766) | human gut metagenome | biome: human-associated habitat; feature: feces | place: USA | collected 1985/1987
GGGTGATGTACGGTGCCACCGGTACGTATATGCTAGGCTCTTTCGACGGCAAGGTATTTACTCCCGAAGCCGGAAAATACTGCTATACCACCGGAAGTATCTATGCAGCCCAGACCTTTACCAATATTCCGGCAAGTGACGGCAGACGTATCCAGATAGGCTGGGGAAGAATCTCCCACCCCGGTATGCCTTTCAACGGAATGATGATGCTCCCCACCGAACTGACTTTGCGTACCACCAAAGACGGCATCCGCCTTGTCAACGTTCCCGTAAAGGAGGTCGAATCCTTGTGTAAGCCTCTTCGTTCCTGGAAATCTCTTTCTTCGGATGAGGCCAACCGCCATCTGAAAGAGTTTTATGATGCCGACTGTCTCCGCATTAAGACAACGATCAAACTCTCTCATGCCACGGATGCCGGATTCAACCTTTTCGGCCAGCGCATCCGGATAGGTCACCACGCAAAGCCCCTCTTCTCCTTTTTGCAGGCGACTCAGCACTTCTGTACGGAGAATTTCGTTTGCCGCATCCTTCTGCCCGTACTTGATGGCGCGGCGGAATGAAGAAGGAAAAAACAATACCTGCTCCGTCCCCAATATCTGCGTCAAATCATGATAGAAATAACCGGCTTCCTCCATATCACCCAGAATGAAAACGAGCGGACAAGTAGCCCGCTGAACCAATACAGACGAAAACAAAGAAGCGGCAGAGGCATATAAACCTCCGCAATATAGGTGACGGACAGAGTTATCTTTCAGAAGCCTGCACACCCCCTCTACATTGGGATGGGAAGCATAAGATTGTTGCAGTTCAGTTATATTCATTGCTTTGCGCTTTTTCCCCCGGTATTGCCCCTCATAAGGTATCCTACCGAAATAAATTCGGTGCAAAAATACACAAATAATCTTTAGCTTTGACCTGTCGGCAACTATGTTCTCTGAAATAATCTTTCTGCTGTCAGCCTGCACATCCTTCACCTTTTTTCTGTATCGCCCTATTTATCGGGGAAGGCAATGAAACTTCTTTTCCTCCAATTATGAATAACACAGCCTGCACAATCCCTATTCAGGAGTTATGTTACACAAAGTTTATCCCCAGCCTGCGGACATGTATCCCAGGGTTTGGTCTGTCTATCCCAAGGCTTGGGATAGACAGACCAAGACTGAAGAGCACTTTTTCTCCCTATATCTACCCACTTTATCCTTTATACTTCGAAAGTTTTTCTTTAATAGTTTGAATGTTTTCTGTTAATGATTGAAACGGGAATAGCTAAAGATTGAGGCTAAAGTTCAAAGTCAAGCATACGGTTCTTTGATTTAACCTGCATTCCTTATAGTCAGGAGTTAGAAGGAGCTACATAAATGAAAGAGTCGTGGCGCCAGAACTTTGCAAAATCAAGATTTGTGTGAAAATGCTGCCAGATAAAAAAGAAATGTATTACATTTGTTCCCAGTTATAACCCCCATTACCTATAAGTATGCAAACATCAGACAGCATTGTCATCATCCCCACCTACAATGAACGGGAGAATATAGAAAATATCATCCGTGCCGTTTTTGCTCTGAAACATGGTTTTCACATCCTTGTCATTGAAGACGGTTCGCCGGACGGAACGGCTGCCATTGTAAAGACCTTGCAGCAGGAGTTTCCCGAACGCCTCTTCATGGTGGAGCGCAAAGGAAAGTTAGGACTGGGTACAGCCTACATAGCCGGCTTTAAGTGGGCATTGCAACGAGGTTATGAGTATGTATTCGAAATGGATGCCGACTTCAGCCACAATCCCCAAGACTTGCCGCGACTCTACCGCGCCTGTTCCGAAGAGGGTGCCGATGTAGCCATCGGTTCACGTTATGTGAGTGGTGTGAACGTAGTGAACTGGCCCATGGGACGTGTACTGATGTCTTATTTTGCCTCCAAGTATGTACGCTTCATCACCGGGCTGCCCATCCACGATACTACAGCCGGATTTGTATGTTACCGCCGCCGGGTATTGGAGACCATCAATCTGGACGGTATCCGCTTCAAAGGATACGCCTTCCAGATAGAAATGAAATTCACCGCCTACAAATGCGGCTTCAAGGTAAAGGAAGTGCCTGTCATCTTCATCAATCGCGAACTGGGCACCTCCAAAATGAACAGCAGTATTTTTGGTGAAGCCGTATTCGGAGTGATTCGGTTGAAATGGAACAGTTGGTTCCATAAATATCCTACCGTAGATAAGGAGATGAAGTGATAGGTGATAGAGTGATAGGGGTTTACTATAAATATTAGGAAGATATGAAAAGAACATTGATACATAACGCTACGATTGTCAACGAAGGACAATCCGTGAAAGGTTCCGTAGTGATAGAAGACGGGCGCATTGCAGAGGTACTGACCAACTGGAAACCTCTCTCCGCCCCTTGTGACGAGACCATAGATGCCACCGGATGCTATCTGTTGCCTGGCATCATCGACGACCATGTACATTTTCGCGATCCCGGGCTGACCCACAAAGCGGACATCCTCACCGAAAGCCGTGCGGCTGCCGCAGGTGGTGTGACCTCCATCATGGATATGCCCAATACAAATCCGGTGACCACTACGCTGGATGCCTTGAACGCCAAACTTGATTTGCTGAACGAGAAGTGTATCGTAAACCATTCCTGCTACTTCGGCGCAACAAACGACAATTACAGCGAATTCGGCAAGCTGGACAAGCACCGCGTCTGCGGTATCAAGCTATTCATGGGCTCCAGTACCGGAAACATGCTGGTAGACAAGATGAACAGCCTGCTGAACATCTTCAACGGTACAGACATGCTGATTGCCGCCCACTGCGAAGACCAGGAAACCATCAAGAACAATATTGACAAGTATAAGGAAATGTTTGCCGGAGAGAATGATATTCCCATAGGCAAGCATCCCTACATCCGCTCCTCGGCAGCATGCTATGCATCTTCTGAGCTGGCAGTACGGCTGGCAAGGATTGCCGGTGCACGGCTGCATATTCTGCATGTGTCCACAGCCAAGGAACTGCAACTGTTCAATGACTATTCACTTTCCGAGAAGCATATCACCGCCGAAGCATGCGTTGCCCATCTCCTCTTCACGCTCAGTGACTATCGCACGTTGGGCACACGTATCAAGTGCAATCCTGCCATTAAGAAGCAAGCCGACCGCGATGCCCTGCGTGCAGCCGTCAACTCCGGCCTGATAGACGTTATAGCCACCGACCATGCGCCCCATCTGCTCTCCGAAAAAGAAGGAGGTGCCTTGAAGGCCATGTCCGGCATGCCGATGATACAGTTCTCACTTGTCAGCATGCTGCAACTGGTGGATGAGGGAGTATTCACACTCGAAACCATCGTTGAAAAAATGTGCCATGCTCCCGCACAAATTTACCGCATCAACGAGCGCGGCTATATCCGTGAAGGTTACCGGGCAGACCTTGTGCTGGTACGCCCCGATACCCCGTGGGAAGTGACAGCCGACAAAGTTTTGAGCAAATGCGGCTGGAGCCCATTGGAAGGACATACCTTCAACTGGAAAGTGGAAAGGACTTTTGCCAACGGACATCCCGTTTATAGCGACGGCATGGTGGACGATGCTTATCGTGGCGAGGAACTGAGATTTGGGGAGTGAAGGCTAGGAATTAAGGATTAGGGATTAAGGATTAAATGGGATGAAAAGGACAATACTGGCACCGGGGCATGAATTGCTTTCGTATCGGATTCATGAAGTAACCCCTTACATCAACTGGATTTATTTCTTCCATGCCTGGGGCTTCCAGCCTCGCTTTGCAGCTATCGCAAACATCCATGGCTGCGATTCTTGCCGTGCACTTTGGCTGACGACCTTTCCCGAGGAGGAACGTACCAAAGCTTCCGAAGCCATGCAGCTCTTCAAGGAAGCCAATAGAATGCTCGACCGACTGGACGAAACAATCTCCATCCATTGCATCTTCAGGCTTTGCCAGGCAAATGCAGACGGAGATAACCTCTTGATAGAAGGAACAACCTTCCCACTGCTCCGCCAGCAGACACCCCAACCCGATGGCGGTCCATTTCTCTGTCTGAGTGATTTTGTACGTCCCCTCTCTTCAGGCACGCCCGACATCGTAGGACTTTTCGCCTCCACCATCAGTGAAGAGGCCGAAGAGACTTACAAGAACGACCCTTACAAACATCTCCTTGTACAAACCTTGAACGACCGCCTCGCCGAAGCCGCCACAGAAAAGATGCACGAATATGTCCGCAAGGAGGCTTGGGGCTATGCCCCCGACGAATCCTTGTCCATTCCGGATTTGCTGGTCGAGAAGTACCAAGGCATCCGCCCCGCTGTGGGATACCCCTCCCTACCCGACCAATCCGTGAATTTCCTGCTGGACGAACTGCTCGGCATGAAACAGATAGGCATCACGCTGACTGAACATGGAGCCATGCATCCTCACTCCTCCGTCTGCGGCATGATGCTGGCACATCCCGCATCCCGATACTTTGCAGTGGGCAAGATTGGAGAGGACCAGCTGGAAGATTACGCCCGCCGCCGAGGAATGCCAATAGGGAATATGCGGAAGTTTTTAGCCACTACAATATGAATAATGTGCTAATGTGCCTATATGCTAATGTGCCAATTGGCTGCGCTATATGTATATTGTGCTACCATGCCGCAGGTCATTGGCACATTAGCATATAGGCACATTAGCATATAGGCACATTAACACATTAAAATAATCCTTTTTGAACTGTGATTTATCGCCACACAATGCGACTAACAGTGCAAAAGCAATTCGAAAGAAGCTAAAAGATGGAAAATGCAGAACAAGAGTTTGTATCCGTGGTACGGGAGTATGAGCGCGTGATATATAAGGTGTGCTATCTGTACACCACGCCCAATGCTACCCTCAACGACCTGTATCAGGAAGTGGTGCTCAACTTATGGAAAGCATTTCCCAAGTTCCGGCGGGAGTGTAAGATTTCCACATGGATTTACCGCATCGCACTGAACACGTGCATCAGCTTTATCCGCAAAGAAAAGAACATCCCCGAAATCGTCACCCTCACCCAGGAAGCCGACCGGACTGAAGAAACCGACGAGACACAAGCCATGCTACGGCAGCTCTACCGGATGATAAACCGACTGGGACAATTGGAAAAGTCCATCATACTGCTCTATCTGGAAGAGAAAAGCTACGAAGAAATTGCCGAAATCACCGGGCTGACCTTGACAAACGTTGCCACCAAACTCAGCCGCATCAAGGACAAATTGAAAAAAATGAATAAGGAGGAATAAATATATGGAACTGGATGAACTGAAGAAATCATGGAACGCACTGAATGAACAGTTGCAGAAAGAACCGATTGCTGACGAACAGCAGATTACCGAACTGATTGCCGGCTACAAGGCCAATACCCGCAAAAGTCTGGGACGACTCGTAGTCATACAGCGTTTCTCTATCGGAATGGGAGCGGTAGGTCTGGCAGCCCTTCTGCTTATATGGCTGTTGCTGCCCACCTTCGGCTTCAATGAGCAGCTGCAAGGCAAGATTGTCGCTTTACTGGGATTCATCGCTATAAGCATCCTCATAGGCATGTGGTGGGACTGGAAAACATACCGCTGGAACAAGGACACGCGTATTGATGAAATGGGGGTTGCCGAAGTCAGTCGCCGTATGACCACCTTCCGCCAATGGACCAGATATGAAGTGATGGGCATCTCCATTTGGATTATCCTTTTCAATATCCTCAACTATTGGGTGATGGAATATCATCTGGCACCAGCCAGCGTACAAGCCCTACTGATTACCCTTTTCGTAGTATTTGACGCGCTAATTATCTATATTCTCTACAAAAAAGTGATTTACAAACATCTGGACAATATTAAAAAGAACATTGAAGAATTGAAAGATATATGCACCGAGTAACTCTTGTTTTCATCCTTTTCCTTCTCATCCCCGACCTTTACATTTACTTGGTTTATGTAGTAAGAAAAACCAGAAAGGCAGTCCTTCACTGCCTTTATTGGCTTCCCACCTTGCTATTAGCGGCAGGCTATGTTTACTTCATATTCCTTACGGGCGACAATGCGATGTCAAACCATACGCAGGCCATAGGCAGACTGGCAATTACCATCATGCTGTTTGTCTTTCCAAAAACCATATTCATGCTTTGCTCGCTGGTGGGAGTACTGGCGCACTTCATCATCCGTCGTTGTCCCCGCAGCCCGTTCACCGCTATAGGACTGGTTTTGGCTGTCGTCAGCTTCTTCAATATCCTTTACGGTACCCTGGCAGGCATCACCCGTTTCGATACAAAAGAAGTGGAATACCGTTCTGCCAATATTCCGGAAGGTTTCGACGGCTACCGCATCGTGCAAATATCGGACATACACATCGGCAGTTGGCAAGGCAATCTGGAACCCATCAAACAGTTGGTCGATTTAGTCAACGGACAGAAGCCGGACCTGATTGTCTTCACCGGTGACCTCGTGAACCAGCAGAGCCACGAACTGGATGGTTTCCAAGAAATACTCTCCCAACTATATGCACCGGACGGAGTATACTCCATCCTCGGCAACCATGACTATGGCTCATACTATCACTGGCAAAGCCCGAAAGCAGAAATCGCCAATCTGGACTATTTAATCCGGCAGCAGAAAGCAATGGGATGGAAACTGCTGAACAATGAGCATGACATCCTTCATCACAAAGGTGACAGCATAGCCCTCATCGGTGTGGAAAACGACGGGGAGCCTCCTTTCTCCCAATTTGCAGACTTGCCGCAAGCCATGCAGGGCACGGAGGGAATGTTCCAAATATTGCTCAGCCATAACCCTACCCACTGGAGGCGCGAGGTACTGCCCCAATCGGATATTTCACTGATGCTTGCAGGACACACCCACGCCATGCAAGGCATCTTGTTCGGACATTCCCTTGCCGAACTTATCTATCCGGAATGGAGAGGAATGTACTACGAAGGCAAAAGGGCTTTGTACGTAAATATTGGCATCGGCTATGTAGGACTGCCGTTCCGGTTCGGGGCATGGCCGGAAATTACAGTACTAAAATTAGTAAGAGAGAAAGAGTGACGAAATAAGAAAAAGGTATATCTTTGTAGCAATAAAAAATCCGACACCTATGAAGATACTTTATATTATTTATCAGGTTTGCTTTGCGTTGCCCATTTTATTGGTACTGACTATCCTTACAGCATTGGTCACCATCATCGGTTCGCTGATAGGAGGAGCGCATATCTGGGGTTACTATCCCGGTAAAATCTGGTCACAGCTCATCTGCTATATACTGCTTATTCCGGTAGAGGTACATGGAAGGGAGAAAATACACAAACGTACTTCCTACGTGTTTGTGCCCAATCACCAAGGTGCCTTCGACATATTCTTGATATACGGATTCCTGGGACGGAACTTCAAATGGATGATGAAGAAGAGCCTGCGCAAAATCCCGTTTGTCGGCAAGGCATGCGAGAGCGCAGGACATATCTTCGTCGACCGTTCCAGCCCCAAGAAGGTGCTTGCCACCATGCGGCAGGCAGAATCATCTTTGAAAGACGGCGTGTCACTGGTAGTATTTCCCGAAGGGGCACGTACCTTCACGGGACACATGGGGTACTTCAAGAGAGGTGCTTTCCAGTTGGCAGATGAACTGCAACTGGAAGTGGTGCCCGTCACTATAGACGGCTCGTTCGAGATTCTTCCACGCACCGGAAAGTGGATACACCGCCACCGGATGATACTGACCATCCATGAACCTATTCCTCCCAAAGGGAAAGGGGCAGAAAACATCAAGGCAAGCATGAACGAGGCTTATGCGGCGGTGGAGAGTGCATTGCCGGAAAAGTATAAAGGGATGGTGAAGAACGAAGACCAGGACAGATAAAGACATAATGACAAACGGGAATGCCTGAATATCTTGATAGGATATTCAGGCATTCCCGTTTGTCATTATCAACTCATTCCTGTTTATTTCTGTCCTCCTACAGAAGCATTTTGCTTCATGCGTTTCTGCTCTTCAATCAGCTGCATGTTCTCCTTCGCCTTTGTAAGGAAATCCTTCACCAAAGTATTCTCTTTAAAAGACAAGGGAGCAGTCCTCATGATGTCCTCAATCTGCGGAGTCATCACCGGATAGGGCAGTGTGCTGCACATCATCATGAATACACTGGGGCCCAGCACATTCTCAAAGTTATCTACAATGAACTGCCGGACGTAGTCGTTCATCTCCTTCACAAGTGCTTCGCCTTCCTTTGCCAACTGCCCATGCACGTCATCCAGATTGGCACCGTCCAGCACCATACGCGCCTCTTTCCGTTCCAGCTCCTCTATCTTCACTTCCAGGGAATTGCGCTTGTCTATGAACTCGTACAGTTTGTCATTCAAAGGAGTCCCTTTGGCAATCAACTGAGTATTGGAGATGGAAACCACGATTTTGCCGTCTTCCAGCACCAAAGGCATAATGCCCTCGTGGTCCATATAAAGAGTCACCATCATCACGGAATCGGCCCGGCCTTTCATCTTGAAATGCCCATGGATAACCTCTGCCGAGTCGACGTTCACCCATTGCCCGTCCCGAAGCGTCTTGAGGAACAACATCTTTCCGTCAAGGCTGGTTACCGAGGAACTGCCCTCTATCTTATACTTGCGGTTGCAAGAAGTAAAGAGCACAAGCAGGAGCAAAAAGGGTAAAATGCGGTTCACACTCATTCTAATCATGCAAGAAACGATTTTTGAATTACACCCAGCAAAGGTATTAATATTCCTTATAAACCGAATAGAAAGAAAGGATTTTTCATTCGGTTTACGTATTTTTGCACAATTATAAATCATAAAAATAGAGAAAATATACATGTCAACCTATGCACCTTTTGCCAAACCGCTCTATGTAATGCTGAAACCGGTAGGTGCGGTATGCAATCTGGCATGCGATTATTGCTATTATCTGGAGAAATCCAAACTATATAGAGACAACCCCAAGCATGTGATGAGCGAGGAACTGCTGGAAAAGTTCATCGAGGAGTACATCAACTCGCAGACCATGCCCCAGGTTCTGTTCACCTGGCATGGCGGAGAGACGCTGATGCGTCCGCTCTCTTTCTACAAACGTGCCATGGAGCTGCAAAAGAAATATGCCAACGGACGCACCATAGACAACTGCATACAGACCAACGGCACGTTGCTGACCGATGAATGGTGCCGGTTCTTCAAGGAGAACAACTGGCTGGTGGGTGTCTCCATAGACGGGCCTCAGGAGTTCCATGACGAATACCGGAAGAACAAGCAGGGCAAGCCCTCTTTCGTCAAGGTGATGCAGGGCATCAACCTGCTGAAAAAGCACGGTGTGGAATGGAACGGAATGGCAGTGGTCAATGACTACAACGCCGACTATCCGCTGGACTTCTATAATTTCTTCAAGGAGATAGGATGCCATTACATCCAGTTTGCCCCCATCGTGGAGCGCATTGCCCCTCATGGGGACGGACGCCATCTTGCCTCCCTGGCAGACAAGGAAAAGAGCACGCAGCTGGCAGACTTTTCCGTCACGCCGGAACAATGGGGAGACTTCCTATGCGCCTTGTTCGACGAATGGGTAAAGCAGGACGTGGGTACTTACTACATACAGTTATTCGACTCTACCCTTGCCAACTGGATAGGCGAACAACCGGGTGTATGTTCCATGGCAAAGACTTGCGGCCATGCAGGCGTCATGGAGTTCAACGGAGACGTATATGCGTGCGACCATTTTGTTTTCCCCGAATATAAACTGGGCAACATCCATCAGAATACACTGGTGGAGATGATGTACGGAGAACGGCAACAAGCCTTCGGACTGATGAAGCAACAATCTCTCCCCACCCAATGCAGGGAGTGCGAATGGCTGTTTGCCTGCAACGGCGAATGTCCAAAGAACCGTTTTGCACGTACAGCCGACGGAGAGCCGGGACTGAATTACCTTTGTGCAGGATATCATAAGTTCTTCAGTCACGCAGCCCCATACATGGACTTTATGAAGAACGAACTGATGAACCGGCGTCCGCCTGCAAACATTATGGAAGCAATAAGAAACAATGCCATAAAGCCATAAGCCCACAAGCGATGACAATGAAATTCAAAGACATTACTTAATAATTGATTATATGAAGATTACATTTAAGAAAGGTTTGCTTGCGGCCATTGCCGCACTGACAGTCTGCTCTGCGCGTGCAGACGAAGGAATGTGGTTGTTGCAACTGATGAAGCAGCAGAACTCCATCGACATGATGAAAAAGCAAGGACTGAAGCTGGAGGCTGACGACCTTTATAATCCCAACGGCGTGTCACTGAAAGATGCTGTAGGTATCTTTGGCGGTGGCTGTACCGGCGAAGTCATCTCTGCCGAAGGCCTGGTACTGACCAACCACCACTGCGGCTATGGCGCCATACAGCAACACAGCTCGGTGGAACACGACTACCTGACCGACGGTTTCTGGGCTATGTCCCGCGAAGAGGAGCTTCCCTGCAAGGGACTCACCGTCACCTACATCGACCGGATACTGGACGTGACAGACTACGTAAACGAACAACTGAAAACCGACGACGACCCGAACGGCACCAATTATCTGTCTCCCAAATACCTGAAGACAGTAGCCGACCGCTTCGCCAAGTCCGAAGGCATCGCCCTGACACCCGGCCGCAAGCTGGAACTGAAAGCCTTCTACGGTGGAAACAGATACTATCTGTTCGTAAAGACCACCTATAGCGACATCCGCATGGTAGGCGCTCCCCCCTCCTCCATCGGCAAGTTCGGCGCAGACACCGACAACTGGATGTGGCCCCGCCACACGGGAGATTTCTCCATCTTCCGCATCTATGCCGACAAAGACGGGAAACCCGCCGCTTACAGCAAAGACAACGTTCCCCTAAAAGTGAAGAAACATCTCACCATCAGCCTTGACGGCTATCGCGAGGGCGACTTTACCTTCGTCATGGGATTCCCCGGACGCAACTGGCGCTACATGATTTCCGACGAGGTGGAAGAGCGTATGCAAACCACCAACTTCATGCGCCACCACGTGCGCGATGTCCGCCAGAAAGCTCTGATGAAACAAATGTTGCAAGACGATGCCGTACGCATCCACTATGCCAGCAAGTATGCATCTTCTGCCAACTACTGGAAAAATGCCATCGGTATGAACGAAGGTCTCGTCCGTCTGAAAGTATTGGACACTAAACGTGCACAGCAAGAGGCACTCCTGGCACGCGGACGCTCGCTGAACGACAATAGCTATCAGCAAGCATTCGACCAGATACGCGCCATCGTAAAGCAACGCCGTCCAGCCCTCTACCACCAGCAAGCCATTCAGGAAGCACTGGTGACGGGACTCGATTTCATGCGTATCCCCAGCACCGCAGGACTGGTATCTGCCTTGAAGAACAAGGACAAAAAACAGATTGCAGCAGCTAAAGACAGCCTTCAGAAGGCAGCCGACCGCTACTTTGCCTCTGTCCCCTTCCCCGAAGTGGAACGTATTGTTGGCAAGGAAATGCTGAAAATCTACATGAAGTATATCCCTGCCGAACAACGCATCGGTATTTTCCAAATCATAGACAAGCGTTTCAAGGGCAACAGCGACGCTTTCATCGACGCCTGCTTTGAACATTCCATCTTCGGCAACAAGGAGAACTTTGCCAAGTTCATCCGCAAGCCCAGCCTCTACAAGATTAATACAGACTGGATGGTCTTGCTGAAATATTCCATCACGGACGGCCTGCTTCAGACCTCCATTGCCATGATGGATGCCAATAAAAACTACAATGCCGCCCACAAGGTATGGGTAAAGGGCATGATGGACATGAAACTTGCCAATGGTCAGCCCATCTATCCGGATGCCAACTCCACCTTGCGCCTGACCTACGGTCAAGTACTCCCCTACGCTCCGGCAGACGGTGTGAAATATGATTACTATACCACCCTCAAAGGTGCCATGGAAAAGGAAGATCCCGACAATTGGGAGTTTGTAGTCCCCGCCAAACTGAAACAGCTGTATCAGGCAAAGGATTTCGGACGTTATGCCATGCCGAACGGCGAAATGCCCATCTGCTTCATTGTCAACACAGACAATACCGGTGGAAACTCCGGCAGCCCAGTGTTCAATGCCAAAGGAGAACTGATAGGTACCGGCTTTGACCGCAATTACGAAGGTCTGACTGGCGACATTGCCTTCCGTCCGTCCTCCCAACGAGCAGCATGTGTAGACATCCGCTACACCTTGTTCATCATCGACAAATACGCGGGAGCTTCGCATCTCATTGAAGAGATGACGATTAAATAATGATTTAGCGAACAAATCCTCCTCCTATTTTGTTATCATTACAAATAAATAAAAACAGAAAGGAAAAAATTATGGAAAAGTTTGAAGAATTGATACAATCAGAAAAGCCCGTTTTAGTTGATTTCTTTGCAACCTGGTGTGGTCCGTGCAAGGCCATGCATCCGGTACTGGAGGAACTCAAAAACGAAATAGGAGATGCTGCCCGTATCGCCAAAATAGATGTAGACCAGCACGAAGAACTTGCTGCCCGCTACCGCATACAAGCAGTACCGACATTTATCGTATTTAAGAAAGGTGAAGCCGTATGGCGCCATTCGGGTGTCATCAGCGGTAAGGATTTGAAAGCCGTTATAGAACAAAACTCTTAACAAGAAGAAATGAAGAAGATTATAGCAATGGTTGCCCTCGTGTTTTCTTGCATGCTGGCCTATGCTCAAACAAACGGAGAAGTTATCGTCATGAACAAAGCCATGTTCATCAAGGATGTGTTCGACTATGAGAAATCCCAGGACTGGAAATACAAGGGAAGCAAGCCTGCCATCATAGACTTATATGCCGACTGGTGCGGACCTTGCCGCATGGTGGCTCCCATTATGAAGGAACTGGCCAAAGAGTATGCCGATAAAATCGTTGTCTACAAAGTCAATGTGGATAAAGAAAAAGAATTGGCAGCGTTGTTCAATGCAACAAGCATCCCTCTTTTTGTATTCATCCCTATGAATGGAGAGCCTCAGCTCTTCCGCGGAGCAGCCGATAAGGCTACCTACAAAAAGGCGATTGACGACTTTTTACTGAAAACAGAATAGTTCATAATAGAAAGAAAAAACTCCTGACTACCTTTACAAAAAGGCAAGTCAGGAGTTTTTGTATCCTATTCACTCAAAACACGATAGGCATCTCTTTCCATTCTCCTCCGTGTAGTTCCATCACCGATTCATACCCAGCCTTCCTCAAGGCACGCAAGGCTTCGGGACGTCCGTTGCTTATCCGTTCCGGATAGTGTGAATCACTGTTTACCTGCACACGTACACCCAAATCATGCAGGTAGGAGAAGTACCGCTCATTGGGGTAAAAAGTACCCAGGTCATGATAGGCTTTGGTATTGACCTCTACCTGATAGCCGCGACGGGCAATATCTGCGAAATACGCCCTAACCAGCTCATCATACCAAGGCTCGTCCAGCAATCCCGGGCGATAGCATGCCGCATTGTAGTGCATCTTATCGGCATGGCCCACAATATCGAAACCACCCAGCTCGAGCATCCTCGTCAACCTACCATAATAGAGACGGACCACATGCTCCAAATCACCGCAGAAATGTCCGTCTACAATGGTCTTAAAGGTATCCGCAGATACATCTACATCCACCACTTCCCCTTTGTCATTGTAGAGAAGATGTACAGAACCGATACGATAGTCCAACGGCAACTCCCTGAAACGGGCGATGGACGGATTACTCGCTTCATTCAGATAATCAATCTCCAGACCGATATACAGTTCGATACGTCCGGCATACTTCTCCTTCAGACGATGGAATTCAGATAGATAGTCGTCCATGATATCCCACTCCATAGTCCATGCCGTAGAAAAAGGCAATGGAGCATGCGATGAAAAGCCATAAGATGTAAAACCTTCACTCAATGCAAAACGCACAAAGTCCTCCATGCCGGCACGCCCGTCACAATAAAGGCTATGGCTATGATAATTCGTCAGATTTCCCACTTTCTCAGTTCTAATTTTTAATTCTTAATTTTCAATTTCGAACTTCAGTTCGATTCTATCTCACTCAGCTCCAGCCAGCGCAATGTTTTTTCGTCAATCAAGTCCGACAATTCCGGCAAACGTTTCGACTTCTCCGTCAGTTCGTCCACAGACAAAGTACCGCTGCACAAAGCCTCTTCAATTGCATTCTTTTCGGTTTCCAGGTCAGCTATCTCCTGCTCCAATTGTTCAAACTCGCGTTTTTCCTTAAAAGACATGCGCCGCTTTTCGTTCAGACGCACCTTCGCCGTCTTGTCCTCCTGAGCCTTGGCGGCTTCTTTCTCTTTCTCCTTTTCCTGATGGACTTTCGCATCTTTCCAGTCGCGATATTGTGTATAGTTGCCGGGAAAGTCGCGGATGTCCCCTTGTCCGTTGAACACTAACAGATGGTCTACCACTTTGTCCATGAAATAACGGTCGTGGCTCACCACAATCACGCATCCTTTGAAATTCTGCAAATACTCTTCCAGCACATTCAGCGTCACAATATCGAGGTCATTGGTCGGCTCATCCAGCACCAGGAAGTTGGGATTGCGCATCAGGACCGTACACAGATAGAGGCGGCGGCGTTCTCCCCCACTCAGCTTGTAGACATAGCTGTGCTGTGTCTCGGGAGTAAACAGGAAATGTTGCAGGAATTGCGATGCCGTCAGCTTCTTGCCGTTGCCCAGTTCTATGACTTCGGCAATGTCCTGCACTACATCAATCACTTTCATCTGCTCGTCAAACTGCAAGCCGTCCTGCGAGTAGTAACCGAAGCGGACCGTCTCGCCAATGTCCAGCGTACCGCTGTCTGCCTGCTCCAACCCCATCAGTATCTTGATGAAGGTCGACTTGCCCGTACCGTTATTCCCTACGATACCCATCTTTTCGTAACGGGAGAAGATGTAAGAGAAATCATCCAGAATCTTCAAGTCACCAAAGGATTTGTACAGATGGTCTGCCTCGAATATCTTACTGCCTATATAAGAAGCCTTAACGTCCAGCTTTACATTGTCGTTGTTGAAACGCTGCTTAGCCACCTTCTCCAACTCGTAAAAGGCATCCTCCCGATAGCGTGCCTTGTGCCCGCGGGCTTGCGGCATGCGGCGCATCCATTCCAGCTCTGTGCGGTAGAGGTTATTGGCACGTTCTATCTCCACAGTCTTGGCCTCGATACGCTCTTGGCGCTTCTCCAGATAATAACTGTAATTGCCTTTATACTGATAAATCTGCCGGTTGTCTATCTCTACGATTTCGGAGCATACCCGGTCGAGGAAATAACGGTCGTGCGTCACCATCAGCAAGCTGAGGTTGTTCCGGCGGAGATATTCCTCCAGCCACTCCGTCATATCGAGGTCGAGGTGGTTGGTAGGCTCGTCCAGTATCAGCAAATCGGGTTCAGTGATAAGGGTATTGGCAAGTGCCACACGCTTCAACTGCCCGCCGGACAGATGTTTTACGTGCTGACTGAAATCACGTATTTTAAGTTGAGACAGAATCTGTTTCGCCTTCTGCTCGTACTCCCAAGCTTTTTCATGGTCCATACGCACCAGAATTTCGTCCAAGCCGGGATGCCCCTCCGTTTCCATGCAACGTTCATATTCCTTGATTAACTCGACAGTACTGTTGCCATGATGGAAGCACGCTTCGAGCACGGTCAGCTCTTCGGGATATTGCTGGTCTTGTTCCAGATAACCCACACGCAAATCACGACGGAAGGAAATGGTGCCATTGTCATACCCTTCCTTGCCGGAAAGGATATTGAGCAATGTCGTCTTGCCACTGCCGTTCTTGGCTATCAACCCGACACGCTGTCCCTCGGACAAGCCCAAAGAAATATTTTCGAATAGTACCAAGTCACCGAACGACTTGGTCAAGTTTTCCACCTGAAGAATTGAATTTACTGCTGCCAATGCTTTAATAGTTGAAAAATGAAAATTGAAAGTTGAAAATCACAGTACCGAGATGACCGGACCTTAGAACAAGGAGCTGTATATCTCCGGCAGATTCACTTTACCTCCTGCCTTTACTTTGCTCCAAACCAGCTTCATGGGGTCTATCCATTCACCGGTAGACGTGTTCAGCAATATGGGCGCTTCCCGGTTTCCGTCCACCAAGGTACGCCATTCCATACCGTCCACTTCATTGGCGAAAATAACACAAAGCGCGATGCCAAAAGCCAGCCATGCATCCTTCTTCTTAGGACCGATGTTGCTTTCTTCCATCATCTGCTGCATCTTGGCAATGTCTTCCTCAGCTCCCTGGAAATCCTTCTTCAACAATTCCTTTATAGTAGTATCCACCCACTCGTATGCTTCATTAATCTGGTAGATTTCCGAAAGGCGCACCGGAATTATCTCCGCTGGATACTTCACTCCATCCTTCCGCGTTTCCAGCGAAGCGATAATCTTCTCCGCTTCTGCAACCGGCTCTCCTTTCTTCACCGTAAACGAACATTCAAAGGCAACTTCATCCGCGCCCATTATCCATAAATGGGAAGTATAGTACGCACCTTCTTCCTCGAACATCTCCTTACTATATGCACATTCCATCCGGCCTATCCTAACCGGAATGGCAGAGGAGTTTTCCCGTAACTCTTGCTTCACGGAGTCCTTGCCATATGTAGCATTCCCTTTGAAAGCCGAAATGCGAAAATTACCGGTCCACTCATTGGGGTTATAAAAAAGGAAAGAGCCTTCCCCGTCCTCGAATTCATTCCAGTCTGCCGGATAAGTCATGGAGAACCATGCCCCCGGAGAGATAAATTTCTTGCTTTGTTCCATATATAGACTAATCTTTGCAAAGACAGTTCACACCATCTCAGCTATTTCTCGCAAAGATAGTACAAACCGAATGCAAAATAAAATGAACTTGTCCATTTTTTATGCTGAGGTGCAGCCTATCTTCGGTTTTAGGGCAAAAGTAACATATTACCGCCGTTGATATGCAAACAAACGAAACAAAAAAACAGCCGATTCTCACGAACCGGCTGTTCCAATCATCATCTATGAATGAAGACCATTAGAGCCTTCAATATCTTAACTATATCTTAAAATCCACATTTTGGGCGTAAAGATAATGAATTTGTATCACAAAATAAAATGCAATGAAAAATTAGTTTTGGGCACTGTCCCACCATACGGGTAAAGTCCATACGTCCTCGGCAGCATTCCAAAGTGCAATTGAAGTATCAGCTCCCGGAACAGTGGCACCGATAGCTTGCAGATTGGCCGTATTGTAGTTGAGTTCATGACTGCATTGCTGCCAACGACGGAACTGTTTACCTTGCGGAATATTCTTTTGGGCAGTAGCATCAACGCCATAGCGTGCAGGAATACCCCAGCCTAAGAAAAGCTCCGGATTAAAATCGTAGCGACGCATATCGTTCCAAATTTCCATGGAAAAATGCAATGCCAAACGCTTTTGAGTAAGAATCTTGCCCAAAGTAATATTCTCTTCAGTGCCGATACCATTGTTCAAATAGTTGTCAATGTCGGTTTGCGTCATAGGAGAGAACGAGGGGCATGCTTCCAAATTGGCATCTTCACGGCACCACACTTTCAATTTATCGTTCATACCGTCGATACTGGCTGCAATACCTTTCTTATAAGCATTAAAAGCCGCTCCTTTATTACCTTGGTTAAAGAGTACTTCAGCACGTATGAAACAAGCTTCGGCATAGGTTCCAATATAGGTGGGAGAAGACACGCGAGTATAGAAAGTTCCCGATTCGCGAGAGGCATCAGTGCCATCGCGACGATAAAGTAAATCAGGACGTCCTTGATAAGCTTTGCACTGACTGGTACACTCTACATAAATAGTGTCCCCCTTACGGGTAGAAGATTCACTGTCAATCCACCAACCTTTAGCTGCCGAGAAGTTCGAGCGCAACGGTCCGCCGGTAAGGCTGGGACTATCATTGCCAATCATGTCTACACCCATAGAACGACGCCAACCGTTTTTGAACTTCACCTCTGCGGGTGAATTACTTGATTGCTTCGAATATGCCCAAGGTAAAATCTTATCGGCACGCGGATCTTCTATTCCACTTCCGGCAAAATTTGTCAGATTATCGTAAAGCATCTTGGTAGGCATATAGCCGGCATTCATGCCACATACAGAAAAGAGCGGTGAATAATCAACCGGTTCATCCCATCCCAATACATCATGCGAATTATTGGCATCAATATGATTGAATACGGTATTGTCGGCATTGCTTTGCTGAGCCTTGTCAAGACAAGCCAAGATTTCTGCGGCATCGTATTTCCCTTCAAGATAACTGCCTTCACCCTTTTTAATAAGCTTGTTAATGTAACGTGCTTTAAGTAAGTATGCCAATTTAAGCCACTTGTCTACACTACCACCGTTCCAAATATCGCCTACAGCCAACGAAGCTGTCGCAGACCCTTGCTCTTTTTGGAACATCTCGATAGCGGTGTCAAGATCGGCCAAACAGCCCAAATAGATTGTTTTTCCGTCATTATAGGTAGGAGTAACACCGGCTTCAGCCTCACTCGACTTGTAAGGCATTTCTCCATAAAGGTCTGTCATAAGCATAAAACCATAGGCACGAATTACGCGAGCTGCACCCACATAATGCCAAGCCTCGGCTGCCGTAGCCTTGTCAATCAAAAATGGAATATTTACAGCAGCTCCACAGAACCACCATTGGTAGGGAGTGGTAACGGCACCGGTCTGAGGACTCCAATAAGACATGCTCCAATAAGTACCGCCGTCATAATAGCGTGTCCAATCGCCCATAGACATACTGGAACGCCAAGCAGCAAACTGAGTGGCACTGTTGGTATAAAATTCAATATGTGCCAATCGTGAATCATAGGTCGCATTTCCGGCTGTGGGATTTTCGGGATCGACATTTACATCGAGCCAGTCACTACACCCCGAGAACAAAGTCATAAGGGCACCCACACTACATAATATCATAGATTTGAATAATTTCATATTGCTTCTGTTTTTTAAGAGTTAGAAAGTAAGATTCAAGCCAAACGACATGGTAGAAGTGGCAGGTACACCGCAGTAGTCAAATCCTACTGATGATGAGCCACCTACACCCGCACCGGCGGCAGCCACTTCAGGATCACCGTCGTAATTGGTGATGAGCAATAGATTGGTAGCAGCTACCGATACCGAAGCACGCTTTACAAATCCAATCTTGGAAAGCCACGTTTTAGGAAACTCATAGCTCAATGAAACAGAACGCAAACGCAAAGAGTTGACATCGGTAATATAGTTGGCTGACTCCTTAGAATAATAGTTCTGATAGTAATCCTTAATGATGTTGTAGCCACTCATTTGTACTCCATTAAAAGTATAGGTTTTATCGGCCTCCCAAGTATTGGTCACTGGGTCACCATTGGCATTGACACCCGTTACAGTGAGAGAACGATTGCGTACATCGGCAGAGAACTGGCTCACACCGCTGTTATCCATAGCATATTGAGTACCGTTGACCACATCGCCACCTACACGGAATTCCCATAGCATATTGAAAGTAAAATTCTTCCAAGTAAGGGTGTTGTTCAATCCACCGGTAAACGATGACTCACGATTACCTACTGCTACAAGGGTTTTGTCATAAGTAGGCATACCGTTTTTGTCGAGTATCACCTCACCGGCGTCATTACGTTTCCATTTGGTACCGGCAATACCCATAAAATCTCCACCGCTGAACGAGGCTGCCTGCATACCGGCATATTGCACATCGGTAACATACATCACGCCCATACCTTCGGGAAGCCCGTCCAAAGTACCACGATTACCTGCCATGTTCAAGCCAATGTCCCATGTCCAGTCCTTAGTCTGTATGGGAGTTCCCGAAATAGAGAGTTCCATACCTTTGTTATACACATTGCCCGCATTGATACTCCAAAAGATGTAACCGGTAGATTGCGGACCGCGAGGAGCAAGAATCTGATTATATGAATCGTTGGTATAGTAAGCATAGTCTATGTGCAGGCGGTTTTTGAAGAAACTCAATTCCACGCCTATTTCGGTAGACTTGGTCATTTCCGGTTTCAGTTTGTCATTACCGCGTGTCCAAGTATTTCCCACACCTACCGTACCGTCAAGATAGGTACCCGTAGGCCATAAGGCAGTTTCCAATTCGTACACACCGGTATCTTTACCTACCTTGGCCCACGATGCACGCAATTTACCAAAGTTGAGCACACTGTCATCCAGCCAACCGAGTCGCTGCAAGGCTTCAGTAAATACGAATGAACCGCTTACCGAAGGATAGAAGTACGAACGGTTTTCAAGAGGAAGAGTAGAAGTCCAGTCATTACGACCGCTCACAGTGAGATAGAGCATATTTTTCCATGATGCACGGAATTCTCCAAAAGCTCCTACCAAACGTTTCTTAGTAGCTGCATGTGTGAATTGCTTATTGTCTTTACTGGCATTGGCGTATGAGAAGAAATCAGGAACGGAAAAGTTCCAAGCCATCATCGAGCTACGGTCTGTCTTGGTTTCGTCCATTGTGGCACCCAACAAAAGATTCAAATCGAAATCACCGAACTTATGGCTCATGTTCGACATAAAGTCATGGCTCATATAGCGGAACTGCTGGGTGTTGTCACTCATCATACCTTTTTGCCACACTTGTTTAAGCACGCCATTGGCAGCCAAACGGTTGGAAGCAGTTTGGGTATAACGGTCAATACCTATTTTATAAGAAACAAACCACCATTTGGCAATATCGGCTTTTATACTGAGCATCCCATTGAAACGGTCGATGTCGTCATACATGTGGTTACGATTGACAATCCAATAGGGGTTGTCGCGTTCGTCCCATGGATCAAGACGATCGCCAAACAAACGATAACGGGTACCATCCTCGTTCTGATAGTGGGTCATTCGGTCGAAAGGAGACCAGTTGTACACACCATAAAGAGCACCATTACCACTCGAATTATAAAGCCCGGCACCCGTCAAAGTACGGTCTGTATGAGCATCGCTATAAGCGGCACTGGCGTTAAAGGTAAAAATCCCCACCTTCTGCTCACCATTGAAACGGAAAGCATATTTCTTGTATCCTGTTTCGGGTACAACACCTACTTGATCATAGTAAGACCCTGAAAGATAGAATTTACTGTTCTTGGTACCCCCGGCTACGCTGGCACTTTCATCGAAAATGTTTCCGCCTTGAAAGAAATCACCTATGTTATCATAAGTAGCTGCGTTCGACTTCTCTCCCCACGAAGTATAAGCAAAGTCATTAAACACAGTACCAGTATAGTTCTTCTTTGAATCATATTGGTCTTCCATATATCCACGGGCATATTGGCGTTGCGTTTGCGGCAGGCTCTTTACCCATGAAGCAGTAAACTTAGAATTGATATTCACTTCAACCACGCCCTCTTTACCTTTCTTGGTAGTGATAAGAATAACTCCGTTGGCTGCACGTGAACCGTATAAAGCGGCAGCTGCAGGGCCTTTGAGCACCGACATACTTTCTATATCTTCGGGGTTTATATCCATCAAACGATTGGAAGTAGTAGAGGCAGAACGCATGGAACCATCGAAAGCCGAATTGCCCACCACTGATGAAGAGTTATCAAAAATAACACCATCCACCACAAAGAGCGGCTGATTGTCTTTGCCTTCAGCACCCGACGTTCCTCCACGCAATATAATCTGAGCGCCCGCACCAGCAGCACCGGATGACTGAGTAACATTCACACCGGCCACTTTCCCCGAAAGGGATGAAATAGGATTGGCAGTTTTCATCTTCATCAATTCATCCGACTTCACATCCTCCATTGAATATCCCAAAGCCTTGCGCTCTTTCTTGATACCCATTGCCGTCACAACCACTTCGTCCAGCGCTTGCGAGTCATCTTGCAAACTCACAGTATAAGTAGTGGCGTTCGTCACCTTCAATGTCACTGTTTTGTAGCCAATGAAAGATACCTCCAATGTGCTACCCACCGGCGCCTCTACAGAAAAATTTCCATCAATATCCGTCACAGCGCCGGTACCAGAACCTTTTACTAACACGCTGGCGCCGATGATGGGTTCGCCTGCCGCATCTAAAACTTTACCTG
>OHBR01000501.1_pt1 | contig 20292 bp, 16 predicted proteins | sample 1577461 | NCBI WGS metagenome assembly OHBR01 (sample SAMEA3879579, study PRJEB24766) | human gut metagenome | biome: human-associated habitat; feature: feces | place: USA | collected 1985/1987
ATCAGGGCTTTACCCTGGCAGCCACCACGAAGCTGGGGGAAAAGGCCCGGTATATCATAGATTCCGCACCCTTTAAGCAGGGAAAGTTTGCCCCCGCGTCCCATCTTCCCATCGTTGGACCGGACCATTTCCATGAACATCCGGTGGATGCCATCATAATCACGGCGCCCGGTTATACGGATGAGATAGCGGCAAGCATACGCCAGAAGTTCGGGACCGCCGTGGAAATCAGGGCCATGCGTTCCAACCATCTGGAGATGGTTTAGGAGGGATGATAACATGCGCGTAGTAATTACCGGAGCAACCGGTTTTATCGGAAGCAATCTGGCCAGGGTGTTTCTGGAGCAGGGGGCCCATGTGTACGCCCTGGTGCGTCCGGGTTCTCTTCATATGGAAGCGCTTCCGGTTCATGAGAGACTCCATGCAGTGCCCTGCGACCTGGCACATGTGCTGGATTGTGTTCCGGCAGTGGGACAGGCGGACGGTTTTTTCCATATGGCCTGGGGCGGTGTGAACCGGGAGGAGATAGATTCTCCCCAGGTCCAGGCCCGCAATGTGGCTGGTTCCCTGGACTGTGTGGAGGCGGCGGGACGCCTGGGCTGCCGGGTGTTCATGGACGCGGGGTCCAGAGTGGAATACGGGGCCGTGGACGGAATCATGGAGGAGGAGGCTCCCTGCCGTCCCATCAATGAATACGGAAAGGCAAAATGGGAGTTTTACCAGAAGGCAGCTCCCCTTTGCAGCCGTATGGGCCTTCACTATTACCATCTGAGATTTTTCAGTGTGTACGGCTGCGGGGATCATCCGTGGTCCATCATATCCACCCTGGTGCGGGATTTAAGGCAGGATAAGAAGGTTTCCCTGAGCGCGTGCAGGCATATGTGGAATTTTATGTATATTGAGGATGCGGTACAGGCAGTATATGAATTATACAGGCAGGCCGCGGATGAAGCGCCTGACTGGAAAAGGGACGGTTCCCTGAGACTCATAAGCTCCATTGTCAACATAGCCAGCCAGGATACCAGGCCCCTTCGTTCCTTTGTGGAAGAAATCCATGAGATTGTGGGATTTAAGGGAACGCTGGAGTACGGGACCTTTGTACAGGCCAAGGAGGGCGCCCTGTCTATCCGGCCTGACATTACCAGACTTAAGAGACTTACAGGCGGCAGGTGGGAGGAACAGTATACCTTCCGCCAAGGCATCGAAGAAACCATAGAGAAGGAAGAAGCATAGAGAGATATGAAGAAAATCAGCATATTGATTCCTTGTTATAATGAAGCGGAAAATGTAGGCCCTATCAGCAAGGCGGTAACGGAAATTGTGGAAAGGGAGCTGTCCCGGTACGACTACGAGCTGGTATTCATTGATAATGATTCCACGGATGGCACCAGGGATATTATCCGGGGCCTGTGCGCAGACAACCCCCGCATCAAGGCCATACTCAATGCACGGAATTTCGGGCAGTTCAATTCCCCGTACTATGGCATGCTCCAGGTTACGGGAGACTGTGTCATTGAGATGGTGGCGGATTTCCAGGACCCGGTGGAAATGATTCCCAAATACGTCCATGAGTGGGAGAAGGGATATAAAATCGTCATCGGCATCAAGACAAGCAGCAAGGAAAACCGGCTGATGTACTGGCTCCGGAGCTGCTATTACAAGACCATTAAGAAATTGTCGGATGTGGAGCAGATTGAGCATTTCACTGGTTCCGGTCTCTATGACAGGGAATTCATCGAGGTCCTGCGGAATCTGGATGACCCCACGCCTTTCCTCAGGGGAATCGTGGCTGAGCTGGGATACCGCCGCAAGGAGATTCCCTATGAGCAGCCGCGCCGCAGGGCGGGCAAGACCCATAATAACTTTTATCGTCTGTACGACGCCGCCATGCTCAGCGTTACTTCCTATACAAAAGCAGGCCTGCGTCTGGCTACGATTTTCGGCAGCATATGCGCTGTTGTCAGTATGCTCATCGCCATGGTCTACCTGGTAATGAAGCTGATTTGGTGGGACCGTTTCCCGGCAGGCATGGCGCCCATGCTGATCGGAATGCTGTTTTTGGGGTCGGTACAGCTGTTCTTCATCGGTTTTCTGGGAGAGTATATCATGAGTATTAACCAGCGGGTGATGAAGCGGCCCCTGGTTATTGAGGAAGAGCGTATTAATTTTAACGAGGAAGAGAAAAAGGGCGGTAATGAAGCATGAAATATAAGATAGACGTGGTACGCATCCGGGAGAATTCCATTACCCTTAACGGATGGGCTATAGGTAAATCCCCTGACAGCAAGGCCACTTTCCGGGTGGAGGATGAGAAGCGCCAGCCGGTAAAATTCAAGCACGTAAATACCCGCAGGGATGATGTGAGCCAGATATATTTTAAGAAGGTCCTTGACCGGGAATTTGGATTTGACATCCAGTTTCCCTATGAGCGGGGGAAGGATTATTACCTGCTGATCCGCTGCGAGGGACGCCAGGCAAAAATCAAGTACAATGAGGAACTGATTGCCAGGCGGGCCAGCGTGGCCCACAAGCGCATGGAGAAGCTTAAGGACCTGATGAACATGGAGACAGTCCATGTGGCCATGGATTTTTGGAAGGAGCATGGCCTTAAGGCTCTTGTGGTCAAATCAAAACATAAGCTCCAGGGTATTGACAATGATTATGATTACGGCGAGTGGTATGAGCTGACAAAGCCAACGGACGAGGAACTGGCGGAACAGAGAAAGCATGTATTTGATTTTGAACCCATGCTGTCAGTGGTCATTCCTGCCTATAAGACCCCGGAGCGCTATCTCAGGGAAATGCTGGACTCTATCATGGAACAGACCTATACAAACTGGGAGATATGCGTTGCGGACGGAAGTCCCAGGGGAGAAGGGCTGGAGCGCGTGCTTAAGAAGTACGCGGACCGTGACCGGCGTGTGCGCTATGAGATTCTGGGCAGCAACCGTGGAATCTCAGGCAATACCAATGCAGCCCTGGATATGGCCAGGGGAGACTTTGTCATCCTGGCCGACCATGACGATACGCTTCCTCCCAATGCTTTTTATGAGGTCGTGAAGGCAATCAATGAAAATCCGGACTGCCAGGTTATTTATTCTGATGAAGATAAGCTGGACATGGATGGAAAGGCCCTGTTTGACCCTCATTTCAAACCGGATTTCAACCCGGATTTGCTGACCAGCGTCAATTATATATGCCATCTGTTCGTCATAAGGCAGGATTTGTTAAAGCAGGTGGGCGGATTCCGCCAGGAGTTTGACGGCGCCCAGGATTATGATTTCATTTTCCGGTGTACGGAGGCGGCAAAGAGGGTATACCATATTCCCAAGGTCCTCTATCACTGGCGCTGCCATCAAAATTCCACGGCCAGCAACCCGGAGAGCAAGATGTATGCCTTTGAGGCCGGATCCAGAGCCATCATGGCCCACTATGAGCGTATGGGAATTCCGGCGGTGAAGGTGGAGAAGGGCGTGGACTATGGTATTTACCATACCACCTTTGAGATACAGGGGGAACCTCTGGTGTCCGTCATCATCCCAAATAAGGACCACAGTCAGGACCTGGATGTGTGTGTGCGGTCCCTGATGGAGAAATCGTCATACCGGAACCTGGAATTCATTATCGTGGAAAATAACAGTTCCCAGAAGGAAACCTTTGCCTACTATGATAAGATGCAGGCGGAGCACACCAATTTCCGGGTGGTTACCTGGAAGGAGGGCTTCAACTATTCAGCCATCAATAATTACGGAGCCTCCTTTGCAAAGGGTGAATACCTGCTGCTGCTCAACAATGACACGGAGCTGATTGGGGAGGACAGCATAAAGGAAATGCTGGGATTCTGCCAGAGGGAGGATGTGGGCATTGCAGGAGCCAGACTTCTCTATGGGGATGACACCATACAGCATGCCGGAGTGGTCATAGGCTTTGGCGGCATTGCCGGCCATACATTTATCGGCCTTCACAAGGCGGAGAACAGCTATTTCCACAGGGCCATGTGCGCCCAGGACTACAGCGCCGTGACAGCGGCCTGCCTTATGACAAAGAAATCCGTCTTTGACCAGGTGGGAGGCTTGAGCCCGGAGCTGGCAGTGGCCTTTAATGACATTGATTACTGCATGAAAGTACGCGCCCTGGGGAAACTGGTAGTGTATGCGCCTTATTCATGTTTTTACCATTATGAATCCAAGTCCAGAGGGCTGGAGGACACGCCTGAAAAGATTGCCCGCTTTAACCGGGAGGTGGCCATTTTCATACAGAAGTGGCCTGATATTATTCAAAATGGCGACCCCTTCTACAACCCCAACCTGACGCTGCGCAAATCTAATTTCGCGCTCAGGGACCTTCTGAAGGAAAAAATAGGTGAGCCTTATGACCTTAAGGTTTACGAACAGTTTGCGCCGGAGGACGATACGAAAGCACATGAGTGACCATAGAATAGATTATGAAGCGGGACACAGCAAAGTGACCATCATCATACCGAATTATAACGGGCTGAAATTCATGGTGCCCTGTTTCAGGGCCCTGGACCTGCAGATTTGCCGGGCTTTTGACATCCTGGTGGTGGACAACGGTTCCACGGACGGAAGTGTGGAGTGGCTGAAGGAGCACGGGATTCCCGCCATTTTCCTGCCCGGGAACACCGGGTTCTCAGGGGCGGTAAATGTGGGGATTAGGGCTTCGAAAACACCCTATGTAATCCTGCTTAACAATGACACGGAGCCGGACTGCCACTATGTGGGGGAAATGATTAAGGCAATGGAGCGCTCTCCAAACATATTTTCCGTCAGCTGCAAGATGATTCAGCTCTGCCACAAGGAGCTGATGGACGATGCAGGGGATATGTACAGCCTTCTGGGCTGGGCATACCAGAGGGGCGTGGGACGTTCCTCTGCAAAATATAACAGGGCCTGCCGCATCTTTTCGGCCTGCGCCGGGGCAGCCATCTACCGCCGCCAGGTGTTTGAGGAAATCGGATACTTTGACGAGATGCATTTTGCGTACCTGGAGGACCTGGACGTGGGTTACAGGGCCAGAATAGCGGGATATGACAACATTTACTGTCCCACGGCCATTGTCTATCATGTGGGAAGCGGCACCAGCGGTTCCAAGTACAATCCCTTCAAGGTAAAGCTGGCTGCCAGGAACAATATTTATCTGAACTATAAGAACATGCCCCTTTTGCAGCTGGCGGTGAATCTTCTTCCGATTCTCCTGGGAATGGGGCTCAAATATATGTTTTTTAAGAAAAAGGGATTTGGGAAGGATTATGCGGCCGGTGTGAAGGAAGGCCTGGCAACCGCTAAAGAGTGCCGCAAGGTGCCTTACAGCAGGGAACGGCTTAAAAATTATCTGGCCATTGAGTGGGAATTGATTACAGGGACCTTTATCTATGTTTATGAGTTTGCCGCAAGGCAGATTGCTAAATTATGAACTTTTTCGAAATTAAGAGAAATGTTATAGAATAATGACGGCTTATCATGTATAATAACAACGATATTTACGGTAAGAAGGGATTCCCTGAGAAACCAAGGTGAAATACAATGATAAAAGATAACCAGAAAAGGCTGAACCGCATGCATGTCCTGCTAGATATACTGGTCACTGTGGTGGCTTATACCCTGGCATGGTTCATTGTCATCAGCGGAAAGGTATTGCCCTTAGACGAAGGCGTGCTAAAGCCCCAGGTATATTTTATGGCGCTCATTTTTATCGTGCCCATATACCTGATTCTATATGCCAGTTTCCATCTGTATGTGCCCAAACGGATACAGGGGCGGCGTTCAGAGCTGGCCAATATCTGCAAGGCCAATGTCATCGGCCTCATGCTCTTTACCTTCGTGCTTTTTGGCCTGCGAAGGTTCGTAAGCCATCTGAGCTACTTCTCCACAAAGATGATTCTGGCATTCTTTGCGGCCAATATCATCCTGCTGGAAGCAGAGCGGATTTCAATACGCATCTTCCTGCGCTCCCTGCGGACCAACGGCTATAATCAGAAGCATGTGCTCCTTATTGGCTACAGCCGGGCGGCCGAAGGGTTCATCGACAGGGTCAGCGTCAATCCGGAATGGGGTTACCATGTCCAGGGAATCCTGGATGACCACCGGCCGGCCGGCTTTGCATATAAAAAGGTACAGGTGCTGGGACCCACCAATCATCTGGAGGATTTCCTGGCGTCCAATACGCTGGACGAAATAGCCATTACCCTGAGCATCAAAGAGTACTCTAATCTGGAACAGATTGTGGCTGCCTGCGAGAAATCAGGCGTGCATACAAAGTTCATACCGGATTATAATAACATAATACCGACGATTCCCTATATGGAAGACCTTCAGGGACTTCCGGTAATCCACATCCGCCATGTGCCCCTTACCGGGGTGTTTAACGCAACCATGAAACGGATAGTGGATTTAGCCGGCGCTCTGTTTGGTCTGATTGTATTTTCGCCTCTCATGCTGGTTACGGCTCTGCTCATCAAAATCACTTCACCAGGGCCCGTGCTTTTCAGCCAGGAGAGGATAGGGCTGCACAACCGTCCCTTTAAGATGTACAAGTTCCGTTCCATGGAGGTTCAGGACCCGGGCAGGGAGCGCAGCCAGTGGACAACGCCCCATGACCCCAGGGTAACGCCTGTGGGACGTTTCATACGCAAGACAAGTATTGACGAGATGCCCCAGTTTTTCAACGTCCTCATAGGAGATATGAGTCTGGTGGGGCCCAGGCCGGAACGGCCGCTGTTTGTGGAAAAGTTCAAAGAAGAGATACCGCGGTATATGATTAAGCATCAGGTGCGTCCGGGACTCACGGGCTGGGCCCAGGTCAATGGCTACCGGGGGGATACATCAATTACTAAGAGGATTGAGCATGACCTTTATTACATTGAGAACTGGAGTCTGGGTTTTGACTTCAAGATTATGTTTCTCACTGTTTTCAAGGGATTTATAAATAAAAATGCATATTAGGAGAAAACATTTATGAGTAAAACAGTACAGGGAAGAAACGGGGCACACAGCAAAGCGTCAAAAAGAAGAAAGAAGCAGAAAAACAGACTCATTATCGTTGTAATTGAGATTCTTGTATTGCTGATTTTAGCAGCAGTGTTGTTTGTTACGGTAAAACTTTCAAAGATCCAGAAAGACACAAGCTTCAATAAAGAAGATATCGAGGTAAATGAGGGATTATCTTCGGAGTCACAGGAAATCATGGCAGGTTATACAACAATCGCACTGTTTGGTCTTGATAACCGTTCAAACGGTAATCTCTCCAAAGGTAACAGTGATGTTATCATGATCGCAAGTATCAATAATGATACACATGCGGTAAAGCTGGATATCGGAGGCGGTACTTTTAAGAAATGTAATTCCGCATATGCAAAAGGTGGTCCGGAGCAGGCAATTACCATGTTAAATAAAAACCTGGATATGGACATTACCGATTATGTAACAGTGGACTTTAATGCAGTTGTTGAATGTGTAGATCTTCTGGGCGGAGTTACGATCCCGGAGGTGTCTGATGAAGAGGCTGTGCTGATGCATGGTTATATGGATGAGATCAATAAACTGACCAAAAATAATTCCAAGTACTTATCCGGTGGCGGAACAAATGTAGAGATGGATGGTGTTCAGGCATGTGCGTATGCGCGTATCCGTTATACTGCAGGAGATGATTATAAGCGTACAGAACGCCAGCGTACTGTTCTTACTGCAATGGTACAGAAAGCGCAGAAGGCAAATCTTACTACGATCAACAGCCTGATCGACGAATTATTTGGTGATATCAAGACAAGTTTTTCAAATACAGAACTGATTTCTCTTGCCGCAAAAGTATTCAATTACAGCCTTGGTGAGACAATAGGTTTCCCGTTTGAGAAGAATACGACAACACTTGGAAATAAGGGAAGCGTTGTTGTACCATGTGATCTTGAATCCAATGTAAAACAGCTTCATGTATTTTTATACGATGATAATGAATATGCACCGACCGATACAGTCAAGAATAACAGTGCTCAGATTGTCAATGATACCGGATTCCATCAGGGAGAAGGATATTAATGAAAGCAGATCTGATCATACCGACTTACAGACCGGATGACACATTTTGTCTGCTCCTGCAAAAACTGCAGGAGCAGACCTTTGTCGTTCATAGGGTCATTATTTTAAACACAGAAGAAAAATTGTGGAAAGAAGCTGTGGAAAAGTATCCGATCGAACAGAGTCTTTGTGGACTTCCATGTGAGTATACGCTGTATCATATCAGCAAAGAAATGTTTGATCATGGCGGTACCAGAATGTGTGGCGTGAAACATTCCGATGCGGATATTGTTATCTTTATGACACAGGATGCGGTTCCGGCAGATAAAAATCTGGTTGCAAATCTGGTAAAGGGTTTGGAAGAGAAGGATACGGCTGTCTGTTATGCAAGACAGCTTCCGAATGAAAACTGCCGCATTGTGGAACGCTATACAAGATCTTTTAATTATCCGGATGAAAGCAGGAAAAAGGGAAAAGCGGATATAGAAGAAATGGGGATCAAGACGTTTTTCTGTTCCGATGTATGTGCGGCTTACAGAGTGGATCTGTTTCATAAACTTGGCGGATTCGAATCACCGGTTATTTTTAATGAAGATATGTTTTTTGCCGCAAAAGCAGTTTTTGCGGGATATTATGTAAAATATGAGGCAGAAGCAAAAGTCATTCACTCCCACAACTATACGGTAAGACAGCAGTTTCACCGCAATTTTGATCTGGCTGTCTCACAGACCATGCATCCGGAGATCTTTGAGCAGATCAGTTCAGAAGCGGAGGGAATGAAGCTGGTAAAGAGTACGATGAAGTATCTGTGCTCAATTGGAAAGCCGTATCTTATCTTTGAACTTGGAATCCAGTGTGTTGGAAAGTATGCTGGTTACCGGCTCGGCAAACGGTATAAAAAGCTGAGCAGGAAACAGATCTTAAAATGTACGATGAGTCCGGAGTACTGGAAACGTTTGTGGAATCAGGAAGTATCAGACGGGAATAGGTAAATTATGAGAGAGACTTCTAAAAAAGTTTTATTTTGGGCATTGATGTTTTTCGGAGCATTCCTCCTGTTGACACAGGTGGGATATTCCGATGGCGACGATGCCTTTTTTTATCAGTATACACATGAAATGGGATTTTTCGAGTATTTAAGCTGGCGCTATCAGACGTGGGTCGGCAGGATGTCCGGGGAAGCAATGGTGTACATTGCATTTTCACTGGGAATCTGGTTCTGGCGTATCGTAAATGCCATGATGCTTGTGCTTCTTCCATGCGGCGTGTTGAAACTGGCAGAAAAAGCAGCGGGTATCCGGACAAAAAATTTTCTGCCGGGCGAGTCGGTTGCAGTAGTAAGCGGTTATCTTCTGATGGCGATTATGACCGTTGGATATGCGGCAATCTGGATCAACGGTTCCATTTTTTATACATGGTCATTTACCTGTGGGATCTGGGCACTGGTTCCGGTTGCAGATATTGTATTTGACACGGGAGATGGTGGTTCAGGGGATCATAATACCTGGCATTTTTTTTATTCCATTCCCTGCGCAGTTCTCGCAAGTATGTCGATCGAACAGATGGCGGCGGTGCTTGTGACGTTTGAGGTGCTGGCGGTACTGGTGGTGATACTGAGAAAGCATGAAAAGCAAAGAACCATTCTTCTTATCATACAGACAGCAGTGACGGTCGTGGCGTTTGTGATTCTGTTTTTAGCACCGGGAAATGATATCCGTGTTGCATCGGAAGTACAGAACTGGATGCCGCAGTATGAGGAACTTTCTTTTGGGGAGCATCTTTTTGTTACAGTTCAATGGCTGGTTTCTTCTTTTGCAAATGAAAACCGCCTGTTGCTGTTTGGAATCTGGCTGGCGGGAATCCTGCATATTATATGTAAAAATGAAAGAAAAGCATCAGATGTGGCATGTATGACGGCTGCAGGACTGTTTTCTGCAGCTGCATTACTGCCGTTTGCCGGAATCAAGGTGTTTTCAGACTGTGGTCTTCATATCGCAGATATTACAGTACGGCTGGAGCAGGTACCGCGGATCGAAGAGATGCAGGCGGCAAACTGGTTTGCAATGTGCTGGTGGATCGCGGCACTTTTGTTTACCTGTATCTTGATATGGAAAGTTTCAAAACATAACGTAGTCCTTATGCTGGTGTGGCTTGGCGGAATTGCAAGTGAGGCGATCATGCATTTCTCACCGACGATCTATGCGTCCGGTGCGCGCGTTTATTATCTGACGGATTGGATGTGTATGTTTATTATATTGGTTCTGGCATTTAAAATGCCGGGTAAGAAATGGAGAGATCTGTATTATTCTATCGTGGCAGGTCTTGGCGTTTGGAATCTGCTATATCAGGTTATCAATTATATTTGAGAAGAAAACATAATTTTTTGATTGTTTTGTCACAAATAGAACACAATTTCTCTGTACACTCATAATCAGAAAAGGAAAAGAAATTCCGAATACGAAAGGAGAAATCGTTATGGATGGTAACAATTATAACAACAACAATCAGAATGGGTCTTCGGATTCCTTCTATTCATACAATAACGGCAGCCAGAGCAATCAGCAGACAGAACATGCAAATGAAGGAAACGTAAACCAGTACAACAATTCTTATCAGAACACAAATTCTTATTCACAAAACGCAGGATATCAGCAGGGCAGTGCATATCAGAATGGCACATACCAGAACACAGGATATCAGCAGAACGGTGCTTACCAGAATGGTGGATATCAGAATACCAACGGTGCATTTTATCAGAACGCACAGACGACTGGTAAAAAACAAAAGAAAAAGAGAGAAAGAAAACCGGGTGGATTTGGAACGAAACTTGCAAAATGCGCAGCCATCGCGTTAGTCTTTGGACTGGTATCAGGCACTGCATTTGAGGGTGTACATCTTGTATCGTCCAAGGCATTTGGCAATGATGAAACCGCAGTATCAGACAGCGGCAGTCAGAATGCACTGACCAAAGCAGACAACAAGGTGGAGGCAACTTCCACATCGTCGAATTATGTAGCAACGGATGTATCTGACATCGTATCATCCGTAATGCCGTCCATCGTGGCAATCACAAATGTGAGCGAGACCGAATACCAGAGTTTCTGGGGCGGTATGCCACAGACTTATGAGAGCACAAGCTGTGGATCCGGTATCATCGTAAGTCAGGATGATAATTATCTTTATGTTGCAACGAATAATCACGTAGTAAACGGTGCAAACAGTCTGACAGTTACATTTAATGATGAGTCAACAGTCAGCGCAGAGGTAAAAGGAACAGTTCCTTCTACGGATCTTGCAGTCATCCGTGTAGCGTTAAGCAGCATTGAAAGTGATACGATGAATAATATTAAAGTAGCCACACTTGGTGATTCTGACAGCTTAAAAGTTGGTAATTCCTGTATCGCAATCGGTAACGCACTTGGTTATGGACAGTCTGTAACCGTTGGTTATATCAGTGCATTGAACCGTCAGGTATCTGTCAGTGATTCAGAGAGTGACACAAGCTATACTGCAGATCTGATCCAGACAGATGCAGCAATCAACCCTGGTAACAGTGGTGGTGCATTACTCAGTGCAAACGGTGAGGTTATCGGTATCAACTCTGTAAAATATTCCGATACTTCCGTAGAGGGTATTGGATATGCAATCCCGATCAATACGGCAGCACCGATTATCAATGATCTGATCACGAAAGAAAAAGTAGATGAGTCTGACAGCGCATACCTTGGTATCGTAGGTGTCGATGTAACAGATGATGTTGCAAAAACTTATAACATGCCATCTGGTGTTTATGTTGCACAGGTAACCGGAGGTTCGGCAGCAGAGCAGGCAGGTATCCAGAAAGGTGATATCATCACAGAGTTTGACGGAAAACAGATTGGTTCCATGGAAGAACTTTCATCTACAATGGAGTATTATAAAGCAGGTACAACGGTTGATGTGAAGATTGAGCGTTCTACGAATGGTGAGTATCAGGAGCAGACGATTTCTGTAACACTTGGCAAGAAAAATTAATTGTATGACTGTATAGGGAGTGGGCGAAATGCCCACTCCTTTTTTGGTGAACGCCGTTTGTGCGTCCCTCCGCTATCGACTTTTGCTAGGATGTGTGCTATGATATTTCAGAGTCTGCTGTGTAATAATGTTTATCGCAGATGATGATTTCATATAATAAAAATAGGTCTGGGGCGTATCGCGTCCGGAATGGAGGATTTACGTTGTCAAAGTTTGAGGATTTCAGAAATCAATACAATTCTTTTTTATATAAAGATTATTCCGTAGAGTATATCGAAAGTGCATATCGGATCGTGTATCATTTTGAGATACCGGGGCTGTGTGAATTTCAGTCAAAGTGGGAGTTCCCGGCAAAGGAGCGCGTGGATGAGACAATCTTAAAGGCGCTTGCATTTCATCTTGGAATGGCAGAGACAATCAGCTACTGGAAATGTGCCTGCCCGAAGCAGTTAAAAATTTTGTGTGGAACACTTTCCGCAGAACAGAAAAAATGGTGGAAAAAGTTATATTACAACGGACTTGGCGAGTTTATGTACCGCAATGGAATCGTGGTTTCAAAAGAGGATCTTGTTACGATCGAATGTGAGGACAAAGCGTGCGCACCACTGCATGATACACAGTCCTATGATGGATGCCTGGTGTCTGTCGGCGGTGGAAAGGATTCCGTGGTTTCCCTTGAGGTGTTAAAGGGAGAAAAGATTACTACTTACAGTATCAATGGCAATGCGACCACAAAAAATGTCATTGCAGTCTGTGACCACAAACAGGGAGACTACGCTGCAAAACGTATTCTCGACAAAAAGATTTTAGAACTTAATGCAGAGGGATATTTAAACGGACACATTCCGTTCTCTGCAGTCGTTGCATTTTCATCCTTTATTTCAGCATTTTTGAGTGGCAACCGCTATATCGTGCTTTCGAATGAGACAAGTGCAAACGAGACGACGGTAAAAGATTCTTTTGTCAACCATCAATATTCAAAGAGCTTTGAGTTTGAGCAGGATTTTGTATCATATATAAAGAAAGTGACAGATTCCGATATCCATTATTTCAGCCTCTTACGTCCGCTCACTGAGATGCAGATTGCATGGCTGTTTTCAAAATGTAAGAGTTATCATGAAGTATTCCGGAGCTGTAATGCGGGAAGCAAACAGGGAATCTGGTGCTGCAACTGCCCGAAATGTCTGTTTGTCTATATCATTTTAACTCCGTTTTTATCACAGGAAGAACTGGTGCACATTTTCGGAGAAAATCTGTTGGAAAAAGATTCGCTTGATCTTGATTTTAGAGAGCTGACCGGCATTGAGGAGAACAAACCGTTTGAGTGCGTGGGAACCAGACGCGAAGTCCTTGTTGCATTAAAGACATTTATTGCACGCGGTGGAAAGAGTCTTTTAACCGAGCGCTATAAAGAAACGATCGAAGCTGCTCCGGGAGAGTTAGATGAGATGCTTTCCGAGTGGGTATCCGAAAACCAGGTGCCGGAGCATTTCTTAGAGATTTTAAAGGATTTTATGAATCGGGCATAAACAGCAGGAATAGAGATGCCCTGGGGAACGGGCAGGAATGGAGATTAAGATGGACATCATCAGTGAGTTGAATGGAAAACGGATTTTGATCTGGGGTTACGGCAGAGAAGGAAAGGCGACAGAGCACTTTCTGCAGAGATGCGTAAAACCGGCGTCCGTGGATATATTTGAGGGGAAGAAAGAAGAGATCGACGAGGATGATTACGATTTTATCATAAAAAGTCCTGGCATTGTGATGAATGAGGAAAATCCAAAATATACCTCAGAGACAGAATTATTTTTACAGCAGTTTCGTGACCAGGTAATAGGAATCACCGGAACCAAAGGGAAAAGTACGACGTCTGCAATGCTCTATACTGTTTTGAAGGCATGCAGCGGCAGACCTGTGTTACTGCTTGGAAATATTGGACAGCCTTGTCTTGATTATTTCGAGGAAGTGACAGAAGATACGATCATTGTTTATGAGATGTCCTGCCATCAGCTTGCACATACGAATGTGTCACCGCACATTGCAATCTTTTTAAACCTCTATGAGGAGCATCTTGACTATTATGGAACAGTAGAAAAATATTTTGAGGCAAAGAGCCATATTGCGGCGTATCAGAAGAGCGGAGATTATTTCTTTGTGGGAGAAAATGTGCCGCAGATCGATACAAAGGCGCAAAGGACAGTGCTTCATCAGCCCAAAGGTGTGCATTATGAATTGAAACTTGCCGGAGAGCATAATCAGTATGATGCACAGTTTGTGGAGCGTGTGGCAGAACTGCTTGGATGCGAAAAAGAGGTTGTGTTAAAGAGCATGGCAGACTTTGAAGGACTGCCGCACCGCCTGCAGTATGTCGGAACTTATCGGGGCGTCAGATATTATGACGATTCGATTTCAACGATCCCGGAGGCTGCCATCAATGCGGCGATGAGTATTCCGGATGCAAAGACGGTCCTGATCGGGGGTATGGACCGTGGAATTAATTATGATCTTCTGGTCGCATTTATCAGGAAGCATAAAGAATTTCAGTTTATCTGTGCATACGCATCCGGAAAACGTATTTTCGGGGAAGTCGGCGACTGTGAGAACTGTGTCTATGCGGAAGATTTAGAGCAGGCAGTTGAAGCAGCAGTACAGATGACCGAACCGGGAGGCGCATGTATCCTTTCACCGGCAGCAGCATCTTACGGTTATTTTAAAAACTTTGAGGAGCGTGGAGAAACATTTCAGAAGTATGTCCATGCTTTTGCACAGTAAGGTGACAGATTTTCAGGGAAAAACATACAGAACAGAGAAAATAATTTTACGTCTTGCAAAAGCGGAAAAATTCCTGTATGGTAATAGATGAATGAATTTTTGAAAAGCGAATCTGTCATATTTGCAGGAATTATTGCAAAAGAATGTTTTTTTAAACTTTAAAATGCAAGATTACAGAATGAAAAATGCAAAAAGAGCAAATGTACGCAACAGAAAGACAGGTTGAAACATGGATTTATTCGAATATATGAGAGAACAGAAAAAAGAGACGGAGTCACCGCTTGCATCGCGTCTGCGGCCGACGACTTTAGATGAGATGGTCGGACAGCAGCATATCATCGGGAAGGACAAGTTACTGTACCGTGCGATCAAGGCGGATAAGCTCAGCTCCATCATCCTCTATGGACCTCCGGGAACCGGAAAGACAACGCTTGCGAAGGTTATTGCCAATTCCACAAGCGCAGAATTTTTACAGATGAATGCAACTTCTGCCGGGAAGAAAGACATGGAAGATGTCATTGCTAAGGCGAAGAATAACATGGGGATGTTTGGAAAAAAGACGATCCTGTTTATCGACGAGATCCATCGTTTTAATAAGGGACAGCAGGATTATCTTCTGCCGTTCGTGGAAGATGGAACCATCATCTTAATCGGTGCGACGACTGAGAATCCTTATTTTGAAGTCAATGGGGCTCTTCTTTCCCGTTCGATCATTTTTGAACTGAAAAGCTTAGAAAAAGAGGATATCAAAACTCTTATTTTGCGGGCGGTAAATGATACGCAAAAAGGTATGGGTGCATACCATGCCGTGATTGATGAGGATGCCTTAGATTTCCTTGCAGATATCTCAAATGGTGATGCGCGTGCCGCATTGACTGCGGTGGAGCTTGGAATCCTTACAACTGAGCGCAGCGGGGACGGTCTGATACATATCACGCTTTCCGTTGCTTCCGAATGTATCCAGAAGCGTGTGGTAAAGTACGATAAGTCCGGCGATAACCATTACGATACCGTATCTGCGTTTATCAAAAGTATGCGCGGATCCGATCCGGATGCGGCAGTCTATTATTTAGCGCGGATGCTGTATGCGGGGGAGGATATCAAGTTTATTGCAAGAAGGATCATGATCTGTGCCTCAGAGGATGTGAGCAATGCAGATCCGATGGCACTCGTGGTTGCAACGTCAGCGGCACAGGCGGTAGAACGTATTGGAATGCCGGAAGCGCAGATCATCTTAGCGCAGGCGGTCACCTATGTGGCGAGTGCGCCAAAGAGCAACTCCGCCGTTACGGCGATCAGCGAGGCGATGGAGACAGTCAAAAATACGATGACAGCTCCGGTTCCGCCACATTTACAGGACGCCCACTACAAATCATCATCGAAGCTCGGTCACGGCGTAGGCTATAAATATGCGCATGACTATCCGAATCATTATGTAGAGCAGCAGTATCTGCCGGACGGACTGACCGGCCGGAAGTTTTACAGACCGTCAGAAAACGGTTATGAAAAGCAGATCAGAGAATATTTCCACAAGATCAAAGGGGAATATTCCCATGAATGATAAATAATGTATAGCGAACCAAGAGGAGGAAGCAAACAATGCAATCTTACCAGGAAATGACAAAGGAAGAACTGTTAGCCGAAAAGAAATCACTCGAGGCAGAGTACAAGAAATTCCAGCAGCGTGGATTAAAACTTGACATGTCCAGAGGAAAGCCATCCCAGGAACAGCTTGATCTGTCAATGGGAATGATGGACGTCTTAGCATCCTATGTGGATCTGACCTGTGAAGACGGAACAGACTGCCGCAACTACGGTGTGCTTGACGGTATCCATGAGGCGAAAGTGCTCATCGGCGATATGATCGAGTGCAACCCAGATAATATCATTATCTATGGCAACTCCAGTTTAAATATCATGTACGATACGATTGCACGTTCCATGACACACGGTGTTATGGGAAGTACTCCATGGTGCAAATTAGATAAAGTAAAATTTTTATGCCCGGTTCCGGGATATGACAGACATTTTGCCATCACAGAATATTTTGGCATTGAAATGATTAATGTACCAATGCTGCCAACCGGTCCGGATATGGATATGGTAGAAGATTTAGTCAGCAAAGATGAGGCAATCAAAGGTATCTGGTGTGTTCCGAAATATTCCAACCCACAGGGTATCACCTATTCAGATGAGACTGTGCGCCGTTTTGCAAGATTGAAACCGGCTGCAAAAGATTTCCGTATCTACTGGGATAACGCTTACTGTGTACATCATTTATATGATATCGATCAGGATCATCTGATTGAGATCCTTGCAGAGTGTAAGCGTGCAGGAAACCCGGATATGGTATACAAATTCTGTTCCACCAGTAAGATCACATTCCCTGGTTCCGGTGTTGCTGCAATCGCAACTTCCGCAAACAACTTGGAGGATATCAAAAAACAGTTAAAGGTTCAGACCATTGGTCATGATAAGGTAAACCAGCTCCGCCATGTACGTTTCTTTAAGAACATCCACGGCATCACAGAGCATATGCGCAAACATGCTGCATCCTTACGTCCGAAGTTCGAGATGATCACAGACATGTTTGACAAAGAACTTGGCGGTTTGGGCGTAGGAACCTGGTACAAACCAAAGGGAGGCTACTTCATCACTTATGAGACTTTAGAGGGCTGTGCAAAGAATGTTGTTGCAAAAGCAAAAAAAGCAGGTGTTGTGATGACTCCGGCAGGTGCACCGTTCCCGTATGGAAAGGATCCGAAAGATTCCGTAATCCGTATCGCACCGTCTTATCCAAGCTTAGAGGATCTGACAACAGCAGCAGAAATCTTTGTTGTTTGTGTGAAATTAGCAAGTATTGAGAAGATCTTAGAAGAAAAATAACAGATTAGATTACATACGCTGCGGTAACATTATTATCTGGAATACAGGAATTACCGCAGCGAAAAAGTTTGTAAGTAAAAATGCAGGAACCATAAAATATGATTCCTGCATTTTTTTCATGTGATAGAATTTACATATTAATTTTCTGTTTCAGTTCCGGCAGTTTCGGTGGTAGAACCGTTTTTCCATTTGTCAAATTTCTCCAAAACAGCATCATAGGTACGCCGGGAAATATCCGGCAAATCTTTGCCCCAGGATTTTGTTGCATCTTCAAAGCCTTTTTTGAAAGCGTCGATCAGAAGATCTGCTTTTTCCGGATCGTTGCCGGAAAGGGCTTTTGCAAAATCAAGGATACGGTCAGAGGTCTGCTCTACACCCCAGTAGCCGTCCTCAGCGATATCTGCCTGAGCCTGTTTCTGTGTTTCCTCATCAACGGTAAAGTTACCATCTGCTAAGAAGCTCCACATGGAATCGGCATTTGCGATTGCGGTTCCCTGCTTGGTCATCATTTTTTCAACCAGGCTGCGTAACTGGGAAGTACGCTGCTCAGCATCTGCTTTTAATTTTGCAACCATTGCATAGTCAGTTTTTTTGGTAACGGTATCCTTGTCTGTTTGAGAAGATTTCTCATATACGACACCGGTTTCTGCCTTATCAGATGTTGTGGTTTTGTCTGTAGATGTAGAAGCTGTCTTAGAAGCTGTGCTTGTCTGATAGCTGTTAGTTGTTGAATTTACGCTGTTAATTGCATTCATAGTCATAAATAATTCCTCCATTCCAGTAAATGAATGACTGATTTGTTCATGCATTTTTTCCTTTTTCTTCTGTAAAATATATCGGCTTTTCGGGAAAAATAATTTAGATGGAATTGACCTTTTTGCCTTAAAATGATAAGATTTATGTTGTATACAAAAAACAACGAAAATACATGACGATGGTATGGAGATTATGAAGGAAATATCAGTAAAAGCACTTGCAAAAATAAATCTTGGGCTTGATGTTGTGCGCAGACGTGAGGATGGGTACCATGAAGTGAAAATGGTCATGCAGACCATCCACCTGTTTGACCGTCTTGAAATGAAAAAGACAGCAGGCGGGATTACAATGACGACAAATCTGTCTTTTCTGCCGACAAATGAGAATAATCTTGTCTACAAGGCAGCAAAACTTCTGATGGATGAATTTCAGGTTAAGGGTGGTGTGGATATCCATCTTGAGAAATTTATTCCTGTGGCAGCAGGTATGGCAGGCGGAAGCTCGGATGCGGCAGCTGCACTGGTGGGGATCAACCGGCTTTTTAAACTGGGACTGAGCCAGAAGGAGCTGATGGATCGTGCTGTGAATATCGGGGCAGATGTTCCGTACTGTGTGATGAGAGGAACTGCCCTGGCAGAGGGAATCGGGGAGAAACTGACCAGGATCACTCAGGTGCCGGACTGTTTTGTACTGATCGGTAAGCCCGGAATCAATGTTTCCACCAAAGCTGCCTATGAGAGCCTTCAGCTGGATAAGATTTCTTCTCATCCGGATATTGACGGGATGATAGGAGATATAGAACGTGGAGATCTTCTGGCAATGACACAGAAGATGGGAAATGTTTTTGAGCCGGGAATTATAGAGAAATATCCTGTAATTGGCGAAATCAAAGCACTGATGGAGAGTCATGGTGCGTTAAAGGCGATGATGAGTGGAAGTGGTCCTACAGTGTTCGGAATCTTTGATGATCGTGAGAAGATGGCGGCGGCTTTTGCCACAGAAGTAACGAAAGCAGGAGGGAATACAAATGACAAGTGATTTTTCAGTAAATATGAATGAATATCTTCCATTAAGGGATGTGGTTTTTAATACGCTGCGTCAGGCAATCCTGAAGGGCGAACTGAAACCTGGTGAGAGACTGATGGAGATTGCGCTGGCAGAGAGACTTGGCGTGAGCAGAACTCCTATCAGAGAGGCAATGCGTAAGCTGGAGCAGGAAGGTCTGGTAGTGATGATCCCGAGACGTGGTGCCCAGGTTGCCAATATCACAGAGAAGGATCTGAATGATGTTCTGGAGGTTCGTATTGCTCTTGAGAATGTAGCTATTGAGAAAGCATGTGCCCGTATGACTGAAGAAGAAATGAGGAGACTCTGGCTTGCTGCCAAGGAGTTTGAACATACGATCGCAGAGGGAAATCTTGTTAAGCTTGCGGAGGCTGACGTTGCATTCCATGAGGTTATTTATCAGGCTTCTGATAATAAGAGGCTGATCCAGGTACTCAATAATATGCGTGAGCAGATTTATCGTTATCGTGTAGAATATCTGAAAGAAGGTGAAACACGAGATGTTCTGGTGAAGGAACATGAGGAACTGACAAAGGCGATCAGAGAGCGCGACGTGGAACGCGCGAAACAGCTTTCTTTCCAGCATATCGAGAATCAGAGAATGGCTATCATGCGTTCTATTGAGGCTGAGGATGCAGAACGTGAACGTGCAGAGAAAGAGAAATCCAGGGGACACAGATAAGAATGGTATAATATCTGAATATCGGGAAATTCTAAGAGAGGCAGGATGCCTCTCTTTTTTTGCGCATCCATGTGTGTATAAGTGAGT
>OHBR01000524.1_pt1 | contig 19710 bp, 9 predicted proteins | sample 1577461 | NCBI WGS metagenome assembly OHBR01 (sample SAMEA3879579, study PRJEB24766) | human gut metagenome | biome: human-associated habitat; feature: feces | place: USA | collected 1985/1987
ATTACTGAAAATCAGACCAATGCATTAAGAGAAGAAATTAATATGGCTGATTATAAAAAAAACGGTAATAGATGTGGCGGCTATGACCGATGAAATATGAGAAGATTTCAAGCAATCAAAGACTTCTAATTATACTCATTATAATATAACTTATCACATGAAAAGCAAATTAATAACATTATTCTTACTATTAGTTACTATTGGTTCGATAACCTCCGCTCAGGGAATTAAAGAAGAAATCTCTTTAAAATATGGAGCAACGAATGAGGGGAAGCGACAGGATCCTGCAATGCAAAAATTCCGGGATAATCGTTTGGGAGCCTTTATTCATTGGGGATTGTATGCCATTCCTGGGGGTGAATGGAACGGAAAAATGTACGGTGGGGCTGCTGAATGGTTGAAGAGTTGGGCAAAAGTACCTGCTGATGAATGGCTGAAACTGATGGATCAATGGAATCCTACCAAATTTGATGCAAAGAAGTGGGCAAGAATGGCTAAAGAGATGGGAGCTAAGTATGTAAAGATAACAACGAAGCATCATGAAGGTTTCTGTTTGTGGCCGAGTAAATATACTCAATATACGGTAGCGAATACTCCTTATAAAAAAGACTTGTTGGGCGAAATGGTAAAAGCCTACAACGATGAAGGTATTGATGTACATTTCTATTTTTCAGTGATGGATTGGAGCCATCCGGATTATCGTTACAGTATAAAATCTGAAGAAGATAGTATTGCGTTCAGCCGTTTTCTGGAGTTTACAGACAATCAATTGAAAGAACTGGCCACACGTTATCCTACAGTGAAAGATTTCTGGTTTGATGGTACATGGGATGCAAGTATTAAGAAGAATGGTTGGTGGACAGCTCATGTGGAACAAATGCTGAAGGAGATGCTTCCGGGGGTTACTATTAATAGCCGTCTGCGTGCCGATGATAAAGGAAAACGTCATTTCGATAGTAATGGTCGTTTGATGGGAGATTATGAATCAGGTTACGAACGTCGTTTACCCGATCCAGTAAAAGACCTTAAGGTTACACAATGGGATTGGGAGGCTTGTATGACTGTACCCGAAAACCAATGGGGATATCATAAAGACTGGTCATTGAGTTATGTCAAAACTCCGATTGAAGTACTTGATCGTATTGTACATGCTGTTTCTATGGGAGGAAATATGGTTGTAAACTTTGGTCCTCAAGCAGATGGAGATTTTCGTCCGGAAGAAAAAGCTTTGGCGACTGCTATCGGCAAATGGATGAGTCGTTATGGAAAGGCCGTTTATGCCTGTGATTATGCCGGATTCGACAAGCAGGATTGGGGATATTACACACGCGGTAAAAATGGTGAAGTGTATATGGTGGTATTCAATCAACCATATAGTGAACGTTTGATAGTAAAAACCCCGAAAGGAATTTCAGTTGAAAAAGCTTCTTTATTAGATACTAACGAAGATATCAAAGTTGTTGAAACAGCTCGTAACGAATATAATGTATCTGTTCCCAAGAAGAATCCGGGTGAACCTTATGTTATTCAGCTTAAGGTGCGTGCAGCTAAAGGAACAAAAGGTATTTATCGGGATGCTTTAACATAAATCAAAAGAGGATTGTAATATGAAGTTCAAATTTACATTCGTTTTGTTAGTATTGATCGGGCAGTTTTTCTCTCTCACTGCCCGGGAAGTGACCTCTTTCAATGAAGGTTGGTTATTCAAACGCGGTCCTTTTTCGGAAGACCCAGTAAAAGTTGTTGCTCAATGGGAGGGGAAATGGGAAACTGTAAATCTGCCTCACACATGGAATGCTAAAGATATGCAGGTAAAGGCTGCTTCTTTTTATGAAGGAGTTGGCTATTACAAGAAAAAACAATTCTTTAATGAAGAATTGAAAGGGAAGCGTGTGTTTCTTCGATTTGAAGGTGTGGGCGCAAACACCGAGGTATATGTTAACAGTAAGCTTGTAGGAACCCATAAAGGAGGTTATAGTGCTTTTGCTTTTGAGATAGGAACAGCTTTGAAATTTGGAGCTGAGAATGAAATCATGGTAAAAGCTGATAATACTGCACGACCGGATGTTATTCCGGTGAATCATAGCCTTTTCGGAGTGTATGGAGGTATTTATCGCCCGGTATGGCTAATTGTTACTGAGCAAAATAATATAACAGTTACCGATTGTGCTTCTCCAGGTGTTTATATTACTCAGAAAAATGTTTCGAAACGTTCTGCAGATATTACTGTAAAAGTAAAATTAGACAATGGCAGCCTTACTCCTGCGAATTTAGTACTTGAAAATACTCTCTATACCCAAGAAGGAAAGAGAGTTGCTTCACATCGCCTTCCTTTGGAATTAACTCCTCAAGGAACGCAAACTTATTTTTCAACTTTTAAATTGAACAAACCTCATCTTTGGCAAGGACGTAAAGATCCTTATTTGTATAAAGTCGTTTCACGTTTGGTAGCAGAAGGAAGGGTCATTGATGAAGTTATCCAGCCTTTGGGTGTTCGTAAGTTTGAGGTTGTTGCCGGTAAAGGATTTTATTTGAATGATGAGAAATATCCGATGTATGGTGTAACCCGTCATCAGGATTGGTGGGGATTAGGAAGTGCTTTGACTAATAAAGAACATGATTTTGATTTAGCACAGATAATGGACGTAGGAGCCACAACTGTCCGTTTTGCCCATTATCAACAATCAGATTATCTCTATTCTCGTTGTGATTCTTTGGGATTGGTCATTTGGGCTGAAATCCCTTTTGTGAATCGTGTGACAGGCTACGAAGCGGAAAACGCGCAGTCTCAGCTTCGTGAGTTGATTCGTCAGAGTTTTAATCACCCTTCTATCTATGTTTGGGGGTTGCATAATGAGGTATATCAACCTCACGAATATACAGCCGGGCTGACGCAAGCACTTCATAATCTTGCCAAGACAGAGGACCCGGATCGTTATACTGTAGCTGTCAATGGTTTCGGACATGCTGAACATGCAGTGAATCAGAATACAGATATTCAGGGGATGAACCGCTATTTCGGATGGTATGAGAAGAAGCTACAAGATATTGAACCATGGGTGAAAGGATTGGAAGAAAAGTACCCGTGGCAAAAGCTGATGTTGACAGAATATGGTGCGGATGCCAATTTGGAACATCAGACTGAATATCTCGGTGATGCATTGAATTGGGGAAAACCTTTTTATCCGGAAACATTCCAGACTAAAACGCATGAATATCAATGGAGTGTTATTTCGAAACATCCTTATATCATTGCTTCTTATCTATGGAATATGTTTGATTTTGCTGTGCCGATGTGGAGTCGGGGTGGTGTACCTGCTCGTAACTTGAAAGGCTTGATGACTTTTGACCGGAAAATCAAGAAGGATTCTTATTATTGGTATAAAGCCAACTGGAGCAAGGAGCCTGTATTGTATTTGACGCAGCGCCGAAATGCGGATCGTGAGCGGAAACAGACCTCTGTGACAGTTTATTCTAATATTGGTACTCCTATAGTATATCTTAATGGTAAAGAATTGACTGGTATTCGCAAGGGATATACTGATGTACATTATGTTTTTGATAATGTAACACTGGAACAAGGTAAAAATGTAATAAGAACCGTTGCAACACATAACGGAAAAGAATACACGGACGAAATTGAATGGAATTATACAGGAGAAAAGAAACGCAATGCTGACTCGCGTGAGAATAAGAACGAACATGCTGGTTGGTAATTGCTTGTTTAGAATATATAAAACAATATTGTTGAATCTTTAAATATGAAAGCCTATGTGAAACTATGATCTTACATCAATTCGAAAAACACTTAGAATTAAAAATGTTATGGAATAAAAAACATCTAAATTACTTATGGAATACAAGAAATTTTATTTATTAATTATCGTATGCCTCTTTTCTATAGGAATATTCGCTCAGAGCGGTACAGAGAAGATTAGCATTTCGTTTAGTAAAATACCTTTAAAAGAAGCTATGGCAAGAGTAGAGAAGGCTTCGGGGTATTTGTTCTCTTATGATGCGACTGAAATAAATGCAGAACAATTGGTAAGTCTGAACTGCAAGAATGAAGAAGTGCGTCTGGCGCTTCGTAAAATGTTTGAACCGACTAATATTACGTTCAAATTTCAGAATAAACAAATAGTATTGTCGCTTTCTTCTAAAGAAACGTTGAGTTCTAAGAAAGGAGCGACCAAAACTGTCACTGGTACCGTTTCCGATGGAGCAGGGGAGCCTATTATTGGTGCCACAGTAATAGTGAAAGGCACTATTAACGGTGTATTAACCGATATGGATGGTAAATACACTATTAAAGCAAGAGAAGGTGAAGTTTTGGAATTCCGCTATATTGGTTATAATAGTGTTGAACAGAAAGTAAAGGATAAAAGTGTTATCAACATTGCTATGGCGGAATCGAATGTAAATCTGGATGACGTTGTTGTTATTGGTTACGGTTCACAAAAGAAAGAAAGTGTAGTATCTTCTGTGAATACAATGAAACCTGCAGAGATTGCTATACCAACGCGTAGTTTATCAAATACGATTGCTGGTCAGGTTGCTGGTGTGATTGCCATTCAACGTTCTGGAGAACCGGGAAATGATGATGCCGATTTTTGGATTCGTGGTCAAAGTTCATACGCAGGTGGTACGAGTCCATTGGTGTTGGTGGATGGTGTTCCTCGTAGCATGAATGATCTTGACACAGATGAAATTGAGACATTTACTGTCTTGAAAGATGCTGCTGCTACTGCTGTATATGGTTCTGAAGGTGCTAATGGTGTAGTTTTGATTACAACAAAACGTGGGCGTGCACAAAAAACTATTATCAGCTTCAACGCACAATATAGTATTGCTACTCCTACCCGTATGCCGGAGTTGATGAACTCTTGGGATTATTTATCAATGTGGAATGAAGCGTCTTGGAATGATGCGGGTAATCCTAATTGGGATAATTATGTGCAAAATAGCGCTCCATACAGTGCAGAAGCGTTGGCAAGGTATCGGGATGGAGTTGATCCGGATTTATACCCGAATTCTATTTGGACCGACTTATTATCTAATAACACGCAGAATCAACGTTATACAGTGAATCTGCGAGGAGGTTCGGAAAAAACTAAGTTCTTTGTATCAGGAGCTTATTATAAGGAAAATGGTATGTTTAAATCGAATCCATTGGATGACTACAATGCCAATATCGGATTGGAACGTTATAATTTGCGCTCCAATGTAGATATGGATATTACTCCGACGACCAAACTTTCCGTTGATATGAGTGGACAATACAGAACTCAAAATAACCCCGGAAATTCTTCTGACCAGATTTTTAAACATATCATACTTTTCCCGACTCATTTGGTACCTTTTACATGGTCGGACGGGACTGCTGCAGTTTGTGATACAGATGCGGATGGACGTTATAATCCTTATAATTTACTTAATTATTCCGGTTATTCTAAAAAATGGTCTGTAGCAATGCAAACTAAGGCAACTTTGAGACAAAAACTCGACTTCATAACGAAAGGACTGTCTGTTCAAGGTAGTATAAGTTTTGATGCAGATTTCAGTTCTACTTTAAAACGTTCGGCGAGTCCGGATAAATATACTGTTACCGGTAGAGATGAAAACGGTTTACTTATCAAAAAACTATTTTCAGAAGGTAGTCCGCTTGGGGAAGCTTCTGTTAGCACAAGCAGTGGTACTAAAAAATTATATATTGAAGCGCAGTTGAACTACGAACGTACTTTTGCCAAGAAACACGCTGTTACAGGAACTTTTGTATACAATCAAAAGGAAACTCAATACCAAGGTTCTAGAAAATCTTCTGGAGCGGAAGAAGTAGGCGGGTTAAAACTGTTGCCTTATCGTAAACAGAATATTGTAATGCGTGGTACTTATGCTTATGATAATCGTTATGTATTAGAAGCTAGTTTTGGTGCAACGGGTAGTGAAAACTTCGCTCCTGGTAATCGTTGGGGTATTTTCCCGGCAGTAGGTGCCGCTTGGAATGTACATGCTGAGAAATTTATGCAAAAGGAGAATATCTTGGATATTCTTAGCAAATTACGTTTGAGAGCTTCTTACGGTCTTACAGGAAATGATAATACAGGAAGTGACCGTTTTGTATATAGAGAACTATTGACTGATAGCGGTAGTCAAAATGTCGGCTTGAATCCCGGTACTAATGGTGGTCCTACTAATGATATGGGAAGAATTTATGAAAACACATTTGCTGCTCCATATATTAGTTGGGAAATAGAGAAGAAAAGCAATTTCGGTATTGACATGGGATTATTCCGTGGTCGTGTTGATATTACTGCTGATTATTTTCATAATCGACGGGAAGATATTTTGATTCAGCGTGTAACTATTCCTACGGCTACTGGTTTCCGTCAAAATCCATGGCAGAATTTTGGTGTCACGACTAATGAAGGTTTTGATGCTAGTATTACAGTTAAACATAATATCGGAAAAGACTGGGTGCTTTCAGCCAGAGGTAATGTAACATACGCTGTTAACAAGATTATAGAAAAGGATGAGATTCCACAGGCTTATCCATGGCTTGCTCAAACTGGTACTTCTATCGGGACAAATAAAATATATGTAGCGGAAGGATTATTTACCAATCAGGATTTTATTATTACTGAAAAATCAGATGGTAGCTATAATTATAAATTAAAAGATGGAATTGCTACTTATGCTGCTGATGTGAAGCCTGGTGATATTAAATATAAAGACTTGAATGGTGATGGTACTATTGACGATAATGACCAGACTTATTATAGCGGCATTTATCCAAATAATCCGCAACTTGTTTATGGCTTCGGACTGAATGTACAATATAAAGGTATTTATGCTGGTGTATTTTTCCAGGGAGTAGGTAAAACATCCGTTAACTTGAAAGCTAACACTAGTTATTTTGTCCCATTTGCTAATGGAAAAGACCAGTCTTCTGCACGTGTACAGGCTGCCGACCATTGGACTGCAAGTGATCCCAATAATATGAACGTTTTATATCCTCGTTTACACACCAATGAGTATAGTAATAATACGCTGAATAGTACATGGTGGTACAGAGATGGGAGTTTTCTCCGTCTGAAAAATGTCGAATTGGGTTATCAGTTTGATAAAAAATTGGTGCAGAGATGGAAAATGCAGAACCTCCGTATTTATGTGCAGGGAAGTAATCTTGCTGTGTGGGATCACGTTAAAATGTGGGATCCGGAAATTGGAAACAGCGGTGCAAGATATCCGATTAACGCGACCTGGACTTTCGGTCTTGATGTGACTTTTTAACCAATAATCAATTATAAGAATAATTAATTATGAATATTATAAAAACAGTATGTACAGCAACTGTCGTATTAATGACAGGTATGTTGACCTCTTGCTCAGATTATTTGGATGTTTCTAAAGAACTTGCTCAAAATCTAGACAAGGAAGAAGTTTTTTCCAAAGCTAAATATATTAAACAATGGTATGGAGAAATCTATCAAACTTGTCCGAACTATTCGGAAGCGGGTTTGGATGTACAAAATTCAAATGGAACCGTTAATGCGCAAGCTATCTATTCAGGAGAAATCGTTTGTGCTCATCCTAATGTGTTGAAATTTGGACAGAATACTTTTACTCCTAGTAGTACCACTCACAACCGTTGGTGGAATTGCTATAAACAAATTCGCCAGGCAATGATCTTTTTGGATATGGCACCTGAAAGCATAGGTGATCCGATCAATGCTGATGGTTATATTTCAGTAGAAGAGATGCGTCGTTATAAGGCGGATGTTACTTATCTGCTTGCTTACAACTATTTCTTGTTATTTGAATTCTATGGTCCTACACCTATTATTCCCGAGACTGCTGATCCTTCGGATGAGAACCTTGATTATGCACGTGCATCTGTTGACGAAATGGTAGGACATATTGATCAGTTATTAGAATCTGTTATAAATGGTGAATATAAAGATGATCTGCCTGAAACGATAAAAACTGGAACAGGGGATGATACTAGTCATGACAATAGTATGTACAATCTTCGTGAAATCCTGCGTCCTACAAAAGCGGCTGCTTTAGCATTACGTGCACGTTTGTGGGTATATGCAGCTTCTCCTCTGTTTAATGGAGGCTATAAAGAAGCGTTGAGTTTGACAAATCATGATGGAAAGCGTCTTTTCCCCGATCGTGATGATAACAAATGGCAAACTGCCAAGACGCATCTTGAAGCTTTGTTGAGATTTGCCGAAGCACATGGTATGGATCTTTATTATTCCAAAGAGAGAGATCCTCATACATCAATATATGAATTGTTCCAATATTATAACGATGAGATTCTTTGGGCTAACGGAAATAACGATTATAATGATGGCGTCACTGCTAAAATGGAAGCTCGCACAATCCCCGGAGATATTCCTAGTGCTATGGGTAATGTCGGTTTTTATCAGAATATTGTCGATTTGTTCTTTACGGATAGTGGATTGGATATCAGTGAAGACCCTGATTATAATGAAAACGGATTCACAAATTGGGTAAATGTTTGTAATAATAAACAACATGTAGACAAGCACATCTTCAATATGTATGTTAATCGCGAGCCTCGTTTTTATGCTGATGTTACATACGAAGGAAAGAGCTGGCATATACAAAGAAGCAGTTACTCAGATTGGGGAGCTTATTTTAGTAAAGGTGGTGCAGGCTATAGAGATAACACTATGCATGCACGTGCAGGCTATTTACTTTATAAGTTTAATAACCGTACATTACTGAAAGAAGGATCGAATCCTACGGACTGGGGACGTCCTTGGATCTATTTCCGTTTAGCAGATTTCTACTTGTACTATGCAGAAGTATGTAATGAGATAAATCCGAACGATGAAAATATAATTAAGTATCTGGATTTAGTACGTGAACGTGCTGGTATTCCTGGGTATAAGGAACTGGCTACGAAGTCTGCACCTTATGGGAAGAATATTATAGGAAATCAGGATTTACAGCGTGAAGCTATCTATCGTGAACGTATTATTGAAATGTTGGGAGAAGGAAACTATTATTTTGACATGCATAGATGGATGCGTGCTGGATGGTCACAAGATGAGGCTACCGGTGAATGGATCAAAGATAATGAGGATAAATTGTTAATACGTTATGGTATGGACATCAATAAAGCAGCAGTAAAAACATACAATAGTGCTAAAAACACTGCAATTGAATTTTATGATAAAATTGGTGAAGATTCATACTACAACCGTATTGTGGTAGATAGATATCCATGGTCAAAAGCTATGTTGCTTTATCCTGTACCTTACAATGAAATGCAGAAGAGTAAATTGACGGTTCAAAATCCGTTATGGAATTAATCGTATGACAGTTTGATAAACAAAGGCAGAGACCGGGCTCTTTTGTTCCGACTTTGCCTTTGCTTTACATGTTATTCATACTGGACTACCTTAAATATAAACTCTTGCATAAAATAAGTTAACGTAAAATATCGAAATGAGGTCATGAAAAATACAAAAATACCTATCATAAAAGGCCATTGGTGTAAGTTGAAGGTAATCTTATTATCTTTGCTTTATCCTTGTTTAGGCTATTCATGTAGTGACAGTGCAAGTTCGGCTATTCCTGATGATTGGATTACAATTTCTACAGAGTCCGTGAGTTTTCCTTATGAGGGAGGGACAGAAAAACGTGAGTTCGTATTGGGGCAAGGATTGGACATAAACCAGATAGCATCAACTTTAAGTAATAAGGGAGAAGATTGGCTGACCGCCCTTGTTGAAAATGGTAAAATGACGATTGTATGCGAACGTTCTTTTGCAGAGAGAGTCAGAAGTTCTGTATTGACATTGATGTATGATGACAATCATAAATGTAATATCACAATTTCTCAAGAAGCAGCTCCTAGTTCTGCTGACAAATTAATAAAAGTAATTGGCGGCGAGGCCACTTCTGAGGAAACGCAAGGTAAAGATACAGACCAGAATCCGTTGACCTTAAAGATGTCCTATGATGGAAATAAGAAAACATATTTTAATTCCGCGTTTGGGCAGGTCTCATATCCATTTTCTATCAGATATGAACTGGAGAAGGGGCATACACTGAATAGTATCGTTTATACTCCACGTACTGACTCCGGAAACAAATGGGGCTCATTCGATCAATTTACAGTGGAAGTTTCGACAGCCGATAAACCGGATGATTTTGTGAAAATAGGTGATTATGCAAGAGGTAATGGGGTGCATACGCCATTTACCATAAAGTTGTCATCACCTGTGGAAGATGCTAAATTTGTTCGTTTTACCATAACTAAAGCCTATGAGGATAGAGTAAGCTGTGCTGAGATGGAATTTTATGAAGCTAGTAGTAATAAATTTGATCCAGCTACAATTTTTGCTGATAATATGGGTTTACAGCTTAAAGCTGGCGTGACAGAAAAGCAGATTAAGCAAATCCCTAATGAATATTTGAAAGAATTGGGACTTGCTTTGCTAAGTGGAAACTATGAGTCTGCTTATCGATTGGCGGATTACCGTCCTTACCAGAATCCAGCAGTAATGGCTACGGCTAATAAGACATCTAAATACAGCCTGAGAGATAATCCGACTGGAATTTATGCAAAAGCGGGTGAGACCTTGGCTATATTTGTCGATGATATTTATGAGGGTGGTAGAATTTCGATGCTTATTCAAGATCTGAACGGTGGTTACAACAATTCGAAAACCTACGAGTTGTCGGAAGGATATAATGAGATAACAGTAGAGGTCGGTGGTTTAATTTATATTTTGAATCATGTAAATGATGACATTCCTCTCCGGCTTGAAGATGCTGATAATGATCAGAAAAGGAATATTGAGGCAAAGACGGTAAAAGTGCATTTTGCGAATGGAAAAGTAAACGGTTATTTTGATATTCAGAAAAACAAGGAAAGTGATTGGGCTCAGATTCGCGACAATGCAAAGTATCAGGAAATAGATATCTTGGGAGAATACTCACATTTGACGTGGAGAATATCTGACTTCAAAAAGTACAATACAGAGATAACGAAGACTATTGAAAATTTGGATCGTCTGGTATATTTGGAGGAAGAGTTTATGGGACTTGTTAAATATGGTAAGATGTTCAATAACCGGATGCATTTTTCTATTGACTACAAGGCAAAGAGCCCGAACGCATCAGATTATCGTACAGTTTATAATGCTAGTGATTACTATGCGGAACCGTTCTGTAAACCAGAAAATTTTCCTACTCGTTGTTGGGGACCTGCGCATGAAGTAGGTCATTGCAATCAGACACGTCCGGGGTTGAAATGGGCCGGTTTGACTGAAGTTACCAATAACATTATGTCGCTTTTTATACAGACATCATTCGGTCGTCCTTGCAAGTTGTTGGTTGACGGATGTACGTTGAAAGATGAGAACGATCAGACATTGGGAACGTATAATAATATTTATCAAGGCGCTACATCATTGATAGTGGATGGTAAACGTCCTCATTGTCTTCCTGGTATTGCAAATATTACTCGTGAAACTCAACTTGTACCATTTTGGCAGCTCAAACTGTACATGATAGATGTATTAGGAAAAACTGATTTTTATCATAAATTATATGAATATTTTCGTACTCATGAGAGTCCGAGTGACAAGGGTGAGAATCAAGGTATGAACCAGCTGGATTTTGTACGTCAGGTATGTGACATTTCAGGATTGAATATGCTCGATTTCTTTGAGAAGTGGGGATTCTTATATCCGGTTAAAACTACACTGAATGATTATGGAAATAAAGCATTCGAAATCACAGAAGAACAGATTAGGCTGTTGAAGGAGGAAATTAACGGAAGGGGGTATGAAATGCCACATCCAAACGTTCATCAGATAACGGAAATCAATTTGGATGATTATAAATGATTGAATAATAAATGATCTATAATAATTAAAATTTAAGAATATGAAGAATATAAATAATATATTATCAGTGATATTATTGTTGTTTGCAGGATTTTTTGTTGCTGCCTGTGATGACGAAGAAACAGTTGTCGTTCCAGATAACTGGATAACTGTGTCAACAGATCCAATGACTATTGGTTATGAAGGAGGAAGTTTGACATGCGACTATACGTTGGCCAAAGGGCTTGATGCGAGTGTGGTATATATTATAAATCATGAAAGTTGGTGCTTAGGCTATATCAAGGATAGTAAGATAATGATAGATGTAGATTTGTCGGAGAATATAAATGGGCGTACAGCTAAGATGTCTTTGATTTATGATGAAAGTCATCAAGTGGAACTTGTTGTAGAACAAGGGAAGGCTCCGACGGTACTGGTTGAAAGTATTGATAAAAGTGCTATGCCAGAATCTATTAATATAAATGAGACGTTGGATCTGAATACGGTAGTAAAAGTATTACCAACTAATGCAAGTTATCAAAACCTGGCCTTTACTCTTGCAGAAGGTAGTGAAGCATTCGTTGAACTTTCAGAGTCAGGTGTGGTTAAAGGAGTTGCTGCAGGTGAAGCAAAAATTAATGTTGCTGCAGTTGATGAGAGTGGAGTAACGGATGTTATAACATTGAATATCATTGGTAATATTAGGTTAAATCGTGATTCTTGGACAGTTTCTACTTCCATTACTTATAAAAATGGAAATAATTATGTGACAGATGGAACTACGGGTAATCCTGAACATCTTTTTGATAATAAAACGACGACTTATCTCTCATTGGTGAAACCTGGTAAGAGTTATGGAAGCGACTATACGGCTGCGGGTATAAACGAACCTCTTTATTTTGTTGTTGATATGGGAGCGGAACAAACTTTTAATTATTTTACATGGATGCATAGATCTACTAATGGGTACAATTATTTGCGAGCATGGGGAATCTCGATGTACGGAAGCAATGACGGTAAGAATTTTATTGAAATAAAATCCGATATTGATATACCTTATGAAAATAATACGGATGAGATTGTAATTGCTATTCCGGAATCTACTTATAGATATGTTAAAGTACAGTTTGTGAAGTGGAGTGATCTAGTAACCGGTTCAACTAGTGGTGGAACATTGCAGGTTGCCGAATTTGGACTTGGTCGTGAACTCTAATCCGACAGTTTGAAATAGGTCCTTATACACAGAGGGCACTTTCTAAAGTAGTTGCTTAACAGGCTTCATACTTTTTGAAGTGCTCTCTTTTTATTTCTTTATAAGAGTAAAGTAATAATATCATTAATTATTCTATGTAGAAAATAAATTGTTGATATATGATGTTTTAATACAAGACTGTATGAGAAAAAAGTTTATTAAATCCATTCTTATTGTATTTGTATTGATAACCCAGTTATCTTTATTGAAGGCACAGACGCAAGAAATAGATCTGTCTGGTCAATGGGGATTTCAAACTGACCTGATGGATTTTCGACGCGGTTCTTTGGATATTCGTTATATGCATCGCTTGCAGGAGAGCATCCTTCTACCAGGGATTACGGATGACTATAAAATTGGTTATAAATCTCCTTATCGTCACATTGACCGTTTGACTCGTGTGTATGAGTATATGGGGCCGGCTTGGTATCAACGTGAAATAACTATTCCAAAAGAGTGGAAAGGCAAACGTATTTTTATATCTTTCGAACGCGTACACTGGTTGAGTTCTATTTATGTAGACACAAAGGAAGTCAGTAAAATAGACTATATCAGTGTTCCCCACAATCACGAACTGACAGATTTCGTGAAACCGGGTAAGACGCATCTTATTACTGTATGCGTTGATAATCGTTATCAATACAATACCCATAAATGGGATCATGCTCATTCGGAATATACTCAAATAAACTGGAATGGGATTTTGGGGGAAATGAAACTGGTAGCTCTTGATCCTGTATATATTGAGGATATGCAACTGTATCCGAATGTATCGGAGCATTCAGTCAAAGTCAGGGTGAAGATATTGAATCACACTCATAAACTCGTTACAGGGAGGGCATTTTTTACAATTTCCGGCGAACAATATAAGCAGACTAGAGAGACAATGGTTTCTGGGAATGATTCAGTATTTTACGTAGAAGATATCATAGCGTTAGGTAAAGATATTCGGTTGTGGGATGAGTTTACTCCTAATCTCTATACGTTGCAATGTGATCTGGCAACGACTACGGGTAGTACAAACTATCAACATACACAGTCCGCTACCTTCGGAATGCGTGAAATAAAGGCAGATAGAGACAATATTCTGATTAATGGTCATCGGGTACATTTGCGTGGAACAGTAGAAAATGCAGTATTTCCTAAAACAGGTTATGCTCCAGTGGATGATGCTTCGTGGGAACGTATATTAACGATTCTGAAAGATTATGGGATGAACCATATGCGTTTCCATTCCTGGTGTCCACCTGCTGCGGCATTTCGGACAGCGGATAAACTAGGAATTTATCTGGAAGTGGAAATGCCGATGTGGGGAAAGGATGCCGAACCGGATGAGAAACGTTATGACTTTTTCCGTCGTGAACAAAAAGCTATCTTGAAAGAATATGGTAATCACCCCTCTTTTGTTCTTTACTGTAATGGTAATGAGATAACCGGTAATTTTGATTTTATAGAAGAACTAACCCATTATGGGAGGGTCAGTGACAAACGCAGGCTATTTAGTGGTTCGACAGCCCGTACACGTGTGAAGTCTGACCAATTTTACATCACTCATCAAACGCCTAAAGGACATATGGCTATATACGAAGGACGGCCATATACTGATTGGGATAAAAATAAAGAATTGGGCATTGATGTGCCTGTGATCTCTCATGAGTCGGGACAGCGTTGCATATATCCTAACTTCAAGGAGATTCCAAATTTTACCGGTCCGGTTCAAGCTCGAAACTTTGAAGTTTTCCGTGAATCATTGGCGGCAAACGGTATGTTGGATCAAGCAGATGATTTCTTCCGTGTATCAGGGGCTCAGACTGTACTGGAATATAAAGATGTTATTGAAGCTGAACTTCGTACTTCTCTTAAATCCGGTTTTCAACTTCTGGCCTTGAATGATTTTACAGGACAGGGATATGCTCCGGTTGGTATTCTCGACCCGTTTTGGGAGTCTAAAGGTTTGATTACTCCTGAAAAATTCCGTGAGTTTTGTGCACCCACTGTTGCTTTACTACGTTTTCCTAAACGAGCCTATTATTGTGATGAAACTTTTGAAGGGAAGGCAGAAGTGTATAATTATAGTCCCTCTATCTTGAAAAGTGCAAAAGCTAAGTGGTGGATTACCGATGCTTCCGGCAGAGTTCTGAAATCCGGTAGACTGAAGACACAAAGAATAGGAAACTATGGTGTCTTTCCACTTGGAACGTTTCAGTATATGTTGAATTCGGTGACTGCTCCGCAGAAATTAACCATACATCTGTCCGTTGGTGACAAAGTTCATAATAGTTGGGATATATGGGTCTATCCCCATCATAAAGATTTGATGCAGACAACGCCTGATGTATTATATACAACAACCTATGATGCGAAAGCGAAACAATATCTCCAAGAAGGGAAAAAAGTTGTTCTTTGTCCGAAGCCGAACAAAGTGAAAGGGCGTAAGTCTGTATTTCACAATCATTTTTGGAATCCGATTATGTTCAAATGGGCACCAACGACACTGGGTTGTCTTATTCATGCCGATCAGCCCATGTTTGCAGACTTCATCACTGAAAAGCATCTTGATTGGCAGTGGTGGGATATTCTGACGAATGCAAAAGTGATTGATATGACGGATACTCCGCAAGAACTTCGTCCGTTTATCCAGGTAATAGATAGCTATGAAACCAATCAGAAACTAGGGATTGGCTTTGAGGCTAGGGTAAACAATGGTAAACTGTTGGTATTGGCTGTTGATACTCGGAAAGACCTGGATAAACGTCCTGCTACTCAACAATTGCTGAAGAGTATTGATCAATATGTGAAGAGTGGCCAATTTGCTCCCCGAGCAACTGTAAAAGAAGAGTTTATTCAATCCTTTTTAATAAAATAGTTATGCGAAGAGAATTATTTATATGTTGTTTATTTTGCCTGTCCTTACTGACTTTATCTGCACAGGAGATTCCGATGCAGGAAGTCGCGGCTTTAGAGCAAGTGTATGGTGATGTTCAGGAATCAGAGGGATTGCTGCCGATGAATGAATTGGGCATTGAGTTCGGCTATGCTTTATATGAGGCGGAGATTACTGTGGAGGGTGTGGCTCCAATATTGGCGGTAGAGAATATTCGGGACTATGCCTCAGTCTATGTTGATGGAAGATTACAAGGCTGGATCACTGATAATCAGAAGAATATTAAGCTGACTGTTTCTACGGGTACACATCATCTGCAACTTTATGCAGAGAATATAGGGCGTATTACTTATGGACCTGAGATATTGGACAATTCCAAGGGACTTTTCGGGAGTATCACTTTAGAAGATGTTGAAATAGAGAACTGGAAAATGACACCTCTCCTGATACGTGACTGTGACGTGGAAGAACTCCAGTTTACCCCTTGTCAAACAAAACAGTCTCCTTGCTTCTATCGCGGTACTTTTGAGATAGAAACTCCGACAGATATCTTTTTAGATACTTCGGGCTGGGGAATGGGAGAAGTCTGGATAAACGGGCAATACTTGGGTGCCTACTGGGAAGAAAATGCAGAAAAGACCCTGGAGATACCTGCTGGTGCTCTGATAGCAGGTAATAATGAAATAGTGGTATTTGAACTAAAAAATAACGAACAAGCTTCCATGACACTAACCGATAAGCCTATTTTCAAATAAGCCCTTGCATGTACTTGTTTATATTCCTTAAAAAAACGACCTTTGTGTAGGAGCAGATTCCGAAAAACGTGTCTTATTTAATGAGAATAGCATAATTATATATATCATGAAGAAACTAACATTTATCAGTTGCCTCCTTTTAAGTGGTTGCCTGGCCGGAGCAATGGCTGCAAACAAAAAGCAACCCATCTACAAAGATGCCAAAGCTCCCATTGAGGAGCGTGTAAATGACCTGGTCAGCAGAATGACACTGGAAGAAAAGGTACAACAACTCAACCAGTACACTTTGGGGCGGAATAACAACGAGAACAATCGTGGTGAGGAAGTAAAAAAAATTCCTGCCACATTAGGCTCCCTCATTTATTTTGATGAAGATGCCAATCTGCGTAACGAGGCTCAGAGAAAAGCAATGGAAGAATCACGTCTGGGTATCCCCATCCTTTTCGGATACGACGTCATCCACGGGTTCCGTACCATTTATCCCATCTCTTTGGGACAAGCATGTTCTTGGAATCCCCAATTGGTAGAACAAGCATGTGCCGTTGCCGCCCAGGAAGCACGCATGTCCGGGGTAGACTGGACTTTTTCCCCTATGATTGACGTGGCAAGAGACGGACGCTGGGGACGTGTTGCAGAGGGCTATGGCGAAGACCCTTATACCAATGCTGTATTCGGTGTCGCATCCATCAAAGGATACCAAGGTGAAGACATGTCCGACAGCAAGCGAGTAGCCGCCTGCCTTAAACATTATATCGGATACGGCGCTTCTGAAGCAGGACGTGACTATGTTTATACGGAAATCTCCAATCAGACTCTGTGGGACACCTATATTCCTCCCTATGAAGCTGGCGTAAAAGCCGGTGCCGCTACTTTAATGAGTTCATTCAATGACATCAGCGGCACTCCCGGAAGCGCCAACCATTACACGATGACAGAAATTCTGAAGAACCGTTGGAAACACGACGGCTTTGTTGTTTCAGACTGGTCTGCAGTACCGCAACTTATTGACCAGGGCCATGCTGCCGACCGCAAAGAAGCTGCCCGTCTGGCTTTCAACGCCGGCCTGGAAATGGACATGATGGGGCATTGCTATGACAGGCATATGGCAAAGCTGGTGGAAGAAGGTAAAATAAGCATGCAACTGGTGGACGATGCAGTAAAACGCGTGCTCCGTATCAAATTCCGCCTTGGACTTTTTGACAATCCCTACACCCCGACATCTACAGAAAAAGAGCGCTTCCTCCTTCCACAAAGCCTGGCTATTGCAGAGAAACTGGCAGAAGAGAGCATTGTTCTACTGAAGAATGAAAACAAGGTACTCCCTCTGGCAAACGGGAACAAGCCAACTATCGCCGTCATGGGGCCTCTGGTAGAAAACTATGCCGAGCTCCTGGGGTCATGGTATGGACATGGACATGCAGAAGATGTCCTCCCCATCAAAAAGGCGCTGGATGCAGAATTTGCAGGCAAGGCTGAACTGATTTATACCGAGGGTTGTGATTTCGACGGTAACGACACTTCCAAATTCAGTGAGGCACTGGCTGTAGCCCGGAAAGCAGATGTCATTCTACTCTGTATGGGTGAAAAGAAAAAGTGGAGTGGCGAAAACGCATCGCGTTCCATCATAGAACTGCCTACCATTCAAGAGGAATTCATTGCTGAAATGAAGAAAGCAGGCAAACCGATTGTTCTGGTACTGGCTAACGGACGTCCTTTGGGACTCTCTAAAGTGGAACCTCTCTGTGACGTCATCGTTGAAATGTGGCAACCGGGAGTACCTGGCGGTAAACCATTGGCAGGTGTCTTGTCCGGCCGGGTAAATCCTTCGGGCAAGCTTTCCATTACTTTTCCACGTTCCACCGGACAGATTCCAATCTATTACAATCAGCGCAAAACAGCCCGTCCACAAAGTGGCAAATATCAAGACATCTCCTCTTCCCCACTGTATGAATTCGGATACGGCTTGAGTTATACCACCTTTAATTATGGTAATATCAACTTGCCCAAAGAAACCATCAGACGCGGTGAAAAGTTGGTAATGGAAATCCCAGTCACCAATGTAGGCAAACGTGACGGTGCAGAAGTGGTGCATTGGTTTATCTCAGACCCATTTAGCACGATTACCCGTCCATACAAAGAATTGAAGCACTTCGAAAAGCAACTAATTAAAGCAGGTGAAACACATATATTCCGCTTTGAAATAGACCCGATGCGTGATCTTGGTTTTGTAAATGCCAATGGTGAACATTTCCTTGAGAATGGAGAATATTATGTAATAGTGAAAGACCAGAAAGTAAAATTCATGGTTATAGATTAATCTTCTTTTTATATTGCAGGCCATCCTCCTTTCATCATTCTAAAAGGCAGATGGCCTGCGATTTCTATTTTAGAACAAATAAGTATACTGTTCTCCTAAAAATTTCTTGATATGCTTCAAGGCTTTGGTTATTTGGGCCTCCACCGTCTTGACAGAAATCCCCATTTCCCCGGCAATTTCTTGATTAGTCTTCCCTTCCTCCCTACTTTTGCGATAAACCTGCCCACATTTGTCCGGAAGGGAACAAACAGCTTCTTCAATCAATCGGTTCAGTTCTTCCATCTCCACCGAAGTATCAGCAGCAAGAGCATATCCATATTCTTCTCCTCCCTCGATGGGAACCGTATCCTTTTCATCGCGTAAAGCATTCAGGCAACGATTACGTGCAGACTGGAAAAGATAAGCCTTGAATGAGATTTTAAGAGTCAAATCGGCCCTACCCTCCCACAAATTCATAAAGATAGAAAGGGCCAGTTCTTCTATCTCCTGCTTGTCTCTCAGATAAAGGGACATGAAGCGGCAGAGTGAAACAAAATAAGTATCGAAAAGGTGCTTGAAAGCCTTCTCGTCATCTTGTTTGATTAACTGTAACAATAGGATATCATCTTCTGCAGGCATATCGAAGTTAT
>OHBR01000616.1_pt1 | contig 17566 bp, 10 predicted proteins | sample 1577461 | NCBI WGS metagenome assembly OHBR01 (sample SAMEA3879579, study PRJEB24766) | human gut metagenome | biome: human-associated habitat; feature: feces | place: USA | collected 1985/1987
CGTTCCATTTAGCGCGCTCTACACAGCGCCCCATAATGCGCCCAATCAAAAGAAGATACACGATCACCGACACCGTCGTTCCGCCGAAATCCGATACCACTTCTGCGTAGAAAACATTTTCAACTCCCGCAAACACCGGAATCAGGAACACGCTGACCAGGTACAGCAGCTTCCGGAACATTGACAGTGAGATCGCCACCGACGGCACTCCCATTCCGGTAAATCCATCTACGACCTCATACTGGACTGCCAGTGGAATAATCCCCATCGTGTAGACCCGGATCGCCCAGACGGTCAGTTCCACATAGGACTCATTGCGCGTAAAGAGATACACAAAATACTGCGCCAGCGTCCGTGAAAACAAGAACATGATGCAGCACTGCACCACCGCCAGCAATGTGATATACTTCTGTGCGCTCCGGATCCGATCCGGGCGTCCCGCGCCGAAATTGAAGCCCAGGATCGCACCCGTTCCCGATGTAATGCCTCCGAGCGGCATCGTCACGATCAGCATAAAGCTCTGCACGATTGTCGTACAGGTCAAAAGCATGTCCGCCTCCGCGCCGCCATACATTTGAATTACCGTATTGAGCGAAATGATCAGCACATTGTCAAATGCGATAATCAAAAATGGCGACAGTCCCATCAGCGCAATCTTACAGACTGTCTTCACCTGCGGACATTCAAATTCAAGCCGCAGAAGCACGCGATTTCCTCGCAGGAAACGAAGTACAAAGACCGCCGACGCAAACTGTGACAGAACCGTGGCAAACGCCGCCCCCGCCACGCCCATGTCAAACACAAAAATAAACACTGGATCCAGCACAATATTCGTTACCGCACCGAGCGCCACCGAAAGCATTCCGATCCGCGCAAATCCCTGGCAGATAATAAACTGGTTCATTCCGATCGAAAGCAGCGCAAAGACCGTTCCCAGCAGATAGATCGTAAAGTACGATTCCGCATACGGCAGAATCGCCTCACTCGCACCAAACCGCGTCAAAATTTCTCGTTTAAATACAAACAGAACCAACGTCAGAACCGACGACAGCCCGACAATCATCCAGAAGCTGTTTGCCAGAATCTTTTTCGCTTTCTCATCCTGCCCCTCGCCCATACGGATGCTCATGAGCGGCGAGCCGCCCAGACCGACCAGATAGGCAAACGCGGAGATCAGCGTCACAATCGGTCCGCTGACGCCGACGCCCGCAAGCGCCGTCTCCCCGATCACCGGGATATTTCCAATATAGATTCGATCGACCACGCTGTAGAGCACATTGATAAACTGCGCCAGCATCGAAGGAATCGCCAGCCGGAGCACCAGCCGCCGGATATCGTCCCGCCCCAAATCATTTTCTATCTTCATATGTATCCCACCTCCGTATGAAACCCGCCCTGCTGTTTTGTTTTCATGTTTTCTTAACTTTTCCTCCCAGAACTGGTTCCATGCGTGTTTCTTTCGCCAGAGTCTACTCCCTCTTCTGTCGTTACTGTTCACACACGTGTGCCCAGCAACGGGATTTTGCCGATGCTGCGCATTCCAAATCGGCAAAATCTGCTGCCAGAACTGTATCGTACGGAATTTTCAGTTCAGAAAATTCCTACCTGTGAACAGTTACCCTCTGTCCTTTATACCGTCTGCCCGCCAAAATGTCAATGAGATATTCCTGATAAAAATTACCCCTTTTTTGTACAGTAAAAAGCGCCGGCACTGCAAGCAGGTCCGACGCTTTTTACCCGATATCGATTGCTGGTTGTCAACCGATACCGAAAAGATCCCAGCAGAAAATCTTGGACAGTTCGTAACGGAGTGTAATGCATCAAGGAATTTCGAGTAACTTGATTTGTTTTTGTTCGTCTCTGTCCGCGTTCTTCCGCGCGGGAATGATTTTCATCCGTTCAATAAGTTAATGCGCTGCATACGCATTTTATTGCACGTTAATCAAAAAAATTTTAAAAACTTTTTTTGATATAGACTATTTTATTATGAAAACCTGTTTTCGTCAAGTTTTCAGGGGTTAAATTATTACAAGTTGTTACAGGAAAATGTATTTGAGAACGAAGAGTACCGCCAGCACATACATAAGCGGAGTGATCTTCTTTGCTTTTCCTGCTGCCACATTCAAAAGCACATAAGAGATAATTCCCATGGAAATACCCTCGGAAATGCTGTAGAACAACGGCATGGCGATGATTGCCAGATATGCCGGGATTGCCTCGGTGATATTGTCCTCATCGAAACGAATTTCAGTTACAGTTCCCACCATCAGGAAGCCAACCATGATTAATGCCGGAGCCGTCGCAAAGGACGGGATCGCCGTAAAAATCGGTGCAAACAGGGTGGAAAGCAGGAACAGGAGTGCCGATACCAGGGCAGTCAGACCGGTACGTCCGCCGACTGCAACACCCGATGCAGACTCAACGAAGGTAGTCGTTGTGGAAGTACCTAATACCGCACCAAAGGAAGTTGCGATCGCATCTGCCATCAGCGCTGGACGGATACCCGGAAGACGTCCTTCCTCATCCAGCATGTCTGCCTTGGTTGCTACACCAATTAATGTACCAAGTGTATCAAAAATATCTACAAACAGGAATGAGAAAATAACTACGATAAAATTGATAATTCCAACTGCATCGAAGTCAACGGTAAAGCATTTACCAAATGTCTCTCCCAGTTTGGAGAAATCGGTGATTCCCAGGGTCGGGAACAGGGTGTAGAAACCATTCTCTACGTCTGGTGTGTAAATGCCGGTTACCTGGCACAGCATACCGAGAATCCAGGTTCCCAGAATGCCGTACAGAATCGCGCCCTTCACGCGGTAGGTGTATAAAACCGCCATGATAAACAGACCGATCAGCGCCAGCAGCGCGCAGATACCTGCGGTATGGAAATTTTCCGGGAAGCTGATGATCGTTACCAGTGTGGAAGAGTCTACTGAAAGTCCCGCATTCTGAAGACCGATAAATGCGATGAACAGACCGATACCGACGGACACACCGCGCTTTAAAGTCAACGGAATCGCATTGAAGATCGCCTCGCGCACGTTTGTCAGAGACAGCACGATGAAGATCAGACCCTCTGCAAATACAGCCAGCAGTGCAACATGCCAGCTATAGCCATAGCCCGCGCACACCGTATACGCCATATACGCGTTGAGTCCCATGCCTGCGGACAGAACGAACGGCAGGTTCGCCATAAATGCCATGCAGGCAGTACCGATGAATGATGCCAGAGCCGTAGCCAGAAGCACCGCAGTCGGGTCCATGCCGGTCGATCCGAGGATGCTCGGATTAACTGCCAGAATGTACGCCATCGTCATAAAGGTCGTAATTCCAGCCATGACTTCCGTCTTTACGGTCGTCTGATGCTCGGATAGCTTAAATACTTTTTCAAACATCTTTTCTTCTCCTTGTGTTTTTCATTCTATGATTCAACCGCTACAAAATCTCATGAAGCGGACGGCGCACCTTTTTGCGGGTGATCTCCACCAGCCCAAGCCGCGTCATATCCACCAGGATCGTTTTGACCGGGTCACGGGAAAGCTCTTCCCCGAGCGTCCGCATCAGCGTCTCCTGATCTTCTTTCGATTCCATATCGATAAAATCCACAATAATAATACCGGAAAGATTCCGCAAGGAAAGCTGGCGCGCCACCTCATGCGCCGCCTCCAGATTAATCTTAAGAATGGTCTCCACCGGTGTCTTCTTGCCGGTGTATTTCCCCGTATTGACATCGATAACTGTCAACGCTTCCGTGGGTTCAATCACAAGATATCCACCGGATTTCATCCAGACACGGCGATCCGATGCACTTTTAAGCACCGATTCCAGGCGGTACAGCTTCATTAATGGAAGGTTCTCATCTGTATATAGGGACAAGTTCGGAACCGCCTGTTTTATGCTTTCATTTTTATCTGCCTGGGTCTGATTTTCTTTTTGTTCCTTGTCCTCTTCCTTCTCTTCCTCCAGCCATGCCTCAATCTTCTTCGCATACTCCGGCACATCTGTGATGATCTCCGAAAGGGTTCCTTTCTTCGCATCCCTAAGACTCTGGATATAGGGCGGCGTACCCTGCTCTAAAAGGCTGTAACAGGTGCGGCAGGCTGCCCGGGCAAAAAGTTCTTCCATCTGCTGTTTCAGCTTCTCTGTTTCTGCACAGAGTGTTTCGATGGAAGCCGACGCCCCATTCGTCCGGACAATCAGTCCAAAACGCTCATCCTTATGTGTCAGAAGTTCCTCCCGCACCTTCTCTTTCCAGGCATTATCCTTGATTTTTGACGAAAATCCGATCTGCGGTTTTCCCACCGTCAGAACCATATAGGTTCCCGGAAAATTCAGACAGCAGGTCACGGACGGATCCTTGGTTTTCAGGGCGTCGCGGGACACCTGGACGAGAAGCTCGTCTCCAGCTTTTAGTTTCCGTGGACTTACTTTCTTCTCAGAATTTCCAGAATATCCGAATGAACATAGCTGGTTCAGCTCGTCTGTATAAAGCGGAACCGGGTTTTCCGCCAGGCTGAAATATCCGGTTTTTCCACCGCCAAGGTCAATAAACGCGGCGTTGATGTTTTTTACCACATTTTTCACCTTGCCGATGTAAATATTCCCCAGCAGGCTTTCATCGCCAGATTCCAGCGTCAGCGACCGGCAGTGCCCGTCCGAGAGGAGCGCCGTCAGGCTTCGATCCTTCCATTTTGTCACTATTAACTGATCCAAACTCTTCGTCTCCTCTCTTTTTTGCTGCCGTTCACACTTCGCGCTACCTGCAGCCGGATTTTGCTGGCGCTTCGCATTTCATCTCTTAATGAACATTGAAGCATTTACACAATCTCGCTTCCATACGCCTCAAGCGGCACATACTCCGGTGCGCCCTCGGCGCCCTCGTCCGCATACAGCTCCTCGCGCTCGACCCGAATGGCAAATGGGCGGTAGGTCAGCCCCAGGCTCTCATAGAATGCCTGCAATACCTGCTCCGGCTTTCCGTTTGCCGCGCTGCCCGATAAGAGGCGCAGGAAGACACAAACACCTTCCGCCTGTTTTTCCTCCTCAACCGTCTCATTTTCCAGATCCGGATACCAGTCTGCGACCATCGCCGGAACATACTCTTTCCGCTCCGCGATTCGCGCCTCACAGATCAGCGGACGCAGATCCACGGTTCTCTCGCCCTTTTTCGTCTGCTTCACAAACGGAATTGTCTCGCTTTTGCAGAATGTCAGGAATTTCCCGAAAAATTCTTCTACACTGCTGCCGTCCTCCGGTGCAAATCCCTCTTTAAACCAGAATGTGTAATCAGCAGCTGCCACCAGCGACATCGCATTCTTTGCCGTCTCCGGAAGCTCGCGGTAGCTGAGCACCTCCAGCCCCTCGGCGCTGACCTCATTTAAGCGGCGCACCATCCCGTTCGAATTTCCGCTGGAATTGACATCAATATCCACATACTCCGCATGGCTGATAAGCCCCACGCTGAGCGGAGAGGCAAACGACATGATCTGGTGCGGGCTGAATCCTTCGCTATAACGGATATCCACTTCCGCCCGGCGCATTACCTTCTGGAAGTAACGCATCACGTCCAGATGACCGATAAAACGCACCGTTCCCTGTTTTTGAAATTTAATTCGTATCTTCATGACCGCTCCTTCCTCATGCCCGTTCTTCGAAACAGACTCCGCCGCCGTACTTGCGGACACCACATCCCGAACAGCGCATCCGGCAGTTCGGCGTTACCGTTTCCGCCTGTGCGTTCGCCCACTCGCGTTTCAGGAAATCCTTCGTCACACCCGCGTCGATGAAATCCCACGGGAACACTTCATCAAGGCTTCGCTCACGCGTCGTATAGAAATCAATGTCCACGCCGCAGGTCTCAAACGCCTTCATCCAGATATCATTGTTGAAATACTCTGACCAGGAATCGTAGATTGCACCCTGACGGTACGCCTCCTCGATCACAGCTGCCACCTTGCGGTCGCCGCGCGCCAGAACGCCTTCCAGCACGGTCACATCCGCCTCATGCCAGTTATAGCGGAGACTCTTCTTATTTAACATCTCTTTCATGCGGTGGTTGACGATGCTGGCACGCTCCAAGAACTGCTCTTTCGTGCACATCGGCGCCCACTGGAACGGGGTAAATGGCTTCGGCACAAAGAACGAGGTGCTGGCGGTTACCTGCACCTTGCCGTGGCGCTGCTCCTTCGGAACCGTGTCATAGTACACTTCCGCCACCTTCTCCGAAAGCTCGGCAATGCCCTGCATATCTTCCACGGTCTCAGTCGGAAGTCCCAGCATAAAGTAGAGCTTTACGCGGTTCCAGCCGCCCTTGAACGCCTCGGCAGAACCATTTAAAATGTTTTCCTCGGTCAGACCCTTGTTGATAACGTTACGCAGACGCTGGGATCCCGCCTCCGGTGCAAAGGTCAGGCTGCTCTTCTTCACGTCCTGCACCTTGCTCATGACATCGAGGGAAAATGCGTCAATACGCAGGGACGGCAGGGACACATTGACGCCCTTTCCGTCAAACTCGTCGATCAGGAAATTGACGATTCCCTCCAGCTTCGTGTAATCACTGGAGCTCAGCGAACTCAGCGAAATTTCCTCATGTCCGGTGCTCTTTAGCATCGTCCGCGCCAGACGTTTCAGTTCCTCCAGGCTGCGCTCGCGCACCGGGCGGTATACCATGCCCGCCTGGCAGAAACGGCATCCGCGGATACAGCCGCGCATGATCTCGAGAACCACACGGTCCTGCGTCGCGCGCAGATACGGAACCACCGGCTTCTCCGGATACCAGGTATCGCTCATATCCATGACAAGCTGCTTGGAAACGGTCTGCGGCGCGTGCGGGTTGTTCGGCGTCATCGCCTCGATCGTGCCGTCCTCTTTGTATGTCACATCATAAAATCCCGGCACATAGATACCCGGAATCTGCGCCGCCTGCTCCAGAAATTCCTTCCGGCTGCCGCCGCGCGCCTTGATCTCCTTGTAGCGGTCGATCAGGTCAAAATAAACCACCTCGCCCTCGCCCATATAGAAGAGATCGAAAAATGGTGCAATCGGCTCCGGATTGTAGGTACACGGACCGCCGCCGATAACGATCGGATCCTCCTCGGTACGATCTTCTGCATGGAGCGGAATCTGTGATAATTCCAGCACCTGCAAAATATTGGTGTAGCACATTTCGTACTGGATTGTAATTCCAAGGAAATCAAAATTTTTGATCGGATCCTGGCTTTCAACAGCAAACAGCGGAATCTTCTGCTCCCGCATGATCGGATCTAAGTCCATCCACGGGGAATAAACGCGCTCACAGTAAACGTCATCCCGGCGGTTGAACATATCATAAAGAATCTGGATGCCCAGATGGGACATGCCGATCTCGTACACATCCGGAAAGCACATGGCAAACCGGACTGCTACCTTCGACGGATCCTTCTTCACCATATTCACCTCGCCGCCAATATAACGCGCCGGCTGGGAGATCTTGAGAAGGATTTCATCACTTAATGCTAATTTTCTCATAAAATTATTTTTACCTACATTTCTCATTTTTTGCGATGTGTTCATCGCTGTTTTTTAGTTCTTTTTTTGTTCTTCTCCGTAAGCGTAAAAATACAAATTCTTGTCAAGTATTTTTTTGCAGACAGTTTACATAACTTTTTCCACTCTTACAACAAAAAATTGTTTCTGAAATACGCACAATTCTGATTTTTCATTTTTTTACGGACAAATCTGTTGCATATGTGCAGATCAGACCGCATTATTATACGGTATTTCCCGCGTTTCCGCAACAGATTCTTTCCCGAAAGAAATTTTTCGAACTCCTATCATCGAACTTTTTATCAAGTTTTCCGAATATTCATCAAATTCAGGAACCTCAAATAACATCGGCTCGATGAGCTTTGCCGTTCCCATGACCAGTACGCTTTTCAGCGCACCAAAGTCCGGGGGCTTTTCAAAGACAGCAAGACTGACATTTTTATTCCTCTCAAGTCCTATGAACTTCTCGCCGCCTTCTGTAAAAATCCAAAACTGGCCATCGTGATAGCTATATTCCAAGAGAGTACATCGCACATAGTCACCGATTCCGGCAGCTAATGCACATACTACATTGCCATGAAGGGACTCCAGAACCTCCATTTCATTAGTTCGCTTAGCGCGAACTTCTGTATTGTCTGATTCAGAACAAAAAATACCCCGTTGGTTTTGAGGTAAATTGTTATCAGCTTACCACATATATTGTTCTTTTCAAATATTCCGCAAGCATATATAACGGAACATTTGTCAGCCAGTCTTCCTGCTTATAATTTGACATACTGCTACGAATCGCCATGCCCGGCTTATATTTATCGCAAAATGCCTTCAAACTCCTGGCACGGAGATTCTGTTCTGCCTTCACCTCAATCGGAACGCAGTCTAAATCTCCCTGCAACATAAAATCTATCTCTCCAGTTGATCGTGCTGTTGCAAAATAATAAAGCGGATATCCTGCAGCGTGTAACTCCTGTGCAACATACTGTTCCGTAAGTGCCCCCTTGAATTCTTCAAAGATCCGGCTTCCCTCCAATAGAAGTCTTGCTGATAATCCGGCCTTTGCTGTTAACAATCCCACATCGAACATGAACATTTTAAAACTGTTCATTTCCATGTACGCAATCAGTGGAATATCTGGCTTTGATACTCTATAGCTTTTCAGGATTAACCCTGCATCTTCCAACCACTGAATTGCAAGTTCAAAATCTTTTGCCCGTGCACCCTCTCGTAGTGCTCCATACATAAACTTACGATTTTCCTTAGCCAATTGGGAAGGAATCGAATTCCAGACCATCATGATGCGCGGAACAACTTCCTTTGGCGCATGTTTGCTAAAATCCTCTTCATAGTACTGCAGAAGATTGTTTTGGATCTCACGTACCTCAAATAGATCATCGGAATCAATATATGTCTGGACTACTTCTGGCATTCCGCCCACATAATAATACTTTTTTAACAAATCCGTATATTTCCCGGCATATGCATTGATCAGTTCATAATCTTGGGACCTCAACGCTTCATGCAACCCCTTTTCACCAACTGCCAAAATGAATTCATTGAAGCTCATAGGGCATAATTTTAAAAAATCAACCTTCCCAACAGGAAAGGATGTTCCCTGATGTAATGCAACACCAAGCAGGGAACCAGCTGCAATGATAGAATACTGCGGTGCATTCTCATAGAAATATTTTAAAGATGCCAGCGCCTTTGGTGCTTCCTGGATCTCATCAAAAATAATCAATGTATTTTCAGCCTGAAAACTCTTTCCGTACTCAATTTTGATTGCAGAAAGGATCCGCTTTAAGTCAAAGTCTAGGTCAAATACATCCTTCATTGCTTTATTATTATCAAAATTGATATAGACTGTATTTTCATAGAACCTGGCTCCAAATTCCTTCATAATCCAGGTTTTTCCGACCTGGCGCGCTCCTTGTATGATCAGCGGCTTTCTGTTTTTTTTATTCATCCATCGTTCCAGTTTCGTAAACAGCTCTCTTTCCATTAAGAAACCTCCTGCGCAACATATACATCCAAAAGCATCTGTATTCTATCTTAACACTTTTCAGGGTATATTTCTATTGCTAAACAGCATTTTTGTGGACATTATTTTATTATAAATCACATTTTTTCGGTTAATATTATTATAATTCCAACATTTTTTCGGACATATTCATTCTTCCAGAAGCGCCCACTTGACGGCCTCCAGATAGACCGAAAGCGTTTCTTCTTTTTCGTGTTCCAGAAAATGGGGGAAGGTTCCGCTTGGAATACAGTTGATTTTTATAGCCATATGTAAAGTCTTTTTGTATTGCAAAAAGCTATATCATAGATATAAGGATTCCAATCAGTAATGCTTCCCGTACCGTCCAAAAACATCAAAAATGAGGTGTCCTATACAGCCTGATTGGGTAAAAAAATACCCCGTTGGCTTCCCAACGAGGCATCGAAGATTATAATGTTTTAATTTGATTTCTGATTTCAGAATGTAGATGCATTCTTGGATTTTTATTCACTTTACAGTCCAATCATATAAAATTATCCCTGGTATCACTCCAGGAATCACTGAATCAGAAACAGGCAGAATACACAGAAGATGAATTATTCTTCCATACAGAAAATAAAAATGGTCGTATTTTTCTCGAGACGACACCGGAAGAATATCTGATTCTCAGCGATCCGATTCATACAGATGACCATCAGAAAATCATCCAGGCTCTTTGCCGCCACATCGGTTACTGCAATGCCCACGCTCTAAATGCCGGTCATCCTTATGGTGCCATGCTTGATGTGGCAGATTTACGCAAAAATCATCTGGATACCTATGCTTATTTTTTCACAAAAGTTATAACAAAACCGAAAAATCACCCCTATCACTTAAAACCGGCCGGAACCTACGCAGTTGCTTACTTAATGGGAAATTACTATGACTCGAAAGACACCTACGAAAAACTCTTTGATTGGATCGATGAACACAAGTTTAAAACCGGCAAATACTCTTATAAAGAGGCTGTGATCGACGAATTGGCCACAGCCTCTCCCAGTGAATATCTGACGAAAATATCGATACAAGTGTTTTAACCCTGCTGCTTCATCGCGTTTCCTCCGCACTGCCTTTACATTTCTCATAAGCAAATAGCGCCGCTCCCAGCGCACCGCAGAGCTGCGCCTCATCACAGATATAAAGTTTAGCACCAAGCTTCTCTTCCAATGCCTGGATGATACCCTGGTTCTTCGCTACACCGCCGGTCATCATATATTCGCCTGGATGATCCTTTCCAAGGCGGGCTGCCAACGCGCCGACTTTTGAGGCAACTGACACATTTAATCCGTGGATAATATCTGCCACATTCTTATTCTGTGCCACCAGCGACACGACCTCCGATTCTGCAAACACCGTACACATGCTGGAAATCACGATATTATGCTTCCATTCCAGCCCTTTCACACTCATTTCCTCCAGGGAAAGTCCCAGCGTTTTCGCCATCATTTCCAGAAAACGTCCCGTTCCGGCGGCACATTTGTCATTCATCAGGAAATTTTTCACGGCTCCCTGCCCGTCGATGCTGATCGCCTTGATATCCTGCCCGCCAATGTCGATGATAGTGCGGACATTCGGATTCAGATAATTTGCGCCCTTGGCATGACAGGTAATCTCCGTGATGCTGTCATCCCCGCTGTCAATATAGGATCGTCCATATCCGGTCGTATCGATCCGCACGATCTCCTCTTTCTTAATTCCCGCTTTCTCAATCGCCAGATCCAGACTCTTCTCGGCGCTCATCATCGCACCGCCGCCGGTCGGAATAATCATCGTCGATTTAATTTTTCCATCCTGATCCAGTATGACCACATCCGTACTTGTCGAACCGCTGTCGATTCCCGCTACATAAAAAATGCCCGACTCCATCTTCTTTCTTGCCTCCTCACTGATACCTTTTCCCGGATCCATATCCTCTGATCCCTCGATCGTCTCCTCAAATGCCTGAATGCGCGTCAAAAGCTGCCCCGCGCTCTGGCTCGTAAAATCAGTCTCAATCTTAAGGAGCGGAACCTTGATATCCCGCTTGATACTCGCATACTCAAATCCATAATAATCACAGAACTTGATCGTGTGATAAATAATTCCTTTTAAATTCGGATCCAGATACAGACGGTTTCTGCGGATCGAACGGTTCATGCGGAAACACGGCATCTGTCCCAGCAGGACATCCGCGTAAGAAAGAAACAGCTCCTCTTCCTCCATATTCCACATTTCATCCTGTACGACCGACAGTTTCCGACCACCCGTACAGGTCAGATTTTCCACATCCATCTGGATATTGTCCCGGATCATATCCTCCAGAATGCCGCTGACCCGCACGCCCAGCACACCAATGTACGGCTCCGTGTTCATTTCCGGCGTAATAAAGGACTTGATAAAAGCGCGTTTATCAAACACTTTCCCGGAATATGCCTCATATGCCTTTTTAAGCCTCCGGATCGTGCCCGCAAATTTCACTTTTTCACATTCATTATCATCATGCGGCAGATCCAGCATATATAAAAACTTACATTTTCCCGTGCTCTCCACGATATCGTAAACGCGCCGCATCGAATCGCAGCAGTTTACCAGCACCAGCTGTTCAACCTTTCCTTCCAGCACTGCCTGAATGACCGATTTTCCAAAGCCGCACAGATTTGCATGTGCAATCTGATCCGACTGTTCGAAATTTTCCGGCATTTCCTCCAAAACAGAACATTCTTCTCCAAACCCCCGGAACAGCTCGATCGGGGTATACTTACAGACGTAATAAATCATGCTTGTTTCTCCTCCTTGCCCTTTTCCAGCATTTCCACAAACGCCTGAAGCCGCGTCGATACCTGACCGTCGCTGGTATTGGCAGGGTTGCAGCCGTCACCGTCGAGAATCATCGTCGGAAGTCCTGTCTTTTCTAAGGACTGCTTAATCAGGCTGGATGCACCGATCGTTCCCTTACAGCCCCAGTGGGCAAATAAAACAGCACCATCCGCTTCCGTGATTCTGGCAAGCCGTTCCGCTTCCTCAACTCTCTGTTTCACACTGCCGTTGTAAATGCAGTAGACCATTTTCTCTGCCATCGCCTCATACGGGTCTTCCGCATGCATCTCCTGAAAACCATCTGCGATGAAATCACAAGCGCGGATGTGCATTTTCTTACTATAATTAAAAATATCCTTAACCGGCTCCTGTAAAAATGGCATGATGTGCATCCAGATTACCGAAAGACCATCTCCCCTCGGTGACATCCGCACATCGCGCAGAAGTTTTTCCGTATAGGTAACCGCCGTCTCTGAGCCAGCCATCAGATGGCACATAAAAAGCGCATACAATTCATTCGTCAGAGAGGTCACCGGGTCATGCGCACACCGCAGGGCAAGCTGTTTTTTATAATTCGCCGCCGCTTTCCGGCTGTTATCTACCGCACTCCGCACTGTTTCCTCCGAAATCCGTCTGTCCGTCGTCTCCTCCAGAAACCGTTTCAATTTCCGCAGCTGATCCGCCACATACAGAACCGATTCCCGGTTTTTCTCATACGGAACATCAATATAAAAGCCCGGACATTCAAATTTATCCTTTAAATACGGAAACGTCATCATATTTCCATCACACGCAAGGTTCGTATAAATCATGCAGTTCGGTTTTGGCAGAATCCCCGTCAGCGCCGCCCCCAGAAACACCCTGTGGTACGAACACATCGTCTCCGGAAATCCTTCTTCCTCCGTTTTCCGAAGAAACGTCTGCTCACACTTCGTTCCCGCCATAAAACAGGACATCGCCTCCACTGAGTACGGCGTCAGCCCTGCCGCCATCACCAGCTCTCCCGGCACAAATATGCTGACCATCGCCGCATTCTCTGGTTCCGACAGCGACTGAATGATATTTTTCATAACCACCCGCGCCACATACTGTCCCGACGACGGCAGCCCCCGATCCGGCAAAAACTGAAGCTTTTTTTCCTGCAGGCGGTATCCCGCAAGAAGCAGCCGACGCGCTTTTTCCGGATCCTTAAGCGCCTGGCTGCTCACCCTATTTCCAAATTTTTCAATTACATCCATTGTTCTTTCTTCCATTCTTTTAAGTTCATTTTTCTGTCATATCGCCCTGATGCAGATGGATATGGTTCCGCGCCTTTGCAGGCAAACGGACATTCTTTATTATAGTCAGTTGGATGGGAATTGTAAATATATCGGATATGAAATGCGAAACAGCGGGGGAGAAGAACTTTACGCCTGTGACAAAATCATCTATATTCCAAAAAACTGAGCAAACAACCACCTATCATTTCCCACAAATTCTGGTGACCTTCAAGATGCGGCAGTGAAGTTTTCTATACGAAAAAAACAACCTTATGGCTTCATATGTTGTGAAATCATAAGGTTGTTTTTTCTTCCCAAACTTTAGATTTTAGGAACCCCCCCCACTTGTGCGGGGAATACGTGATAACAGTTTTTTCAAAAGCGACTGCACTAACTACCATTTTCGCGTTTATATGTTCGCACAGCTATTCTCCATATGGCATTTTCGGCTCTGCTACCATTGGCAGATTTTCCTGCTCACTCATGTCATATGTCACAACCTTATGATTTGATTCAACAAAGGTGGACGAACCGCCGATGCCAAAATACTTCTCAAAAAAGCCCTTCATTTTGTCAATGACACCCTGCTTTTTCATGGCTCTTCCTCCACCGCCAAATCGTGAAATTGGCGGCATAAGTTTATCTATATCCGTTCCAGCTGTTTTGATCTCTCCATCACGGAATGCATTCTCCATGAATTTCCGCGTATCTTCCGGCTTCAGTTTTTCTTCCGCAATAATCCTATTCAGATCCTGATCTCGCTGTTCTACCACATATTCATGCCATTCGTTCATAACATCATCTACATCATTGATTCCTGCAATAAAGGTTTCGATGAGCTGTTTCTTGCTGCGAAGCTCCGGACTGGCATCGATTGCCTTATTGATGGTAATCAGCACTTCCTTATCTTCACAATGGGTATCATGATACTTCTTTACGAGCATGAGAATATAATCAATGTTAATTTTTATCTGCCGAATCAGTTCAATCTCAAATACTACATCATCTGTAATATCCGTACTTTCCTGACGTTTGCGCTTCCACTCATCACGCAAGTCCTGGTAACGTCCAAGGTAATCCTGTAAATCACGTTCAGAAATCAGCTCGTTCCCCTTGAACTCATCAAAGGAAAGCAGAAGGTTTCTCATACGGAGAATTGCGCCAAACAAAGCAATAAAATCCTTCTGGTTCTGCTCTCCGATAATCTGTGGTTCTGATAACGGAAACTTATTTTCCAAGTCTTCCATCATATCCACATATCCCGGCATCGGCTTACCATCTACTGATTCGTATCCGTAATAATAATCCTTAAAACTCTGAAGAAGAACAATGCCTCCGGCATTCTTATCTCCGAACAGGGAAATGGCACTATCCACACGTTTCTGAAGATTTCGGAAACATATAATATTTCCAAAAGTCTTGATAGAATTCAGAATACGGTTGGTACGAGAAAATGCCTGTATCAATCCGTGCATTTTCAAATTCTTGTCTACCCACAGCGTATTCATAGTTGTGGCATCAAAACCTGTCAGGAACATATTTACTACGATCAGAATATCCAGCTCCTTGTTCTTCATGCGAAGCGACACATCTTTATAGTAATTCTGAAATTTATCACTTGAGGTGTCGTAATTCGTATGGAACATTTCATTATAATCCTTGATGGCTTCTTCCAGAAACTCTCTGGACGGCTGATCAAGTGCAGAAGTATCCTCTGAATTTTCTTCATCCAGAATACCATCCGATTCTTCCTCATTTGCACCGTAACTGAAAATAGTTGCGACACGCAGTTTTTTGGTCGGATCTGCTGCCATCTGCTTTTTGAATTCCTGATAATACAGTTTTGCCATCGGAACGCTTGATACTGCAAAAATAGAGTTAAAACCACTAATACGCTGTTTCTGCTTGATTTCCTCTACCTCATCCCGTTTAGCAGAAGCCACCTCTGCAATATTAGTCAGCGTATTATATATGTAAGTTTTATCCCCACGATAGGTCTTCTGGTCAAAATGTTCCAGTATATACTGTGTTACAATTCGGATACGCTTAGGAGCCATCATAACCTTTTCACGGTTAATATCCCAGACCATTTCGTCTGTAATTTCTTCTTCCACATCCATCGTTTTAATATAATCCACCCGGAATGGAAGAACATTTTTATCATTGATTGCATCCACAATCGTATAACTGTGGAGCTGATCTCCAAAGGTCTGACCTGTAGTAAAGAATTCTGGATTTTTTGCTCTGCCGGAATTAACAGAGAAAATCGGTGTTCCTGTAAATCCAAACAGATGATATTTCTTGAAATTCTTCACAATCGCAGTGTGCATATCTCCAAACTGACTGCGGTGGCACTCATCAAAAATAATAACGATATGTTTCGTATACACTTCATGTCCCGGATTCTTTTTTATAAAAGTAGCCAGTTTCTGAATTGTAGTAATAATGATGTGTGCATCCGGATCTTCCAACTGCCGTTTTAATATGGTTGTCGAGATATTGCTGTTGGCTGCCCCTTTTTCAAAACGGTCATATTCTTTCATGGTCTGGTAGTCCAGATCCTTACGATCAACCACAAACAGCACCTTGTCAATATACGGCAGCTTCGATGCCAGTCTTGCCGTCTTGAACGAAGTCAGCGTCTTGCCGGAACCTGTGGTATGCCAGATGTAACCACCACCCTCGACACTGCCGTACTTTTTATAATTATTGGCAATTTCGATACGATTGAGAATCCGCTCCGTAGCCGTAATCTGGTACGGACGCATGACCATCAGCATATCCTCTGATGTAAAAATACAGTATTTCGTAAGGATATTCAGAATCGTATGCTTTGCGAAAAAAGTCTTTGTAAAATCAATCAGATCTGGAATCACACGGTTATTGGCATCTGCCCAGAAGCAGGTAAACTCAAAACTGTTACTGGTCTTTGTCTTACTTGCTCCCCGCTTCTCATGTTCCTTTTCCGCATTCCGTCTGGTACTGTTGGAATAATACTTTGTGTTTGTACCATTGGAAATAACAAAAATCTGAATGTATTCATACAATCCGCATCCTGCCCAGAAAGAATCTCTCTGGTAGCGGTTGATCTGATTGAATGCTTCACGGATAGCAACTCCTCTGCGTTTCAGCTCAATATGCACAAGAGGCAGACCGTTTACCAATACTGTAACATCATAGCGGTTGTCATGCTTCGCACCATTCTCTGTGAAGGCATTCACCTTGTACTGATTGATGACCTGCAGCCTGTTGTTATGGATGTTCTTTTTATCTATAAGCGTAATATTCTTGGAAGAACCGTCATCACGAGTCAGAACCTGAACATTGTCTTCCTGTATCTTCCGAGTCTTTTCCACGATATGCTCATTGGGATTGGCAACGGCATTTTTGAAAAAATCATCCCATTCTGTATCTGAAAACTGATAGTTATTCAGTTCCTCTAATTTCTTACGTAAATTGGCAATCAGGTCTTTCTCCGTGTGAATAGGCAGATATTCATATCCCTGTTCACAGAGCAAACGGATAAACTCCTGTTCCAGTTCTGCTTCGCTCTGGTAACTGTCAGAACGCTTCTTGACTGGCTCATATTCTGTGACAACGGTATTCTCCGATGTCTCCGCTACAATATTAAAGTACGGCACATCCTCGCCTCCTTACTTTGGTAATTTGTAACTGTTCAGAGCCTAGCAGATTTCCGATGAAAGTGAAAGCCGTGCTCGCACGAGCGAACACTCTTATCCGGAAATCTATTTGGCGAATACGCCACACCTCCAAAATGCGTAGCATTTTGGAGGCTGGCTCTGAACAGTTATGATAATTCTTTAAAATACAGTAACTTATCCCTGTAATATTCATACTGCTTCTGACGAGCCGTAAGCTCGGCTGTAAGCTCGGCTGTAAGCTCGGCTGTAAGCTCGGCTGTAAGCTCGGCTGTAAGCTCGGCTGTAAG
>OHBR01000646.1_pt1 | contig 16862 bp, 7 predicted proteins | sample 1577461 | NCBI WGS metagenome assembly OHBR01 (sample SAMEA3879579, study PRJEB24766) | human gut metagenome | biome: human-associated habitat; feature: feces | place: USA | collected 1985/1987
CTATCATTTTACTACTCCTTTCTTATCCGTTTTTTGATATCAAATAGAAAAAAACAGCTCAAAAAGCACTTGTTTTTTCCTTTTCACCGAGTAAGAAGAGCTTCCTTGGTGAGAAAAGGAGCGACGTACACCGATTATGAAACGATAAGTTCTCATCAAAATATTAAAAATGGAACACTATCATAAAAAATCTCAATAACTCATTCTCTTTTTTTGTTAAAACTGAGGAGTAACCCAATACACAATCGTCATTGTAATAAAGACAGCTTAAATAGTTCAATTCAAGCCAAATAACTGAACTTTAAAGGAAATTGCGAACGAATAAATTGTGTATTAAACAAAACCATAAACGCCATGATAAACAAATATCTATTATCATCCTTAGTCTGTATTTTATTTTATACAGCACAAGCACATCCTTCAAGCAAATTGCCCCAATATAATATAATCAATGACTTGTCCTCACTAATCAAGAATATTGCAAATAAAGACATTCAGGATGATATACTATCTCTTACCGGACAATGGGGTGTAAAGTTGGATCCGGACAGTATCGGTGAAAAGCACAACTATTTCAATTCCGGTCATACAACCATGCCGATTCAGCTACCCGGAACTCTTGATGAAGCCGGCTATGGAACTCGCACAGTCGGTTCGGATTATGGTATCCTCACCCGCCGACACAAATACATAGGTCCGGCCTGGTATACACGTGAGTTTGTCATTCCTCACAATTGGCAGGGAAAAGAAATAACACTTTATCTGGAACGTGTGCTGTGGGAGTCAAAAGTCTGGATTGACGGACGTTTCATTGATACACAGGAAGGATTAGGAACTCCACATTATCATCGTTTAGGAACTTTAAATCCCGGAAAACATCGAATAGCAATCCGTATCAACAACGACATGATATACAATATAGGTGATAAGGGCCATTCATACGGAGAATACACTCAGATTATCTGGAATGGTATCCTCGGAAAAATAGAACTACAATCTTCACCCACACTTTCAATAGACCGGATCAAAGTATATCCCCATACATCTGACAATCGCTTGGATATTTCCTTCGATATACAAAATCATTCAAATAAGACATTGAAAGGAGAGGTTTCCTATACATTGAAAGAAATTGGAAGCAAAAAGAAAATATACGCATACAAAAAAGAAATAAAAGGAGAAAAAGGAATACAACATCACCGGGAAACATTGAATATCCGGCAAGCCGTGAAACACTGGGACGACCTACACCCAAACCTATACCGGTTGGAGATATGTATCACGCAAAAAGGACAATCCCAACTTAAAACGGTTGATTTCGGATTTCGTAATGTTACTGCTTCCCGATCAAAGATTCTAATCAACAACCGACCCGTATTCATGCGAGGTAATCTGGATTGCCTCCATTTTCCCCTTACCGGTTATCCCTCTTGCGACATTCAGGAATGGGAACGTATTTTCCGTATTTACAAATCATACGGACTCAATCATGTGCGTTTCCACTCATGGTGTCCTCCCGAGGCAGCTTTTACGGCAGCCGACCGGATTGGTATTTATATTCAGGCAGAAGTATTATGGATTGACTGGTGGATGTCCGTCGTAAGAAAAGAGCGCCCTGAAATGACCACACGCGGACTGCCGAAAGGATTGGGGCATAATCCAAGTGCAGATAAATTTGTACCGGAAGAACTGCAACGTATGATTGAGGCTTACGGTAATCACCCTTCTTTCACTATGCTTTGTATTGGAAATGAATTAGGCAACTCAAACTTTGATATCATGCAACAATGGATTAAATCTTTGCAAGAAAAAGATCCACGCAGACTTTACGCTATTTCTACCGCCCGAAAGATTATGCCGGCAGATCAATATATGGTCACTCACAACATACCCCAGACAGGCGGTACTTATGGCATAAACGGTTCCGGCACTGACAATGACCGAGAATCTATCTACTCTAAGGCAACAATCCCGGTCATCGCCCATGAAGTCGGTCAATATCCAGTTTACCCTCTTTGGAACGAGATAGATAAATATACCGGTGTATTGGAAGCCAGAAATCTTGAAAGCTTACGCCAACAAGCCGTAAAAAATCATATAGAACACCAGGACAGAAAATTCCATGAAGCCAGTGGAGCATTACAAACAATCTTATATAAAGGTTTGATTGAAAATTTACTGCGTACCCCCTCATGTGCCGGATTCCAAATGTTAAGTATGACTGATTATTCGGGACAGGGAGAAGCTTTAGTCGGTTGGTTAGATTCATTTTGGGATTCCAAAGGAATCATCACGCCCGAACAATTCCGATGTTATTCCAACGACATTGTCCCTCTGGCACGTTTCCACAAATATACCTGGCAAACGGACGAGACGTTCAAAGCTCAAATCCAAGTGGCAAACTACAGTGATACAACTCTAATTACACCTACGATATGGACTTTAACCGACGAAACAGGCAAACTGCAACAGCAAGGCAGCAGAGAAGTGCCCTTATCATCCGGAAAAGTAAATCAGGTAGATTCTTTATCTATCGATCTCTCCGAAATTACATCACCGGGAAAATATTACCTCGATGTCACCATTAGCGGCACACCTTATCACAACCGTTGGAGTATTTGGGTATATCCCCCTTATAACATGCCACAAACCAATATCATCATCCACGACAAATTTGATTCGACTGTCATTAGTGCCTTGGAACAAGGAAAGAAAGTATTGTTAGTGGCAGATCAACTCGGGAAAAAGGATAACTCCACCCCTCTTTACTTCACACCTTTGTTCTGGTCTACTTCTTTCTTTCCCGGTCAAAGCAACACCACCCTAGGGGCATGGATAGACAAAGCTCACCCTGCATTCTCGCAATTTCCAACCGACAATTATACTGACTGGCAATGGAAAGAAATAACACAAGGCCGTTCGTTTATCATCAACGAACACCCTCAATTACACCCCATTGTACAACCGGTAAGCGACTTCCATATCAACGACAAACTAGCTTCTATCTTCGAATGTAAAGTGAGCAAAGGCAAATTATTAGTCTGCGGTTACAACCTGAATTTGGATTCACCGGTAGCACGACAACTAAAATACAGCTTATTACATTATATGACACAATCGAACTTCAATCCTTCTTATTCAATGGAAATTGATACACTGAAGAAGATGTTTGCATATACTCCTAAAGCAATGGTTTCCGTTCCTAAAGGATTTGAAAACTCAATTCTTTATATATCATGCGGGAAGCAAATGAAGAATTCCGGTTCTGCTCCTTGGACAGCCACGCTCGACCATACTGAAATACAAGACGAACGTTGTAAATACAAAGTTACTTGTGATAATATCTGGAAAGATGAGAAAGGGACAGCCTGGACAGGCAAAAATATGACAATTGAAATACAAACTCCGGAAGGTATTATTGGAGACTTATATGTAAAATTTGAAGACTGGAATCACCAAAATAGAGCAGGGCTCTTATCAATCGAAGGACGAGAGTCCATTTTAGAAAATCAGAAAGGAAAAGAACGGTGGGTGAAACTATTCATCATGCGGGAAGATACAAATGACGGAAAAATAGTTCTCAAAACCCATACGAAACAAGGAGGTAACCTAATGATTAGCCAAATAGCATTCATAAAACAATAAGCGGTCAATACTCTCACAACAAAGATTTCCAAAACAGAGGCCGTCTCAAAATAAACTTGAGCTGGCCTCTGTTGTTTCATTTCAGATTGAAGTTATTTGGATTCTTCTCAAAAAAAAGGAGTTTACAAGCTTCTTTTTGAAGATTTCATTCTTTCAAACAGTTTTTTTCGTTGCCATAAGCCTCCTAAGAGGCTACTTTTGCAAGATTGTGTGCTATGGCCAGCAGGCCGAACTCAATTTCCACCTTCTTAAGTCCACGAAGGTGGAACCTCTTGAAGTGCTTGTTGTTCTTGAGGTTTCCAAATACGGCTTCCACATCCTGTGGCCGCTGACTGCGGTATTTAAGACCTTCCGGTGACAGGAGCTTTTCACGTTCCCTTTCCTTGATTTTTCTCAGGCGGTGATTCACCTGTACTATCCTTTCTGACCGGCTTCTGTGACACCGGCATCTTAACGGGCAGGCGTTACAGTTACATGCCCTGTATCTTGATATAGTCTGCACAAAAACGTTGTCTGTTACCCGCTTTGCATCGGAGAGTCTTTCCATTCTCTGTCCCATCGGACAGTACATGCCGTCGGTTTCTTCATTATAATAAAAGTTGGCAGACAAGAACGGATCGTTCTAGGGGATAAAATCGCCTAAACATGGAGGTAAAAGCTGATTATCGTTGGAGGTGTAACTTTTAAACATTATCTTTGGGCTATTGTACTTGATTCCCTAAGATACAAAAAATTAGGGACACGGGCAAGTCTTGGCTGAGCGAAGTTTGGGCTTGCCCATTTTTTGCAGACACAAGTGAGACCATCCCAAAATCATTTTGAGACGGTCTCGTTTTTGGAAAAAATATTATAAGTTAGTAACGTGTCACTTTATTTGTAGTTGACTTCAAATATTCGAAACGATTAATCATCTCACCCAACTTCTTCGGATATTTATCTGCCAAGTTTTCCTGTTGACTTATGTCCTTCTTCAAGTTATAAAGTTTATATCCATATCCCAAGCCGATAAACTCACCGTCTTCTTTGCTATAAGGATTAAAATAAGGAGGAATCAACGCCCAGTCACCCTGACGATATGCATAATTGAACATGCCTTCGATAACAAGTTCTTCACGTCCTTTTTTACTCTTTCCGAGGAAAGCATCCAACGTATTCTCACTATCCAATTTTTCAGGATAAGTTTGTCCAAGCAAAGATGCAAAGGAAGCCAGCAAGTCCATTTGGCATACAAAGACATCAGAAACCTGCGGCTTCACTACTGCCGGCCAACGAAGCATGAAAGGGATACGTGTACCACCGTCAAACATACTTGTTTTTCCTCCGCGAAGCGGACCTGCTATCTTATGATCGCCTATCAATTCCACTGCATCATCCTTATATCCGTCATCCAGCACTGGTCCATTATCACTAGTTAACACTACAATCGTATTCTCCGCCAATCCCAACTGGTCCAGTTCTTTCAGAAATTCAGATACACACCAGTCTGCTTCCAGAATAGCATCCCCACGCGGTCCCATAGGCGACTTTCCTGCGAAGCGTTCATTTGGAACACGAGGAACGTGTGGCTGATGTAATCCGTAATAGAGAAAGAAAGGAGCATTTTTATGGTCGTTGACGAACTGTTTGGCTTTATCTAGAAATAATTCCGCCATTTCTTCATCTTTCCATTGTGCCGCTTTACCACCTTTCTGGAATCCGATACGAGGAACCCCGTTTACTATCGAACCGGCATGACCTACACTCGGATGCATACGAAGCAATTCGGGATTATTCTTTCCTGTCGGTTCACCGGGAAAGTTCTTACGGTAATCCACATACAACGGATCGTTAGGGTCTAATCCCACTACACGTCCATTTTCGAGAAAGACACATGGAACACGGTCATTCGTAGCTGCCTGAATAAATGAATAATCATACCCTATTTCGGCCGCACCAGGATGAACATCCTTATTCCAGTCTACATTACCGTCTCCCAGTCCGATATGCCATTTTCCTATGGATCCAGTAGCATAGCCTGCCTGTTTCATCAATTTAGGCAAGGTTATCTTTTCCGTATCAATAATCAATGCTGCATTGCCCGGAAGAATTTTTGCGTCCTTACTTGTCCACGGATAAAGTCCTGTCATAACAGAGTAGCGGCTGGGGGTGGAAGTAGCTGCCGTACAGAATCCTTGTGTAAAGCGGACTCCTTCATTAGCTATACGGTCCATACCCGGTGTAGAGATGCGATGAGCACCGTAGCAACTTAAGTCACCATATCCAAGGTCATCGGCTACAATCAGAATGATGTTCGGTTGTTGCTTGTTGATCGGCTTTTTTCTCGGTTGTGCTTGTCCTGCCAATAACGTGTTAGGTATCGAAGAAATACCTACTAATGTACAAAATACATACTCTAAGTTTCTCATGCCTTATTTAATTAAGATTTATCACTTGCTATAAATACACATCAAATTTTGATGTTCCCCACACAAAATCCCTGTTTCTATTCATAATTTATGAATTTAAAACGTTACTTGTGTTTTAGCACCATTCGCTGCAATAGCATTTACTTTATAATCTTCGGGTAACGTAGTGTTTACAGTAAACGAAGATTGCGGTGATACAAATATTACTTTTCCTGCATGATCGCTAACTTCATAAACAGCCACATTCCGCCAACCATACATTGATAGTTTGGAACCGGAACGGGTAGCTGTTCCGGCAACTACGGCTGCATTATTTATATAAGCCTCTAAGTTACTATCACAGATATATTCCAGCTTATGTTTCGGAACAGAATATCCTAAATTTCGAATTCTATTTTTAAGAGCACTTACCTGAGCTTCCGTCACTACCACTTTTCCATCGCCATAAGAGTCGTTGAATTCATATGAACCAGATTTCAGAAAACCCCATTTTACAAAGAAATCCGTCAAATCCAATCCTGCCGCCTTACTACAATTATAGGCGAACTCTATTTGACGTTCACCATCGGTAGGCAAGTCCTTATTGACACGTATATATTCATATACATCCTTATAAAAATCCGTTTTTCCTAATACATATTCCATATATAACTCTAACTGCCAAAAAGGTACTAATTTATCGAATACATCTCCTAATTTTGCATGAAAAATATCATTATTCCCGAATGCTAAAGTCATTGCATGCTCGTAGTAATTACTGTAAGCATTACTTGGCGTTGTAGTTAGCAAACGGGAATTAATTCCATATAATTTCTGAATGTACATCGAACAAATATTGTTTGTTACTTCGGTCATTCCAAACCATTTCAGTCCCGGACGGGTTTGATTACTATGCCCTACCTCATGGGCAGGCCCCCAGTTGTTAGTCTTCATTTGATCTACACTGCACAGATTATCCATCGTTGAAAAATGATATGCCGTATGATAAGAAGTGGAATACATATAATCTCCCTGTCCGTACATGACATTGAAATACATACGGTTTCTGAACATACGATTGTCAGTATCCGTACCGATGCCACCATTATTGTTGTATTTTCTCAAACCCATGAATATCTGTTCCTTATATACAATATCATCAAAAAGGTTAATTAAATCTCTCCCATTAGATGTACTTTTTAGTTTGCTGACAGGAAAAGTGAGATGAGCATAATTCCCTACAACATCAAAATAGCCATCGACAGCTCCGTTTAGTAAAGTACCCCACTGTTCACGGGTATGTTTTGCTACATCAAAGTATCCGTTAACACTTCCTGACGCAAAGTGTATCTTTACCTCGTCATAGTCTACCGGATTACCATTGACATGATACATCACATAGATTAACCCTTTCTTCTCCGAAACAATTTTATTTATACCTGTGCGTAAGCTATAAGAAATGCTGTTATTGAAACCATCAGCATTAGGGGTATCCATGTCCTGTACTCTTAGACTCAAATGTTGCCCGTGCGTTTCACCTACCATGACAATCAATGTTTCTCCCGCTTTCACAAAGATACCCGTAGGATTATCCAATAGACTATAAGTGCCTGTCTTATTGATAGTAGCCTGTATATCCGGATGTTGATAAGGTTTGAAATCCGCAATACGGAAGTCAGCCGGATATTTATCTTTCAGCATATAATAAGCTATGTTCTTAAAAAATGGATAAGTACAGGCCTTTATCATTTCCTCTGTTATATCAGACCGTAACTTGGAACAAGTAACATCCGTAAAAAGGGTCAATGGGTCAAAACCTTCCGGATTCCTAGCAAAGAACTTCATTTCCGCACAGGAAGCATGCCCATTCACACCGGACTTAATAATCAGGCGAACTGCCTTCGGTTTCTGTATTGTGTTATCAAAAGAAAAAGATACTACCGCACCTTTGGAACCGAAATCGAAATTGGTTTCATTCGTTACACTTTCAAAAGCCGGGTGTTCTTCAGTCGATACCTGAATTTCCACTTCACCAAAATTCCCGTTCGAACCGCTTATACGCGGATAATAGATAAAGTAATCAAGTGCTTCCGTATTTTCCTTGAAATAGTAAGTCAACATGACCGGATAATGGCTTGTAACCCCTTCTGCAAAAGGATAATTAGAATGATAAATAGTACTCATATCACTATCAAAAGATTTTTCAATCCCTTCACCACCATGTGCCGTAGATGCTTCCCCTCTGACTACTTCCAACTGAACATCATCCGCAATTCCTTCAGTATCACCAAATGTATATCCATCCAATCCATTCTGAATAACTGTAACTTCTGCTGAAATATTAGAGTTCTTATCCTTTATCACTATCTTCTCCGTACGTACACTACTTCCCTCATGAGTATCTACGGTAAACTTATAAGGTATTTCAATCGTTGCAGCACGTGTGTCTACCTCTTTCTTTATCCAAGAAGGATAGGTGACATCCAGTTCCGCTTCCGTCAGATTGGTAGTGACAGTAAAAGCGACTGTTCCACCTACCGGAGGCAAAGTAAAAACGAAAGGAGATACTAAAATATCAGTATCAGTACCTAACTGACGTACAAGAATCTTCTTATTCAATTTTCCATTATTGATAACCACCGAAGCATTACGGACAGTTTTGTTCGGGTTACTTATCACACTAATCTTCACACCTGCACCCGAATTGACAGGTTCAGTCTTACACCACTGTTCTCCTTCCACATCCACAGAAGCGGTCCAATCTGCAGGAAGTGATTTTACATCAATAACAACAGAGCCTGCTTCTTTATAAAAATCTGCATTTTCCAAACCTAGTTCCAATACAGCCACCACATCCTTATCATCTTTACAGGACGACAAGGAAAAAAGAAACAGGGATATGAATACATATAAAAAATAATTCTTCATATTCTTTTCGTTTAAAAAGGACTGACTAAAAAGAATTTATGCATCACTGCATTATCCCCTTGCCAGCCCTTAAGATTAATTATTTGTTAGATTTAAGAGAGAGCAGTTATTTACCATATAATTCAAACTCCGAGAGTGCCCATGTATTAAATTTACTCGGATTAGTAGAACTATGAACCTCAAAACGAACATAAGTATATGAATCGCCTAGCAACATCGTCGGACAAGTATCATAATAAGTGGTAGCCGATACTGGGAGACCGTCTGCTTCTGCAGTAAATACTTTTATTTCTTTCCAGTTTGCGCCATCATTACTAGCATAAATGATGAACTTAGTAGGATGCTGATTAGTATTTCTAGTTGCATATCTTACTCTCAACTTGGAAATAGCACTATTCAGATGAATATCCACTTGATGCGGGAAGGCGGGCGCACCTCCTCCGTAAGTAACTTGTGCCTGAGTAGCCAATTTGCCATCCAACCAGTCGGCAAATCCATTACCGTCAGCAAAATTTGTGCCTATCAAGGTCATCATATCCGGTGTGAGCGTAATCTTCGGTGCTGAATTCTGTAATCCGATAATAACTGTATTTTCACCGGAAAAGGCATATTTTGTAGAAGTTATTTCTAACGGAAGTGCAAAGTTCCCTTCTAGATTAGTTATATCAATCTTCACGGTCAGATTCGCTGTAACATTACCTTTGCTAAAGGTCAGTTTACCGATAGTATAGTTGTTGCCCTTGTCTGATATTAATGAATACTCAATGGGAGATGTAGCATTATATTCATCCAATAGTTCCTTTTTAACTGTTACATCGCAGGTTATATCTTCTGTGAGAGCAGTATTCAAAGTCACAGGAAGCTCATATATATACTCAGTCACACCTTCAGTAATAGTAAACGGAAGTTTAAATCCTGACTCTGAAAGAGAGAAAGCAGGCTGATAAACAGTAGGCTTCACGATGATATACTTATTTTTTTCATTAATGGTAGAAGTACCGTCCGTAAGCTCCAACATCAACACATAAGTGAAATTACCCGTACTCAATACAGAAATTTTCTCAGGATGAAAGGTTACCGTTTTAATCTTATACAGTTCTTTTTCTCCAAAAGAGACGGTCATGTCGGAAGGCAATTCATAACAATCAGCAGGCAATGGCTTGAAATTAGTCTTATTCTCATTATTGTAATATTCAATATCGAACTCATTCAATACTTTCAATGTAGCTGAAGCTAACATATTCAGGTCGTTTCCACCTTTGTCAATCGTTATATTGTAAGCAGCAGACTCTCCAGTATTATAAAAGGTAATATCCTGCTCATTACTATTCAAAATGCAAAGGAATGATTCATAATCATCCAGATAATCGTCTTTTCCATCGTTCAAGCAAGCCACCATAGTCAGCAACAAACCGCCTAACAACGAAAGGATATATATTTTTGTCTTCATATAAATTAAAATCTGATTAGATTGTTTTAATGCTATAATTCTATCTCCAATTATAATTTTGGGTCAATAGTTTGTTACGGTCTAGTTCTCTCTGACTGAACGGATATAAAAAGTGATTAGCTCTAAACACACGGTTTTGAACTACTGTCCTACGCCAAAAAGTATCCGGAGTATCTTCCGTGTTAACAGCCTGTGCCTCTACATTCATACCATAGATAGGTCCATTATCCGTAGTTGTAGCAATCATCCATGTACGAGTATCAAAAAAACGATGATTTTCAAATGCAAGTTCTATCCTGCGTTCTCTGCGACAAAGTTCTATCAATTGGTCTATTGTAGCTTCCGGATAGACTTCCGTTATTGGATCCATACCTGAACGAGCACGCAGATCAGCCCAATACTCCATAGCTGTTGTACGATACTGACTGTCTCTCGATCTTTTCTCCCATTCCAAAGCTGCTTCAATAAAGTTTAAGTAAATTTCTCCAAGACGGAATGTCGGAAATACCATATTACCCGGTTGATTATTCACAAAACTAGCAGTATGATCACAAAAACGATTAACTAGATATCCACTTCTCGAATGGTCATGAGAAGTATTTGAATTACCATCTTTTGCCAAGTTACACAATACATAGTCATCTTTACCCGGACCGCATCTCCAGTAACTATCACTCCAATACACAGCTATATAAAAACGTGGTTCACGATTAATAAACATATTCCGAGTTGCTCTTTTATAATATTTAGCCTGATATGTGTCACCTTTACTTAAATATTCAAGAAAAGGATTTGCAAATTCAGTTATACCATTTTCACTATATCCAGAGTTTTCGTCAACCTTAGGAGTTCCATCTATCTCGTATCCAGTAATCGGATACTTACCATTATCCATCGCATAAGCATCCACCTGTTGTTGCGAGGGTCCTAGTGCTCCATAAGCTGCTCCATTACCTCCTTTTTTGGTCTTTACACCCGTCGGAGTCGTTCTTCTGGCTATAATAGCCCGACTTGCATATCCGGTAGTCCAGATAAGTTCTTTGTTCCAATCTACCTGCGTAATGCCAAGATAATTAGCATACGGGTCATCTGAAGCGTCTCTATGTAACTCGTATACTCCCAAATCTATGACAGCTTTGGCAGCCTGCACTGCTTCTTTCCATTTTTCATTACTATAAGTTTGAGGAAACAGATATTGATCTGATAATTCCGGAAAATCGGGTGTTGTAGGATTCTTTACGGTATTGTATAAACTATTACCATTATATAGATCACGGGCTGAATAAAGTTTTAACCGTGAAATCACAGCTAAAGCAGCTCCCTCGGTAGGTAGCCCATATTCTGCATCTACCGTCCAAGTTGTTTTCCCGTGTTCTTTAAAGTAGGTAGCACATTGAGTCATTTCATTTACAACATAATCAACACATTGTTCCCAAGTATTACGCGGACGATATAGAGATTCTGTCGTAGCATCATATGGCAATATCTCATCTCCCAACAAAAATATAGGTCCGTAATTACGCATCATCAAGAAGTAATAATATGCTCGTGCCCAACGTGTATACCAGTACCATTCATCCTTTTCTTCCTGTGTTACGGTAGGATCTGAACAACTGTAAACATTCTGCATAAAAATATTACATTCACGTATTCCGTTATACAAATTAAAATTAGCACCTGGTACGCTGGATGCATTCCAAGCTCCCGTATTCATTGACTCAGCAGCTGCATTCGATGCATTGATCAATTCATCAGTAGCAGTGCTTTGAGGAGTACTAACATAGCCAGTCAAATCATTTGGCAAAAAACTCATTGCATTCAAGAAATACCCGCGTGTATATGCTCTCTTCTGCCAAAGTTGTTCAAAAGTAAGATCTTCCGTTTCCTGTTTATCGAGAAAACTTTCACACGAAGTTAACAAAGGAATAACCCCGCAAAATAACAATATATATTTTACTAATGATAGTTTCATATTGATTCTGTATTATTGATTAGAAATTAGCATTTAGGCCGATAGTAACGGTCATGTTATTCGGATATTTTGCTCCATTGGTAGTATCCAGCAATTCAGGGTCCCATAATTTAAACTTACTGAATGTAAGAAGGTTCGTACCAGCGATATAGAAACGAAAAGACTTAATAAAGGTCTTGTTCAACCAGGTTTTTGGCAATGTATATCCTATTTCTGCGTTTTTCAAACGAAGAAAACTACGGTCACGTAACCACATAGTAGACGACTGGCTATTGTTAGAACTGCCTGCTTCTGCACCGTAACTCAAACGGGGATATTTAGCAGAAGCATTCTGTTCAGGAGTATTGGTCGTTTTCCATGAATACTTATAAAGATCTTCATAGATAGCAGAACGATCCATATTATCACTACTGAAAGGACGCAAAGGTGTACCCGCTGAATAGATAGAAGTACGCGCTACCCCTTGAAAAAATACACTTGCATCAAAATTCTTCCATTTTGCTGTCAATCCGAACCCGTATGTTATCTCAGGAAGATCAGTATAGCCAATAGCAATCTGGTCATACGTATCAATTTTACCATCTCCATTTACATCCTTGTACTTAACGTCACCAACCCTATATTCACCAAACATCTGTTTCGGACTATTATCTATTTCTGCCTGACTTTCAAAAAATCCCAAAGCAATAAATCCCTTACGTTGCGCTGCACCATTACGGCCAAACGGTTTGCCAATAGAATTTTGATATTTATATTCCCAATCTGGTTCATCATTATCCAACATCTGGTTACGCGAAAAAGTAAAGTTTCCGCGACCTGTCAGTAAAACCTTACCTACCTGTTGCTGATATTCCAGTGTTCCATCTAGACCAGATACCTTCGCTTTACCTACATTTACATATGGAGTAGTAGTAAGGCCGACAATAGCCGGTAGCCCAGCACGAGCCAGAAAGATACCATTACGTTCTTCATAAAAATAATCAGCTTGAATCTTTAATTTTTCGAACAAACGAAGTTCAATACCTGCATTTACCTTAGTTGCCTCTTCCCAAGAAACATTTGTATTCTCAATTTCTCCTACACGATAACCAGTACCTGTCTGATTTGCAGTTTTTCCGTATGACCATCCTGTTACTGTATTGACAGAAGGTTCATAAGCCCATCTTCTGGAGGCTCCAATGTCATCATTACCCACTTTACCATAAGATGCTTTCAATTTCAGATCATTAACTACTTTAGTCAACGGTTCAAACCATTTCTCACTGGACACCATCCAACCTATTGCATAAGCTGGAAAGAATCCAAAACGATGGCCACGAGCAAAGTTCTCAGAACCAGTGTATCCCATATTGAATTCGGCAAAATATCTATCCATATAAGCATAAGTCAAACGTCCTGCCAGTCCCTGACTTTTATATGGTAATGATTTTTTCTGATTCTCTGCTGTCAATAACTTATAAATTTTATGATTGTACAAAAACAAAGCTCCTATCCGATGTTTTTGAGCAAATAAACGAGTATAATTAAGAGAACCTTCCATATAAGTAGTAATCTTAGATACGGTCACTGGAGCAGCATACGACAGATTATTGGAACCCTCATATATTGTTTTATAATTTAATGAACCGTCTTCATTTCGACCTGTTGCATGAAACTGCGGTGGGGTCTTTGAACGAACTTGCAACGTATTATTAGATGCATCCCAAGAAAATTTAATATTGGCAGTTAACCCTAGAGTTATCATATCCAATTTTTGAGTAACACCAATCAATGATTGGGCTGAATTCCAACTTTGCTCACGATAACCGGAATGTACCAGCAGATTCCATGGATTACTACCACTGGCTGCACTTGGTGCAGAAAGAGTACCATCAGAATATTCCACAGGAAATGCATTTGGAGAGGTGTTAAATGCATATCCCCAAATATCAGATGTCGTAGCTCCCGGTCCCCACGAACTTTCATAAATATTAGCCAAATTCACATTGAATGTTGTAGTCGGTGTAACGGAGAAATCCATATTGGCACGAAAATTGAATTTTGTATAATGAATAGAAGAATTATAATCATAAACATCCCCGGCGTTTCTAAATATAGAGCCTTCATTATAAAAACCACCTGATACATAATACTTACAAATATCACCGCCTCCAGAAAGGTTCAATGTCACACGTTCGCTCGAAGCCAAATTTCGATACATCTGGTCTAACCAATTTACATTTGGATATAAATCAGGATCAGAACCATCACTATATTTTTGAATAGCTTCCGATGAATAGCCTCCATCACCATTACCCGTCAGGCCTTTAGCCTCATTATACATCTCGGCCCATTGTACAGAGTTTGCCATTTGCGGCATACGTGTCGGAGTTTTAAAACCCATTTCCGCACGTACATTAATACGAGGTTTGCCTTCACTGCCTTTCTTGGTAGTAATCAAAATAACGCCATTCGCACCACGTACACCATATACTGCCGAAGCAGAAGCATCTTTTAAGATAGAAAATGTAGCAATATCATCTACATCAACCAAGTCCAGTTCCCGTTCGATACCGTCAACCAGAACTAGCGGAGTAGAGTTACCTTTAAAAGAAGCTATACCACGGATATAAAAATCGGAAGCACTATTTTTACCCGGCTCACCGGATGCCTGCATAGAGACAACACCTGCCAGTTGCCCCGCCAGTACATTGGAGATGTTAGAACCCGGTATATTGAGTTCACCCACATCCAATGAAGAAATAGCACCTACAACACTTTCCTTCTTCTGACGTCCGTAACCTACTACTACAACTTCGTCCAGCTTCTTTGTATCCGGATTTAATATTACATCAATAACATTCTTATTGCTGATAGCTATTTCCTGCTTCTTCATACCAATGTATGAAAATTCTAGTACACCACCAATACCTTCAATTGTAAGAGAATAGTGACCGTCCAAGTTGGTAACAGTACCTGATGAGCTATTTTTCAACCATACACTAGCTCCAATAATAGGCTCTTTTGTCTCTCCGTCAATTATAGTACCTGTAATTACACGTTTTTTCGGCTGTTGCTGTTCGGCATTTTGAGCATTTGCTACTTTAAAAATGACTTCTTTTCCTTTAATTATATAATTAACTCCACTTCCATTAAATAGATTTTTCAAGACTTCCTCAATTGTACCACTACAATTAATCTCTTTTTTTGATTTATCTTTCAAGTCACTATCTTTATAAAAGAAAGTATAATCACTCGTTTCTTCTATATACCGGATAGCCTCCTTGAGAGAGAACTTTCCCTTTATCTGAATATTCCCTTGTGCTGCTAACATCACAGTTGGCCATAATAATAAGAGTAATACGAGATAGCTCAAATACCGCTGTCGATACAAAAAAATACATTTTTTCATGTTCTCATTTTATTAGATTAGACATATAGTTTATTAAAATTCAATTTCTGATAATGATTGTGTTACCTACTCTTTCTTCTTTCAAATTCATAAGGAAACAGATTTTGAGAATAATATCATCCAACGCTTCCTCCTGACGAATGGTACCACTGAACGGAGAAGTTTCGTCCTTACCTTCATACACTATATTAGCATGATACATCTGATTAATGATAGAAATGAGGCGGTTAAGCGGCATAGCGTCAAACTTGAATTTACCATCCTGCCATTCTATATTTTCAATCTTCCGTATTCCTATTTCCGCATTAACTGAGTTATAAAAAATCTTTTCCATGGGCTTCATTACTATCTGTTTGCCGGTCGCCTCTACATTAAACTCAACACAACCGTTGAACAGCGTAATCTCATTATTTCCCGCTTCTTTTTTATCTACTAGAAACCGGGTACCTTTTACTTCGATAAAGGCTTTATCAATATAAACTTTGAAGGTGTTCCCATGCTGCTTACGTACATGGAACATGGAACTACCCTCCAACCATACTCTTCTGTCTTTATTGAAGTTCTTGGCAAAACGGATGGAACTATTCGGATACATCCATACTTCAGAACTATCGGGCAACTGATACAACATATTCCGGGTGGCTACTACCTCAGCAAATTCTTCTTTAACGAAGAAATCACTATTCACATAAAAAAGCCAACCTCCCAAAACTGCGACTAAAGCCACACAGGCTGCTGCCAACGGATAATAGAACTGTCGAATTGACTTACGTTTCGAACGTACTTTATATTCTTTGACTATTTTAGCCCAAATATAATCTCCGATTTCCGGATCTACTCTTTCCGAGTTTTCCGCTATCGGATTTTGTTCCTCCCATTGCACTTTCATTTTGCGCTCTATCATATCTATTTCGGACAGATCCTTTAATTCGTCTTTTTTCAGTCTGTCTGAAAATAATTTTCTAATTAATTCACTTTTATAACTCATTACTTTTCTCTATTATTTGTTATTCTATTATTAAATACACATCAAAAATTGGAGACCCTGGTAAAAAAGCAATTTTTTTTTTAGAAAGTATTTAGCTAATTTTG
>OHBR01000692.1_pt1 | contig 15968 bp, 18 predicted proteins | sample 1577461 | NCBI WGS metagenome assembly OHBR01 (sample SAMEA3879579, study PRJEB24766) | human gut metagenome | biome: human-associated habitat; feature: feces | place: USA | collected 1985/1987
CCTATGTATACCATAAATTGTTCTACTGTAGTTCTATATCTATCTATATATAAAGATATCCTGCTTGCGATGTATACCCTCATCGTTGTATCTCATGATTACATCTCATCGTTACATCGCATGATTCTATGACATATCCTATGCTATCTCATACAATGTATCGTCCAGCAGTATCTTGTTTTGTGCATCAGTATCCTCCGCCGTATGTTTCTCTTTATGGGCGTTCCCCTCCTTTCAGTCGGGTCGGGCTATCCGCTTCGGCTTCCTCGTCTATCGCTAAGTTCGACTAATCGTCTCTGTGTCTCTCCGAGCCACCGATACGATAAGTCTCACTAAGCTCTCTCCTCGGCGATCCTCCGCTACTATCCCTAACGCAGTACCCGCACTTGCAGGCTACCTATGAACATCCTATACGCGTCTCTCTTACGCCCTCTATAGCTTCTTGCCGCTCCGCCACGCTTCGTATCCCTCTAGACTATGACATGCTGCTCGATAATCGCACCGTCCTCGCTACGCGAGGGGTGGTTGCTACGCACCCTCCCCTCGCTACGAGTCCGATTTTAGCGATTATCTCCCATCCTGTCAAGTCTATGCGTAGTTTGTGGTCGCTCCGCTGTGGACGCTCAGGATGGTAGGTTTTTCCCTACCTAGGGAAAATCCCTACAGTTTACACAGGCAGCCGAGTTTGTGCTATACTTTAGTCATCTAGAGAGGAGATCGCTATGACTGATCTGATCGCCAGAGGCATCTGCCTCACCCTTGCCGCCCTGTTCGTCTGGGCGTGCTGTCTGTCCGTTTATCTCTGCGCCTAAAAGGAGTAGCATTATGACGTCTAAGATTATCGCCCATGTTCAGGCTCGAATGGAAGAGCTGAAGGCTGAAACCCTTCGCCGTCTCCAGAGGGCAGGTCGCCCCAGAGTCGTCGCCCAGACGGTGTTTATCACCGCCGCCCGTGCCTGTGGTCTGCAGGCTACCAGAAAAATCGTAAACGACATGACGGCGGTTAAGCCGCTCGTCCGTGCCATGGTTGCGGACGGAAGCCTAGTCTTCCATCACGTTGAAGGGGGTACCTCGTACTATACCATTCCGTCTGTCGACGGTATGACGGGCAACACCGCCCATACTCCGGGCGAAGCTACCTTCGAGGTAGACCCCCGACACATCGGGGAGGACTGTCTGCACTTGCAGGCAGGGGGGCTGATCGCCTCGCGAGTCTGGCGTGTCAACATGTCGCGCCTCGAGATCGCCCGCGCCCAACACGAACAGGGCTTCGCCTTTAACGAAGGTAAGTGGGTAGTCGCTAACCCGTCCGATGACAGCTACAAGCAACAGGGCCTCCAGATCGCGGCTATCTCTGCCATTTGCGAAAAGCTCGGGGGAAAGGTGGCGTTCGATGCCTTCTGTGATGACCGCGGACGTTTCTACGTCCGCGGGGGCTACGCTAGCCCGTACATGGGTAAGTTGGGCCGTTGGCTGTATACAGCTGACGACGAAGTGACGCTCGACCATAGGACGAGCTTCGCTCAAAACTTTTCCTTGCTGACTGGGGACGCCATGGGCCAACACTGCGGTGTTGGTACCGCAGAAGATTGCGATTTCTGGCATGGTCTCCTTGCCCCCTACGGCGTTAACATCGCCCCGCACAGCCTGCATAGGGATGCGTGTAAGGCATACGGTATGCCCCTTTTCTATGGGGCAGGTCAGAGCCTTGCCGCCAGTAGGCGCGATGCTCTTCTGGCTGAAGCAGTCTCAGCCGGGGAAATCAGTGAAGAGCAGGCGAAGGCTATCGCCGAAGCCCTCGACGCTGTGGCTCAAGGGCTTTCAGGAGCTGACGCGCTCCTTTGCGCAGTCCTTCGTGGACTGGGGCGAGGATCCCCACTGGACTACGCCCAGTGGCTTCAAGGCCGAGAAGCGCTATCGCACTCACAAGGCAATTGTCTGGAATAGCGGCGAAAACGATTGCACGTGGTACTGCCCGAAGTCTATGACCCTTAAGGTCAAGACGGGCACCATCTGCACTCAGCCAAAGGATGAGGCAGATAAGAGCGTACTCGTAGCTACGACTGCGAACATCCTGCAGTCGTTGGACGCCGCCCTTATGGCTAAGGTTATTGTGTCCTTTAAACAGGAAACGGGGGTTACTCTGTTTCCCCTGCACGATAGCTACACCGTGCCGAAGGAGCTTGCCCCTGCACTTACGACCTGCGTTATTCAGGCAATGCGAGAGCTTGCCGACTCCGACGAGATGAAGGCGCTCCGCCGTGAGCTTAACCTTCCGCCTGTGAAGGTGATCACGGGGAAGGCTCGACCCTCCGACCAGATGAGAAACCTCGACCTTCGAGCGATGAACCCCCTCGACGAGGAATAAAAATTCCATAGGGGCGCTGCCCCTTTGAGTACCCTAGCCCCTGCCCTTCGGCGGGGGCTTTTTCTTGCTCCGGAGTTTCACAGAACCGATATCACAAAAGAATCAGGTGATAAAAAAAATTCGCTCGCTCGCTTCGCTCGCTCGATCTATCGTGGCACGCTTCGCGTGCCCCTCTTGAACTCGGGGGCGCTCCGCTCCCCCGAACCCCCTCGAAGGGAGAGGCATGCTGCCCCTCCCTCGCCCTCCCCTGCTCACGTGCCATCGCTGTACTGTACTCACAACGTTAAACTTATGAATAGGACAGAGGGGCTGTACTGCTAAACAGAGGTCGTACCTAAGCTCGTCATGAATCCTCGACTTTCATCAGATTGACGATACAAGACATCTCCAATAAACTGTTGAAGAGCATTGGCTAAGAAAGTCGAGGCTCCATGACTCTTATGAATCAAAGACCTGCTAGCTTTGCAGGGCATGAGGAAACTCATGCGCTGCGGACTACGACAGTGCCTAAAGAAAAAGGATACTACTACGCCGAGGCAAAGAGTGCCTAAAGTTCGAGGACTGTAGACACTCCGACGCTGATACTCGCCCTTCGGGCGAGAAAGGGGCCGTTCCACGCCCCTTTCGATCCCCTTGGCCTATAGCACGCGAGAGCTGTACTGCTTAGCAGCGGTAAACTTACGCAAAGGGCTTGCCCTTCAAAAGGCAACGCCGTAACCAAAGCAATCAGAATTCATTCTGCAGGTAGCTCAACGGATAGAGCATAGGTCTTCTAAACCTACGATAGGGGTTCGATTCCCCTCCTGCGGTCCAGAGTTGGAAGTACAGTTCAAGGGACTACCCATGGGCTGTACTTGCAATGCGATGGTGAGATCCATCGCGAGGTCTAGCGCAAGACCCAAAGCAAAAGCCAGAGTAACTCAGCTGTAAGAAAACGAGTTGGTGAACACCACCTGAGCGATTCGTGCAGGAACCCACGTTAATGGTCTCGTTGCTCCACGTATAGGCAGAGCTTGGAACTCTGAAACTCACCACGCTGTGATGCCGCTCCATCACCCTTCATAAGATGAGGTAGAATCTTACGCGAGGTCATGCGTTAAACGACTAGGAAGGGATTCTAGGTACCTTTCGGACTACACTCAGGCCAGAGCGTAGTCCTATGGATCAGTCCATAGGTCTACGTTTTGGTATAATCAAGGAGATTATCATGAAATACAAACTCACCGCAACTGCTCAGAAGTGCTTGGTGGCAATGGCACCCAAGATGCCTCCCCGATGGACTGACGAAGGTCATGCCCTGTGGGAAAAGACCTTTAGATACATCGAGAAGGCCTACCAAGATGCAAAGGAGCATGGTAGTACGCCGAGATACGTCTTCCCGAAGGGCACCATCAGTGAAACCATGGATGTGGGGATCTATCTTCTCGACGACATGTTCGTCGAAGCCCTCGTCCCTGTCAAGGGACAGTGGTATCCAATGTCCGAACGTCCTCGTCTGTACCTTGAACCCGATGACATCGTGTGGTACAACGTATGGTACGCAGAGCCTGACAAGGGCTACTACGTAGCCAAGTACCCGTCAGGAGGAAACAAACGAACTACGCACTTCTGCGTGGTGAATGCTCTTCAAGAACCCGAAGCAACCAAGGAAGAGGAAAATCATGAATCTTCAGAACATGACAATCATACGCCCTGATTGGGAAACTCAAGCCTTCTGCTTGTTGTACGACGGGAGGTACATCCTCGTGTCGTACGACACTGCAATCTGCTGTGTACACGACGATGGTAAAGCCATCGTCGTTGAGTTCAACCCATGTTATAGGCAGAGCGTAACCACGAGCAGACATTTCAGGTGGTTCATGAGAACCATTCCGTACTATATGTTGCGGAAGATGCAAGAATTCCCAACGTGCAAGATGCGTAGCACAAAGGAATTCATGGACTACTTTGGTACAAGAACTGAAATCCCGTATGAAGAAACACGGACCTCATGAAATTGAAATTACTTGGTTGGGCGGATACAACTTGGGAACTGTCCAAGGCGAAGCCCATTCCAAGTACGGTGATGTGTATATTAACATCACCAAGCGTGGAGCCAGTACATGGGTATTCGACATCTACAAAGATGACTACGAACTCATTGCGACATGGTATATTAATAACCAAGAACTAAGGAGCATGCTTATGTATGTTCAGGTAAACAATCACTCTGAAGACGAATCCGAAATGTACGGTGAAGTCTACAGCATCGGAGACAACCAGAAGATCTGTGCGTTCAAGTGGACGCTCAGTGACGGCGTGGTGTGGACGGATCCCGCAGGTCTGTGGGGTACCAGCATCGTGGATTTCATTGACGAAGAATGCACGGGGATGTACTATGAATCGTTGCCCTAAGAACAAGCGTGTAAATAAAAACAAGCGTAACCAAGAAAAGGAGATTCAAGGCTACATCTTCGGACAGAAGCGCGATTGGAAGAAACTCCAGAGAGGCAAGCCTCGCTATGGCTGTACTGCCACTCTGCAGTTGGTAAGCGCCTTTGTCTTTGGCGATCCCTACTACTTTACCAAGACTCCCTCTTCGATTATGTGGGAGAACCTTCAGCATGAAGTAATCATTGGGACCATCGACAAGAAGAATGGACTCCATGTGAGTTCCCCTATTCATGCGGCATGTGCTCCCGTTGAGTACAACGCATACAAGGTGTTGGTTGAGATTTGTAGTACGCAGATCATCAACAATGATGGAACCAAGGAGTACATGACTACTCGTGTTACTGCCGACGACGATCAGAACGATCTACTCATGGCACCCATGAGTTTTGTGTACAGAATCTGTGACAATTTGGTAAAAGCAAGAGCTAAAGGATGGAGACCGAAGAGTGGCTACAAGAAGCACAGAGACTTCCTGTAGGTAGTTCTAAACGGATCTATCATGGTGCAGAGAGGCGCCCTAATCTCGTAGTAAGGAACCTACCAGATAAATGGACAGCCTACTGCTTTGCGTGTAAGGAGTACGCAGAGGTACGTAAGTCCTACGTTAGGATCGAAGAGGAGCAGTCAATCATTAACCAAGATCAGGTTAACACGACAGGACTGTACAGCCTGACTGATCCTCGTGTACCTCTGCGTCGCATTGTGTACTTCCTTCACACCAAGCACATGAGTCTATCGCTAATACAACCTTACAACCCTAGATGGGATGCAAGGCGAAAACGATTAACCATAGACCTGCCAGATGGCAGACTTGGTCGAGACATTTATGGAACCAATCCTGCCAAGTGGTACGTGTATTGGAACTCTGTGCAGTACGGATCCGCATTCGGAACCAATGAGCTAACAGCACAGGACATCATCCTCACAGAGGACATGTTCAGTGCAATCAAGGCTCAGAGATTCCTGCCCGATACGCAGTGCATAGCGCTCCTAGGAACAGCCCTCACAAGGGGCGTAGAACAGGCTCTATTGCATTGCAAGCCTCGGATGGTACATCTTATGCTAGATGGGGATGAGGCGGGCTACAAAGGCTCCTATAACGTCCTACGGCGTCTTAAACTCCTAGGGATTCCCTGCGTGATGCAGAACCCTGAGAAAGGCGACCCCAAGGATCAAAACAGAGCATGGTTTGAAACTAAATTCAAGGAGGCTACATGATTGACATTGTGCTTCTTAAGGCACTGTCAAGCAAGAAGCATTTCACAGCAACGTACAAGAACCTACCGCAAGAGATGTTGGATCCTGTAACCAACAGGATCCTGTATCTCTATGGCATGTACTTCGTGACTTATCCTGATCATGAAGAGATCAATCATGAAGCGTTGATCTCCTACATTGACTTTAAGGTAAGAGATGCAACCAAGCGTGAAGAGATTCACGCTGTGCTAAACACTGTACAGAAGACTGAGATTCCTCCAGAGGTTCTAGAGAACACTCAGAACCAGATCGAGGAGCTGGCATTCAGTGGTAAGCTCGGTGCAATGCTGACCAAGTACAACGCAGGTGAGGACATTGATCTCACCTATGAGGTGTCTGTACTTGCAACCCAAACAAGAGAAAGAATGTCTGTGCTTGGTTCCAAGAAGTGGGCTGACGAAGACATTCTGAAATACCTAGAGGAAGATGCTGATGACAGTGGACTTCAATTCACGACTTTCGATATTCTTCACGATAATCTTAAAGGCTTACATAGCGGGCACAACGTGGCTGTGGTTGCACCTACTGACAAGGGGAAGACCTCTCTACTCTGTAGACTGGCAGTTGACTTTGCGATTCAAGCCAAAAACCTCGAAGAATACAAAGACTCCTGCATTCTGTACCTTGTCAACGAAGGGCTAGCTGAGACTATCACGCCAAGAATCTACTGCACGGCGTGTAACTGCACAAGAGACACTGCCCTTGCTATGGCTAGGGAAGGCAAGCTCGTACCTGCCTATGAAAAGATCGTAGGCAAGAGAGATGCTATTCGACTTGTGAACATTCATGGTATGAATGTATCTCAAGTAGCCAAGATCATTGAAGCTCATAAACCGTACATGGTGATTACCGACATGACAGGTAGAATTCGTGCTAATGGTAACTCCAAGGGCATGAACGAGCTTCAGGAACTTGAAGAAGTATGGAACAGCATGCGAGAGCTCAGTGCCATGCTGAAGTTCATTCACATCGGTACCATTCAGGTATCTGCCGAAGGCATGGATCAGTTGTATCCGCCTTTAACCGCTATGCAGTGGTCCAAGGTTGGTATTCAGACAACGCTTGATTTGTGCATTATGGTAGGCGCACACCAAAATCCTGAGCAAGGACTAGAAGATCTAAGAGGTATTAGTACCCCAAAGAACAAGCTCAGTCGATCAGGTAAACGAGCAGAGAACAAGTTCGAAGTAGTGTTCAATCCAGAACTTAATCAATGGAGATAGTATGATTCCAATCCCGCGATATACAATTGTTGACCTAGAAACGGAGAACCATGAATACTATGGCATGGTAGCTCCTCCTTTCTGTCCCGAAAACTACATTGTTGAAGCGGGATGGAAGAATAACCAAGGTCCTGTAGAATCCATGCGATTCACCAATCGTGAAGAGCAGAAGAACTCTGCATGGTTTGACTACGCTTTCGATAACGGAAAGCCTGATTCGTACTGCGAAGTCATGGTTGCTCATAATGCAACCTATGAATTGCATTGGTTCATGCACGACTACATGCCTAGCCTTATGCGATTCCTTCAGAATGGTGGTAAGATTTGGTGTACTCAATACGCCGAATACCTGCTTAGCCAACAGCAGGACTTGTACCCTGACTTGAATACCACGGCACCTAAGTACGGCGGTACACCCAAAGTTGATGAAGTCAAGATTCTATGGGAACAAGGTGTTCTCACCTCAGAGATCGACCCTGATCTTCTGCATGAATATCTGTGTTCTGACCATGGTGACGTAATCAACACTGAGAAGATCTTCCTTGGACAATGGGAAGAAGCTCAGAAGCGTGGTATGCTCAAGATGATCCAGTACAGAATGGATGCGCTTCTGTTCAACGCATTCTGTACATTCTTCGGTATGCACATCGACATGAATGTTGCTGAGAAGAATCTCAAGGAACAAGAGAATCGACTGCAAGAACTTCACAATAAGGTCAATGCTCATCTTCCAAAGGATCTACCCTTTGAATTCAAGTTCTCTTCAGACTACCACATGAGTGCTTGGTTGTTCGGTGGAACACTCAAGTACAAAACCAAAGTGCCCTATGACCCGCCTAAATACGTCAAGAAGACAGTGTACAAGGACTCTGAGGATGAATACACTGATGAGCCTACAGAACGCTCTGTACGCTACGCTAGTGGCAAGAACAAGGGACTTCCCAAGCCGTTCAAGATCGACACGGATGAAGAACTTCTAAAGTGGGGTGAGAAGCTGTACACATTCGAAGGGCTAATGAACCTGAAGGATCTACCTCAAGAAATTTCTGATAAATTCATTGGTGAACGTCCTGAATTCGCAGGTAAGCGATTCCAAGTAGACGGTACACCAGTCTTTAGCACTTCTGCGGATGCACTTGCAACCATAAAACGGTATTGCGACGTGGTCGATGAATTGCTAGAGATTGCTCAGTTGGAGAAAGACAATGGAACGTACTATCGGCGGTACGAATACGACTCTGAAGGGAACGTTAAGAAGGTTTCTGGAATGCTACAATATGTTATTCCAGAATCATCCATCATTCACCATCAGCTTAATGCGTGCGCTTCTAGAACAGGCAGACTCTCAAGCTCGAGACCTTAACTAGAGGACAGGGTCTCATTAAAACCATGTGAACTCAGGGGAAGCCCAGAACGGGTAATCCTGAACCAAACTTTTCAATCCACCATAAGAGGTGCATATGAACAACGAAATCAAATTCTATTACGAAAACACTGAACTCACGCAACAACAGATTGCCAATAGACTTGGTATTCATTGGAAGCGTGTGTTCAACTACATTAAGAACAATTACTCTGTAGAGTATCGCAAATCTCGTAAAGCGAAATGCTACAGGAACAGCAAGCTAGGTGAAAAGAACCCTATGCTTGGTAAGAAGGGTATCGAACACCACAACTACAAGGGTGAAGTGAGCGATGGTAAGGGCTACCTTATGATCCTTAAGCCTGAATGGTACACAGGACGTAAAGGTTGCAAGCACATCTTCATGCACCATTACGTGGTGTGTAAAGAGATGGGACTCACTCAAATCCCCAAGGGATGGACAGTGCACCACTGTGATAAGAACCCTTTGAACAATGAATTTGATAACTTGGTCTTAATCACACTTGGAGATCACATGAAACTCCATGCTATGATGAAGAAAGTAGGCGCAACGACTATCTCGAAAGAGAGTACACTCAAGTGGGTGGAAGCGCATGGCACGCCTTGGCGTGATGATATAGTCTGATCTCTATAGGAATATAGAGCTGTCGTAAGACGGGGAGAGATTAACGACCTCTCCTGAACATAAATGAACCTCCAGAACCTACCTAGAGATGGTACGAGCAGAGTTAAGGAGATGTTCTCAAGTCGATTTGGAGAGCATGGAAGATGTGTTGAAGTCGACTATTCCGCCCTTGAAGTCGTAACACTAGCTGCTGCCAGTAATGACAAGAACTTGATTGAACAGCTTGAGAAAGGCACAGACATGCACTGCTATAGACTAGCAGGCGCATTGAATGAGCCTTATGAAGAGGTGTACAAGAAGTGTCATGAGGAGGATCATCCTGACCACAAGAAGTACAAAGAACTCAGAACGGCAATCAAACCAAGAGCCTTCGCTGCTCAGTACGGAGCCTCTGCAGGGGGTATCTCCTTTGCAACGGGCTGTACTCTACAAGAAGCAGAGAAGTTCCTCGAAACTGAAGCTAAGCTCTTTCCTGAGAGTAGAGCATTTAAGGACAAGGTTCGTTCAATGGTTGAGCAGACAGGCTTGTTACCTGAAGCCATTGAGCGAGAACTTGATCCTACGACAAATTCATGGTATGTATTCCGAAGGGGATACTACAAAGCGCCTGGGGGCACAGAATACTCCTTCAGGCAAAGAAAACAATGGAAAGATCACAAAGAAGTCCTAGACTATAAGGACACTGAGATCAGCAACTATCCTATCCAAGGCGAAGGTGCGTTCATCGTTCAGACAGCCTGCGCTAGGATCATTAGATGGTTGATTAAGGAGAACTTCTTTGATGGATCTATCCTACCGATTAACACTGTTCATGACGCCGTGTACATTGACTGCAAGACTGAAGACCTCGCTAGACGAGGAGGTAAGGCAGTAGCATGGATCATGGGCACTACACCTAAATACATTGCACAGAACATCCCAGCGTACAAAGCATGGATGTACGACGAAGTACCTTTCCCTGCTGTACCCGAAATGGGATACAACCTCTTTGACAAGACCCACGTAGAATAAGGACTAACTATGCTTTCCGCTATTAAGAACATTGCAAACGAAACCACGACTGACCTCGACATGAGCACCGCCTCCAAGGGTGGTGAGAAGTACCTGCTTCCTGTTGGTACTGCCCTCGGTCGACTTGTTGAGTACATTGAATTCGGCAAACAGCCGCAGGAATTCAAGGGTGAGAAGAAGGATCCCGCCATGGAGATCCAGATTGGCTTTGCCCTGTATGGTGAAGGCTATCAGAAGGAAGACGGCTCTCCGCGTATGATTAGTACGTACCGCATGAAGCTCTCGAACAACGAGAAGAGCAAGTCTTTCAAGCTCTTTAGCCGAATGAACGCCAAGAAGACTGCCAAGAACTTCGCACAGCTCCTTGGTGAACCGTTCCTTGTGCCGATCATTCATAGCACGAATGGCAAGGGCACGTATGCTCGTATCGACCTTGACAACATTGGCTATGCCATTGATCCGATTCGTCGTACTGAGTATCCTGTTCCTATGCCTAATGAAGATGTCTACCGTGTCTTCCTGTGGAACCATCCGACGAAGGAGATGTGGGATTCGATCTACATTGAGAAGAACAACTTCCTTCAGGAAACGTGCCTCTCTGCTACGGACTATCCGAACAGCAAGCTCGAACAGCTTCTGAAGGGTTCTGTCCCTTCTCTTGAAGCCGCTCCTGATGAGAACTTCGACGAAGTGCCGTTCTAATGAAACTCAGGGATATACAAATCCCTGATACCGATCAATTCAAGCCTAGCATGGACCGTGTCCTCATCATGGATGGGGATGCGGCATGCTATGAGGCGGCTTCTAAGTACGTAAAGTTGGATACAGCTATTCGATGCGTACACATGAAGATTCTTGAAGCTATGTTTCTTACGAACTGCAAGAAGGCTAGAGTCCATATCACGCCTGCAGGTTGTTTGAAAGCAGGTAGAATGAACTTGATTGGTGTAAAGCCTTATCAGGGTAATCGTAAGGACAAGAAGAAGCCTGAGTTGTTGGAAGCTCTCAGGCAGAATATCTCGGCATTGCTCAATGACAAGAACATTGAGGTGTTTGCTCATTATGATATTGAGGCTGATGATGCAGTGGTTATCGACAGTTATTACTACCGCAATAAAGGACTTGTATACAGTCCTGACAAAGATCTTAGAATGGTTGTGTATCCTCTGTATGATTTGGATACTGGCAGGGTTTGTACTATTGCTGACCCTTTTGGTGATATTAGCATCACCAGCACTGAGTCTGGTCTTCCTCATCCAAGGGGGCAAGGACTGAAGTTCTTCTGGTGGCAGATGCTCATGGGAGATACTGCCGATAACATTCGAGGCTTGGATAAGTACCAAGGCAAGAACATCGGTATGAAGAAAGCCTATGAACTACTGAAGCCTATCAAAGACGAAGTCACTGCGGCTATTGTAGTGCTTAGTGCATACAAGGAAATCAATCAGAATCCTCTTCCTGAAGCGAACATGTTGTGGCTTCTACGTAATGAAGCAGACAGCTTTCAGAAGCATCTTGCGGAGCTTACTCCGAGTATGCCCCATGAGATTGTCCAATGGCTTAGAGATTGCTACAAAAGGAAGTGGAGGAAGGATTGAGAAAGATTAGTAGGTCCCAGCTCAGAGCATGGGCTATCGGACACATCAAGACTAAGCAGGGAGGACTGTGTCCTCTCTGCGGTAAGCCCATCTCTCTTCAGGTGATGGGTAATAAATCCGACTACGTGGTTGACCATGACCACGAAACGGGAGAAATTAGAGGCGTGCTGCATCGCTCATGCAATGCAGCTGAAGGTAAGGTAAGCAATGCAGCCGCCCGTTGGGGTGCCAAAAGCACCAAGTACAGAGACATCATCCCATGGTTGCACAGGATGCTTGATTACCTAGAGAACAATGAAGGTACTGGGATTATCTATCCCGACCACAAGACTCCTGAAGAACGTGAAGAGCTCAGGAAACAACGCGCTAGAAAGGCGCAGGCATTGCGCAAAGCAAGACAGGCTTTGCGTGCTAAGGAGAAACATGATTAAGGTAATTAAGAAAGACGGCACTGTCGAACCATTCGATATGGAAAAGATCTTCAAGGCTATCGACAAGGCCAGCCAACGTGCTAACTGCAACATCCGTAGAGGCGACCATGAGCTTCTGGAGTCGTACATCACTTTTGAATGTGAGTCCAAGGACAAGGACATTCCTACGTCTGAGATGCACAGCATCGTAATCAAGGCGCTGTATGCTTGTGACTACAAGGCTATTGGTGACGCATACAAGGAGTTCAGAGACTACAAGAACACGTATGCCAAGGCCTTTGAAAAGGTGAAGGATGATGCGGATACTGTTCTTCTTCTCGGAGATAGGGAGAATGCTAACTTTGATTCTTCGCTTATCAGTACGAAGGGTTCACTCATCAAGGGATACCTCACGAAGGAACTGTACAAGCAGTTCTATCTGAACAAGGAAGAACTCCAAGCTACGAAGGAAGGCACGATCTATATCCACGATCTTCGAGATATGATTTTCAACAGCATCAACTGCTGTCTGTTCGACATGGGTAATGTCCTCAAAGGCGGATTCAGTATGTCCAATGTGGACTACACGGAACCTACTAGCGTGCTCAGTGCGCTTCAGGTTATCGGCGACATCACGCTCGTCGCTACTGCACAGCAGTTCGGTGGATTCACCATTCCGAGTATTGATAAGACGCTTCTCCCGTATGCCAGAAAGACTTACAATAACGCCTTCAAGAAGTATTTCGATACTTGTAATCTGGAGCATGACGAAGCAGACTCCATGGCTCTTGGTGACCTCAAGCGTGAACTTGAACAGGGCTTCCAGTCTCTTGAGCTGAAGCTCAACACTGTGCCGTGTTCCAGAGGTGACTTCGCCTTCACCACTCTTACGTTCGGCGAATGGAGCAATGATCTCCCTGATCTCGACAGGGAGATCCTCCAGATGGTGTGTGAAACCATCCTTGAGATTCGCATGAAGGGGCATGGTCCGAAGGGTAAGCAGGTCGTGTTCCCCAAGCTCGTGTATCTCTATGACTGGGAACAGCACAGTGGTGCTGAGCATGCTGAGGTGTTCGACAAGGCTGTTGAATGCTCTAGCAAGTGCATGTACCCTGACTACCTTGCAATCAACTCTGACTATGGTGCGGTGTCTGAAACCTACCGAGCATCGAACAAGCAGTGCGTGATTCATCCGATGGGGTGCAGGGCGTACCTCACGCCTTGGTACGACATTGAAACTAATGAGTACGTTTCTGTTGGCCGATGTAACATCGGCGCTGTGTCTCTGAATCTTCCTCTTATCTACAAGAAAGATCCCGAGAAGTTCTATGAAAACCTCACTGAGAACCTTGAACTTATTCGTAAGTTCTTCCAGAAGAGGTATGAAGCAGTTGCTGAAACGAAGGCATGCACGAACCCCATGGCATTCTGTCAGGGTGGATTCTACAAGGGGAATCTCAATCCTGATGATAAGATCGGTGATCTTACGCAGTATATGACTGCTAGTTTTGGTGTTACCGCTCTCTCAGAATTTGTTGAACTTCATGGTTTGAAGCTGAACTCTGCTCTTGGCAGAGACCTTGCCATCAAGGTTGTTGACTTCATCAATAAGAAGATCAATGAGTTCAAGGAGGAGGATGGCCACCTGTATGCTCTTTACGGTACTCCTGCAGAGTCCCTGTGTGGGACTCAGATGCAGCAGTATCATGACTATTGCAAAGCACACGGAGTTAAAGATGAATTCGAAGGAAGAAACTACTTCACAAACTCGTTCCACATTCACGTCGCAGAAGACATCTCGCCCGTCGAGAAACAGACGTGGGAATTCCCCCTGTTCCATAAGGTTCAGGGTGGGCACATCCAGTACATCAGAATTGATAACCCTGAGAATCTGAAGGCCGTCAAGGCTTTGATTATCAGAGGCATGTACAACGGTTTCTATCAAGGTGTGAACTTTGATGCCGCAGTTTGTGAAGACTGTGGCGAACACTCCACTAATGTAGGCAAGCACTGTCCGCATTGTGGTTCCGACAACATCTCTGTCATCAGTCGTGTCTGTGGTTATTTGGGTTACTCCAATGTTAACGGGCACTCAAGAATGAATGACGCCAAGATGGCAGAGATCAAAGATAGGAAATCAATGTGACGTTCGAAGATCATTTCTATGATCCCTAATGAAGACAACCTTTAACTAACTAAGGAAAGACCCTACAATGACTATCCCTAAGAAGTACACTAGCGTTACCCGTATTGGTGTTAACGCTGAATTCGAAGCCTACCCCACGTGTAAGGGACACGTGGACTTTGCAACCTTCAATTTCCTGAGCATCCGATCCTTCGTTGATTGGGTGAATGACCATAACAGCAACATCGCTTACGTTGTGGTTAAGGATCCTAAGAAGACTTCGGCTGATCTTTACACAAATTGTTGGTCCCGAACGTTCATCTCGCCCCATATCAAGCGAGGATGTACGTGCCACGTGACCGTCAGGCTTGACTGTGGAGCTGTTGGACAGCTTACATTCCATAAGAGCGAGTAATGAATTACTCTGGACTCAACCTGTGTGACACCGCTAACGGACCTGGGGTCCGCGTATCCCTGTTCGTTAGCGGATGCTCCTTGCATTGCAAGGGGTGTTTCAACCAAGAGACGTGGGATAAGAATTACGGAACGCCTTTCTATTCCTATGCCCTCACAGAGCTTCTAGAAGCTCTAAAGGAGCCTTATATCGAGGGCTTAAGCATCCTCGGGGGTGACCCTATGGAAGAGTACAATCGACGCGATGTGGGGCTTGTATGCGCCTCTGCGAAGGCGTTGCACCCCGACAAGAGTATTTGGCTTTGGACTGGTCGTAAGTTCGACGAGATCAAATACTACGGTCATATCTTGGATTACGTAGATGTGCTCATCTGTAATCCGTTTATCGAACATCTTAAATGTAAAGGAAAATACTATGGAAGCTCAAACCAAAGAGCTTATCGGAAATCTCCAGATGGAACTTGGAATTTGGTTCAAGAGGACTCACCAGAATGTTTCTGTTAAGGGGCATCTGAAACAGCTGTACCTTACGTGCATCATTGAGGAGTTCAATGAACTCGTTCAAGAGAAGTGCGGTACCCCTAACGACATGAAGGAACTGTGCGACCTTATCTGGGTATGCGTGCAGTATGCCAATGCTTGTGGCTATGATCTTGAAGCAGGTATGAATGAACTGCTTAAGGAGTATTCCAGTAAGTTCTATGATGCGCATGGTAACTACAATCCTACCTTCCGATCGGATGGTAAACTCCTGAAGGGTGCAGGTTTCAAGAAGGCAGATTTCAACAAGTTCTTCGAGGATAAGCATGAAGATCAGTGATATCTCTGTTGAGTACATGGATCACATGGGCAGTGATTGCACTGTTGTGAATGCCGCTCGTGTCTCCTTTAACAAGGAGATCAATGTTATGAGCTTCAATGATATGAAGCTCCTGCAGTACCTTGCCAAGCACAGGCACTGGTCCCCGTTTGCTCATACGAGCATTCAGTTCAGGTGCAAGGCGCCTATCTTCCTTGCCAGACAGCTTGTTAAGCATCAGGTTGGTGGTGTGTGGAACGAAGTGTCTCGTCGATACGTAGACTCTGCACCTGAGTTCTACATCCCGAAGGTCGTGCATAA
>OHBR01000732.1_pt1 | contig 15178 bp, 10 predicted proteins | sample 1577461 | NCBI WGS metagenome assembly OHBR01 (sample SAMEA3879579, study PRJEB24766) | human gut metagenome | biome: human-associated habitat; feature: feces | place: USA | collected 1985/1987
CGGACACCGCGGCGTCCGCCGTCACTTCAACGCCGTTGTGGTACAGCTTGCCGTTTTCCACCTTCGCGCCGCTGGTGTAGTAGCCGTCATTGAGTTTGATCTCGCCCAGCTCATAGGTGGGTGCACCGTACTCTTTGGGAGTTTCCAGCGTGGGCAGAGCGGGGAGCGTCACAGTGTAGGTCTTTTCGTGGCCGTTTACAATGGTCAGCGCAGTTTCCTTGGCGAAGTCAGGCGCAGCGGCCTTGGTGATGCTGCCAGTCGTGGTGAAGCTGCTCTGCTCCAGGGCGTAATTCTTCGCGGCCTGCTCCATCAAGGTCACTGTGGCAGTAATGTTCTTGCCGTTGCCCACACTGGCATCGTCAAAGTTGGCGGTGACGGTGTAGTCTGTGCCTCGGTTCAAGGTCACGTTGTCGAAGGTCACGCTGGAGATGTCCGCGTTTGTTGTGCCATCATAGGGCTTGGACGCAGCCGTTACCCCGGTGATCGTCAGCGGCTTCTGCCCAATGCGGACCGCCACGCTGGCGGGTGCGGTATCGTTGTGGTTTTCATCGCCAATCACCCGATACCACACGGTATACGTTCCGGCATCGGTGCCGGTAGGGATGACCTGGCTGTATGTACCGTTCTCGGTCAGGCTGTACTGCATAGTGCCATACTTCGTCACGCTGCCTGCGGTAATCAGCGCCTGCTCCTGGCCAATATAGGTCAGGTTTTCCTGCGCTATGGGCGGCGTGATGAAGCTTGCGCTGATGCTGGCCTTTTGTACCGTCACAGCAATATCCTTGCTCATCTTCTCGTAGCCGTCGCAAGTGGCCAAAAAGCGGAAGGTGTGCTGGCCTGCGGACAGCTTTAGCGCAGAAAGATCAAATTGATTCTTTGTTGTCGCACTGCCGACCGCTGTGGCCTTGCCGTCCTCCACCTTGTACCACTGGAAGCTTACAGCGCCTGTGCCGGTTTCCTTCTTTACATTGACAAGAAGTGTCCCCGCACCGCCATAAGTCATGCTCATCTCGGTGGGATAGTTCATGCTCTTGATGGGGATCTTGGCCACAGAAACATTGGTCAGCTCCGTGCCGGTAAGGTCGGTTATCCATGTACTGCCGCTCTTGAACGCGCAGCCCTCCGGCAGGAGGGATGCCAGCGTGACATCTCCGGTGACGGTCAGCTTTGCCGCCGTCTTACCGTTCAGATCCAGCTTGAGCGGGCTGCTGATGGTGATCGCGCCTGCATCCGCCAGCAGCTTCACCGTACCGTCGCCGGCTGCCGCGATGGCCGCGTCTACCGTCCGATGGTAGGAAGTGCTGCCGTCCGTCTTTGTTACCTCAGCGGCATAGCCGCAGTATGGGCAAACATTCCCGCCGGAAGGGTCATCCGGGTGGCTGCACTCCACAACAGTGACGGCAGTATTCGCATTCATCTCTGACAGCTTGACCCATGCGCCGCCTTGCTTCTGATAGGCATAGCCCCCTGCCAGCAGGGACTGGTAATCTGCGCCATTCTTGATTTTGATGCTGTCAAAGGAGCCGCCGGACAGGATCACACGAATACCGCTATTATATCCCAATTTCAGCAGATCCGCGCTACCGCCGGACATGGTCAGCGTTCCATCCGTGTAGATGCCGCCGGTGAACGTGCCGCTCGTTACCACGGCTTCGTTCCCGGTAAGGAAGAAAAGCCCAAATCCACGGACGCCAGTTCCGCCGCCTACGCTTCCCTCCAGGGTGACATTGTCCAGCGTCAGCTTTGCGCCTGTGTGGTCAAATTTTCCAACTTCCACCGCATTAGCGGACTTGGAGACACAGGTGCTTTGCACCTTGCCGTTTGTTATGGCTACATTGGAGCCGAGGATGCAAAGAAGCGCCTCCTCACGGGATTTGCTCAGGGTGAATCCATTTAAGTTCAGTATAATGTTTTTGCTGATCTCGATAGGCTCTCCGTTCTCGATGGTCAAAGGCCCCCGCAGCGTGATAGTGTCACCGTCCTGCGCGGCATTCAGCGCATTTTCCAGACTGGTGTATCGTGTGCCGCCGGTTTCAAATGCCTCCACCAGCGCTTTGCAGAAGGTGCAGTAACCGGCGCTGTCCACCTTGCCCGCATGGTCGCAGCTTCTGCCGCAGACACATTTACCGTTCTGATATTGGCAGGTATGCTCGACCACTTTGACGCTTCTACTCTGGATGCTTACTTCGGAAACATTCAAAATTTCACTGTCATCAGTGTCTGCAAAGGCATATCCCTCCGCCAGCAGAGCCAGAGCCTGCTCACCAGGTTCTACTCTGATTCCATCTTGGAACGTGCCGCCCTGGAGCTGGGTTTTCCCGTGGAATTTCACCAGTTGCTCAAACACGCAGTTGCCCTTTACCGTCAGGGTAAAATAGGTAGAAAAGACCTCCTGATCTGTTTTAACGCTGTCTAATATCAACACCGTGGGGGCGCTGGTGGCAATGTCATTTATCGTGCCGTTTTGGATGGTAACGCTCTTGTACGGGAAATTTTGCAGATCCAGCAGCTTGACCTTGTGGCCCTGCAGATCCAGCGTAACGTCCCTGTTCGCCGTATCGCCGTTCCCCGCTTTCAAGGTTGCGTCAGTATCCCGCACAAAATAAGCGGTTCCGCCGGAGACCAGAATGAACCCAACCTCAGGGTTATCGCCTTCAAACGTATAGGGGATACCGTTGCGAATAAAGAGCACATCCTTGCTGCACGGTTCGCCGCACTGTTGGCATTTGCCCTCGTTGGTGTATTTTTCATGGGGGCAGGTGTTAAAGGTAACAGGGACAGTGTTTGTATCTAGGGTATAGCCCTGATAGGACAGCTTGCAGTAGACCTGGCCGCTGTACTCCCAGTTCTTGCCCGCCGTTGTGGTCAGGTCGGATGTGGTCAGGGTGATTCTATTGCTGCCGCTGCCTGTACCTGTAAATTCTTTTCCGTTCACATACCACCGATAGGTGATATTACCCTCCGAACCGCTTTCCAGTTGGGCCCTTACCCAGACATCCGCCTTAAATTGCCCATCGCCTTTCTTATAGCTGACCTGCGGCTGCGTTCTTATGGTAATGGGGTTTCTGGGCGCGGCGGCGACGGTGACCGTTGCGGTGGCGGTCGCCTTGGCAGGAGTGGCACCTGCTTCGCCGTCTGCGGTCAGCTTCAACTTGTAGCTGCCCTCCTTGACGGTGTTGTCGGCGGTCACGGTGATGGTCTGGTTGTCAGTGGATTTTTCCGCCGTCAGACCGGGGTGTGCGTCCACCCAGTCCACTTGCAGGGTTTCCTTCTTGACCCTGCTGCCGGTGACGGAGAAGGTCGCCGTCTGACTACCTAAGCTTTCCTGCAGGGTTCCCTGCTGCGCGCCGACGGTCAGGCTTGCGCGGGGCCCCATCTTGGCGATGTAGATGGTCTTGACGTCCCCTTCTCTTGTCGTATCGTCCGCTGTGCCGACCGACATATCGTCTGTGTTTGCATTCTGACTTTCCGAATACAGAATGGTCAGGCTGCTGTTGATGTTTCGGGCCTTTCCATGACTATTCGAAATCGCGCCATATTTTCCGGTGGCGTAAAGGGTTCCTCCGTTCATGGTCAGGGATGCAGTGTCAATACCCCAACCGGAATTTAGATTCAGCGTTCCATTCTCAATCACGATGGTTTTAGCGCTCAAGCCGTACAAACCGCCGTTGGTGGTTATCTTTGCCCCGTCTTTTATGGTAAGTGTCCCGCCGGCGGTGTCGCTCCAACTGCCGTCCTCAATACCCCTTTTCCCTTTAGGAACATTGACCGTCAGACTGCCGCTTCCCTGAATGGTCAGACTGTGGGAATACATATCCAGAGCGGCGGTATATGAGGTCTCGGTAATCGTAATGGTATTCTCGCCTTCCAGCGTGATTGTTGTGTCGCCATTCACTATCACCGGGGTAGTTATGTTTTTGTTCTCCCAGATAACATTGCCGGAGATGGTTTCCTCGTCTGCCGCAGCTGCCATCAGGGGCATTGCCTGCTCTGTTCCCTTGCAGGCAGAGAGATCCGCATCTTCCGCAGCACAGACCGGACAGTCTGGATTGACCGCCTCTTGCTCACAGTGGGTTTCGCAGATACACTCTGCTGGAGCATTCCCGGACACGCCGGGAACAAGCCCACTGTCCTGGGAATTACACTGCTCACAGATATACCCACAGGGCGTCCCCTCTGTGGCCGGGATGTAGCCGCAGCTTTCGTCATGCTCATGGGGACAGCTTAATTTTTTTGTGATACAGCCGCTTTCCTCACTGCATTTATGGGTACACTCGGTCGGCTGGGCCTCCTCTACTTCAGATGAGGTCGCCGTATTTTCTGATACGCTGCCTTCCAAAACAGGGTAACAGCTTTCGTCATGTTCATGGATACACTCTTTCACAGGGGTGTAGCAATCCTCAGTATGCTCATGTTTACAGGCTGCCCCTTCAGTTCCTTCCGTATATCCGCAGTCCTCTGTATGTTCCGGGTGATGCTTGCACAACCCCGTATGGACGGCGGATACACCCGCTTCCACCGCAGATGCCGGAACTCCCGGCATCGTAAAAATCATTGCCGCCGCCAGTAAAAATGCGGCCGGCCGTTTCCATTTCCATATCATTTATTCATCCTCCTCACGCGGTTCGTTCCTTCTCGTTGTTTTCTGAAGCAGCTGGGATACCGCCTCCCGCAGCTGATATTCCGTCACAGGCTTCACCAAAAAGGTATCCGCCTGCATCCTGCGGCTTTGGGGTTCAAACGCTGCCTGGTCGCTGATCCACAGGAGCGGGACATCCTTGCTGTACCCTCGTATGCTCATGCAGAAATTCATTCCCCTGGCTCCGTCCTCCATGACCACCACAGCGTCATAAGGCCCATCCCGCTGCATGGCATAGGTACAAAACACACCATTATCAAAGCGGTCTACTTTGCCCAGCTTCATCAGCAAAGCGGTTTCTTTTTCTTTCTGGCTATAACTGCATAGCGCAATTCGCATTTTCACACCTCCATTTTGTAATGGATTTTATCGCCTCATATAACTCCTGATCGGAGCAGTCTGTCGGAAGGAACGCAGGGATACGCAGTTGATACGCAATCAGGGCAAAGTTTTCATCATCGCTCCACCAGACAAGCGGTACTTCCGGTGCCAGCCGCTTCGCCTGTATGGCTGCCTCCAGTCCCTTTGCCCCGGTCATGGCGATGACAACCGCATGGTAGCGGCTTCGCCGGAGTGCCTGAGATAGCTGCTTCTCATTCCATAGCTCGTCGATGACAAACTGTCCGTCCCCAGCAAAAAGGGAGCGCAGCCTGCTCTCAAACCATTCTGCATTCCTTAATTCCGTACAAAGTGCGATTTTCATGCTGAGCCTCCTTTCCTGAAAAGAAAAACAAGAAAGAATGTGCCTTGGCACATTCTCGCGCCTTGCGCGGTCGCTTGCGACAATCTACATCTTCGCGCAAGTGCGCATCTTTGGCACGTTAGTGCCTTTTTTATATGACAGGGAATTCTTCGGAATTTCCTGTCATATAAAAAAAACCCAGACCTTCTCATCGGAAAGTCTGGTAGTATAATTAGAGTAGCATCTTGTCAAGAGAAATGCAACCGACTTTGTTTAAGACGCAGGTTTCCTGTTTAAGACGCAAGTTTTTTCCTGCGGTTTTATGTTATACTAATATTGGATTATTGTGCAAAGGAGATGGCACGATGCAGATTGCGATTGTGGATGACAGAGCAGAGGACAGAGCAGAACTGTCTGCCTGCCTGGAAAATTATATGAAAAAGCATCAGCTGGACTATACGCTGACAGAATTTGAGGACGGAGAGAATTTTCTGAAAGCTGCCGCCCAGGTCAATTTTCAGCTTGTCTTTATGGACATCTATATGGAGAACATGGATGGAATAGAGACCGCCAGAAGGCTGCGCCAGAAAAACAGGCTCTGTAAGATCGTTTTTCTGACCATTACAGAAGATTATGCCCGGATGGGGTACAGCCTGTCCGCCAGCTATTATCTGCTGAAGCCGCTTTCGATCCATCAGGCAGATTTTGAAGAAGCGATGGAGCTGTGCCAGCTAAAACCGCCCTATGAAGTGATGACACTTTCGGTTATGGCTGACCGTCAAAAGCTGGAACTTCCCACAGAGAAGATTCTATACATAGATTATCAAAACCGTATGACACGGATTCATACGGCGGAACGCGTGATACCGGTAAGCGGAGGCTTTCAGGAGGTTACTGCCGCATTGCAGAAGGACAAGCGTTTTTTGCCCTGCTACCGGGGCATTTTAATCAACATGGATTACATCAGCCAGGTTGACAGTCAGACCTTCCGTTTGATAAACGGGGAGGAACTTCCGATTGCCCTCCGCAATGGAAAACAGCTGCGGGAATCCTACCGTCAATATGTTTTCTCTGGAATGGGGGGTATCGTATGAGAATGAAGCAAATGCACAGGCGTATTCTGGAGGGCTGTCTGGCCTGTCTCCTCTGCTTCACCTGCAGTATCCCCGCATTTGCCGCCGAAACTGCAACCCCATCCAATGCCGATGAAAGAAGGGAGATTTTGCCGGATTTAGAAAGCGAGGCTTCGGAGACACGGAAGAGCAAAACCCCGGAAGCATCGGAAGAAGTATCCCTCGTCCTTGTCACAGAAATACAAAAGGAAGACGAACTGCTCTCCCTGCCAGATTTCACCCTGCCCCTTAGAACCACACCGTCTGATGATGACCTGGAGGAAATTTATCAGCTGGCCCTTCGGTATCAAACCGTCTGCGCCACTGTAACAGCAGGTAAAGAAATCCGGCAGGAAACTTTTTCTGTCGCATGGGATTTTTCGGCCATTGACCAGACCACTCCAGGCGAATATACCGCAGCAGGCCGGATTGAACTGCCGAAGGGGTATGCCTTTGGTGAAGCTGTCTTGCAGGAGCTTCAGATTTCCGTCCGGGTGGAAGAAATGCCGCCTGCTGTCATCACCTCCATAGAGCAATGGTATCCTTATACGGACGCGTTTGCGATTCAACAGGGCAGCGAAACCGAAACGCTGGAAAATTTGTTTGCCTTTTCCCCTTACTATCTGGAATGCTATGCGGAAAATGGAACCAGCTACACCGCTGTGGTGGAATGGGATTTTTCTGGTATTGATTTGAATACTGTGGGACTGTACCATGCAGCAGGAAGGCTGACTGCACCGGAAAATACCATATTTGCGGATCGTGTCGATTTCCCTGAAATTTCAATTCCTGTTTCTGTTCAGGCTCCGGGCAGCCCAGACATCAACTGCTTCCTGGTTCGCAGAGGAGGCCTTTATTTTCCCTGGGTCACACCGCCGGGGAATCTGGACAAGGTCAGTATATGGCTGTCCAAAAACAACGGTTCATGGAACCGTCTGGAAAGTGGCGTTTATGTGGGTCAGGAAATGCTCTCGATTGCTACCCGTCTGCTGATGCCGGGCAGCAGTTACCGCCTTCAGGTTGATTATGACGGCGGACAGACCGGCATCCTGTCCTTTACCTACGCAGATGAAATTGTCCTTGAAGGGTATCATGAAGGCGACCGGGATGGAGGGGATGCAGGCGGGAATCCACCCGATACCATCATTCAACCGCCTCCTGAAGATACCGACGATCAGGAAGATGGTTTTACAGACAGGCCCTCCACAAAGCCTCCAAAACCGCCTGCAACAAATGGCGGCAGAGTGGATTCCAACGATTCTGAAAAAACACCACCTGTCAGTGAAGAAAATGATCCTGCGGATCATGAACCATCCCACAAGTCTTCCGAGCCATCCTGGGAGGGAAAGGATGATTCCATAGATATAGATAAAGACGATTTCCCATCGGAACAGGCAAACGGTGATACAGAGGAAGATGCGGATTCCAAAAGCCCTGATTTTTCAGAGTTCTTCGATGAAACCACCGACCGGATTTCCGGCACGCGCTTTTTGATGATGCTGCAAACAGGGGAGCAAAGAGCCGTCTTTTCCAAACAGGGAATCACCATCAGCATACCAAAAAACGCCTTGCCGGAGGGCATCCAAAACGAAGATCAGATTGAAGTCATCATCCAAAAGGATACGGACGGCGGTTTTTCTTTTTCGTTTTCCATCAATGGAACTGCGCTCAGCTCCCTGCCGGATGTTTCTGTCATGCTGCCCTGTCCAAATGACCCGGCAGCCGGCACATGGTTCCTCTGTGATGAAAGCGGCGTGGAAATTCCCATGACCGGTTATGACGATGCGGCAAAAGCCGTCTCCTTTCAGATCAGCCATACAGGGGCATACACCATTGTGGGAAAGGAAGATGCCGTTTCCCTGGCACAGGCCGCCGACACAGAGCATAGCCGGTCGCCCATACTCCTTTTGATTCCGGCCTGTCTGCTTCTTCTGTCTGCCGGTGTGTTTTTCCTAAGGAGGCGAAAATAAGATGGTATCTTCTGCGGTAAAAAAATATGCTGCCCTATGTATGGTCTGCCTGTGCTCATCCCTGTTTTTTCTTGGCCTGTATCAGTTCAATAATAAATATAGCCAGAACACAATCCAGGCGGCAAATGGGATTCTAGCGCTTTCTGAGGAAGAACTTCAAAAGTCACCGGTGCGCTTTCTGGTATCCGGCTGGGCATTTTATCCTGACGCGCTTTTGACCCCGGAAGAAATACGGGATGAAAGCCATTATATGCGCTACCTTTCCATCGGAGAGCAAACCAATTTCTCCAGCCCCGCAAACCCTTCTCCCTATGGCTGCGGGACTTATCAGATGACATTCTTTCTGCCGGAACGGAAGGAAACATATGCGCTGGAAATCCCGGAAGTGTTTTCTGCTTACAACCTTTATCTGGATCATGACCTGATCCTGCAAATGGGGGAACCGGCACAGGGGAAACCATTGGTTCAAAACCGCATGGTCACTTTTCATGGCGGAAAACCGGTCACACTCACCATAGCGGTCAGCAACTATGACCACTTTTACGGAGGGATTGTCTATCCGCCTGCTTTCGGAACGATGCTGGCGGTCAATACAACCAGAGGAATCCGGTTTGCATTCTGCCTGTTCAGCTGTACAGTTACCTTTGTCTGTGCGCTGCTGTCCTTTTATTTCAGCCGCCGGATGAAACAGAAAAATACATTCCTGTTCGGACTGATCTGCCTTGCCATGTGCGGCCTGTCATCCTATCCTGTGCTTCATATGCTGGCTGCGGTTCCCGTATTCCCCTGGTACACGATTGAACTGTTCTGTATCTATCTGGTTACCTGGCTGATCATAGTTCTGCAAAACCGGATATGCAGGCCGGGCTTCCTGCCTGCGGCCATCAGTAATGGGGTGGGCGCTGCCTTCCTGGTATATGCGTTTTTGTATGGCATGCTGGCTTCCCATCTCTCCCTTGGAGCGATTCGTTTCTTCTCTGCATCGGTCTTTTGTTATAAGGCGGCATCTGCGCTCTATCTGCTTATCATCGCTGTGCTTGCCATTCACAGAGGAGAAAAACGGAGCAGGCCGATCTTCTATGCTGCGGCAGCCGCAACCTGCGCCTTTATATGGGATCGCCTTCTGCCGGTTTATGAGCCGGTTATCGGCGGTTGGTTTTTGGAATGGGGCAGCTTTTTCATAGCAGCAGCCATCGGTTATTCCCTCTGGCGCGATGTGATAGAAGGATATGGAAACAGCCTGATTTTCCAGGAAGAACGCAAGCAGGTCATCCGTCAGCTTTCTATGCAGACCGAATACAGCCGTCAGGTTTCTGAAGCAGCGGCAGAAAACAGAAGGCTGATCCACGACATCAAACACCATCTGCGCACCATAGACCGCATGGCCTCTGAACGTGGGCAGACGGAGATCTGCTCCTTCCTGTTACAGGTAGAGGAACAGGTTGCGGCATCATCGGGTCACTCCCATGTTGCGTTCTGCAAAAATCCCGTCGTAAATGCACTGATTGAATACTACTACGGCATGGCGCAGACACAAGGGACAGAATTTCAGGTGCGGCTCGATCTTCCCGATCAGATGCCGCTTACCGATGTGGAACTGTGTACGGTGCTGGGCAATCTTTTGGACAATGCCGTTGAGGCGTGCAGCCGCCAAAAGCAAGGGGTGCGCCGCGTTTTCATTGCAGGCGAAACCAGAGGCAATATGTACTTTTTGAAGATTGAAAACACTTACGACGGTCTGGCCTTGCAAGAGGGAAAAACATTCCTCTCCCGAAAGGGTACATCTGATGATCATGGAATCGGGCTTTCCTCTGTCCGAAAAATCATTGAAAGCCATGGCGGTGATCTCGATCTTGTTCCCGGTGAGGAATCCTTTCTTGTTGGAATTACAATACAGATGTAAAAACTGTTTTTTGAGGCGCATTCAGATAACATAGGCAAGACCTGATGGATGGACTTTGCCCGGAGGGTGTGGGGTATCCCGGATTCGGGATACCGTAGACGAGCAATGTATCGGAATATCCTTTTGGACATTCCGATACATTGCTCGTTGGGGGTCTCGGCTGCCGCCGCCAGAGGATTTACACATTTTCGTTTGCCGCGTATAATAATAGTTTGTTCATATACATTCATTATTTCTGCATGAATTCAAACACCGCCTCTTTCGTCGGAATCGCAGGGATTCCACCTCTCTTTTGCACACACAATCCTGCAACTGCATTTCCCAAAACAGCACACTTTCTGATTTCTTCCCATTCCATTTTTTCAACATTCTTATTCACGGAAAGGATACTGCATAATACGCCTCCCCAGAATGAATCACCTGCCCCAGTCGTGTCGACCGCATGTATCTGAAATGCTTTGATGATTTCTTTTCTGCTTTTTGTTGCCATAAGAACGCCCTGTTCTCCCAATGTAATGGCAACCAGCTTTGGTCCCATGGCAAGGAGTTGATCTGCAGCCTGCTCATAACTTTTCGCCTCTGTCAACAGAGTACTCTCTTCATCCGATACCTTCATGACATCTACCAATTCTATGACAGATCTCATTTTTTTCACTGCATCCTCTTTGCTCTTCCAAAGAGACGGTCGATAATTCGGATCATAGGAAATAAGTGCACCCGCTGCTTTTGCCATTTTTACCGCTTCAATCGTTGTACTTTCTGCCGGTTCATCTGTCAGCGATAATGATCCAAAATGAAAAATTTTACATCCGGAAATTAACGTCTGATCCAGTTCTTCTTTTTTTAACTGTGTATCTGCACCTGGTTTTCTTGCAAAAGAAAAATTCCGTTCTCCATTTTCACCGATTTCCACAAATGCCAGTGTTGTAAAATAATCTGCATCTTCGACGATAGCATCTGTATTGATTCCTTCCGTTTGCAGTGTCTTCTTTAAAAATTTACCATGCATATCGTTTCCAACTTTTCCAATAAAAGAGGTGCGATACCCAAAGTGGCTTGCAACGGTTAGAAGATTTGCCGGAGCACCGCCGGGATTCTGTTCGAACAATTTTCTCCCACCTTGACTGTGTCCTGCTTCCGTAAAATCAATCAGCAATTCTCCCAATGCCACGATATCAACTTTTTCTTCCATTTTTCAGTTCCTCCACAATCTCGTTATAACGTTTTTTATTTAACCGGTAGAAAAATAATACAACCGCAGTCACAATCCACAGTGCACCTGGAATCGTCGTAAATGCATGTTTCATAATTGAAAGTACAATTGCATTTTGTGTCTGATTTGCAATATAACCATATTTTCCAAGTATTCCTGCTAAAAGTGCTGTTCCAACTGCCATTCCTATTTTATTTCCGAGTGAAATAAACGCATACTGAAAACCGTCATTTCTAAGTCCGGTTTTCCACTCCCCATATTCCACACAGTCTGGAATAATTGCATAGATTGCGGTATTAAATCCTGAGAAAAAAAACTGTGTGAGACCAGATAATGCATAAAAAATAACTGGTGATTCTTTGGCATTGAAGAAAAACATAGGCAACATGGAAATTCCTGTAAATAAAGCAAAGAGAGCTGCTGTTCTTCCTTTATTATTCAACTTGTGGAATAATGGTTGAAAACAGGCTGCCCCGATGATAGAAGGAATAATAATGCACATCGAATAAGTTGTGTAGTAGGAGGCATTCCCTTCCACATATGTAAAATAATACAGAATATCTGCGTTTCTACCATACAAGGTAAATCCAAATAATATCTGTCCTGCCAATGCAAGAAGATATGGTCTGTTCTTCATGACTGCTTTCAACTGTACCTTTACAGAAATTTTTTCTTTTTCCGGAGTAATCAACGCCTCTTTCGTCTTCGCAAAGCAGAAGAAATGACAGGCTGTAAAAATACATCCATATATGACCGCAACCGTCAGATATCCTGTCTTTGCACTGTGACTGCCGAATTTGCTGAGCAGTGGAACTGTGATAATATTTAACACACCAATTGCAATCATCGCTGCAACCGAACGGGATGTATTTATTTTTGCACGTTCATCAATATCCTGTGTCATAGCACCACACAAGGTTCCATATGGAATATTCACACAGGTATACCCCAAAACCAGCAGACAATATGTAATTACCATATAAATGATCTTTCCATTCTGCGACCAGTCAGGTCTTGCCCAGAATGTCATGACAAGAAGAATCGCTGTAATTGGTGCCGCTACTAACAGCCATGGACGGTACCGTCCCCATCTCGATTTTGTTTTATCCGTAAGACCCCCGACGATTGGATCATTGATTGCATCCCAGAATCTTGAAAAAAGCATAAGTGCTGACACAGCCGCCATACTGATTCCGAACACGTCTGTATAAAATATCATCAGAAAATTACTGACGAACATCCAGCTGAAATTACATCCAACATCACCAAACCCATATGCAATCTTACTGATCAGCGGTACTTTTCCATTTTTGTTTTCGCTTCCCATATGTCTCTCCTATTTTTATTAGAGTTTCTGACAGAACTCTATTCTTTCTTCATTTGGTCCCTTAATCATAAAAAACTTCACACCATTTTCCCAAAATGGCAGTTCTTCGATTCCGTCTGTAATAACTGTGTATTTTTCATTGCAGATTTTCTGATACATACTATCAATGTCTTCCACATCAAGTGCAATATGTTGGTATGCACCATCTGACATTACCGCCTTCCCATTTTCAAAAGTCTCTATACAGTAATTTTTTATCTGTAAAAATGCCACTTTTTCCCCTGCTTTTTCATTATAAGACTGCATAATTACTTCAAATCCAAGACTCTTATAAAACTCAACTGTTTTCTGTAAATCGTTTGTCGGAAGCCCGACATGGGCAATTCCGACAATTCCATATTTATTTTCCATATGTACTCTTTACTTTTCATTGACGTTGATAATTACTTTCATCGTTGTCTCGCGGTTATCATCAATATACTGGTATGCCTTCAGATAATCCTTAAAAGCAAATGTCTTTGAGATGAGCGGCTTCAAATGAACTTTGCCCTCATTTACCAGTCTGATTCCATCTATATAATCATCATGGCGGTACATCATCGTACTCTTAATGTCAAGTTCGTGGTCATTTGCCACTGCAAGATCTACTTCTGCCATTCCCGCAAAAACAGCCACCAGTACGATCGTGCCTCCTTTTCTTGCATATTTAATTGCCTGTCCCATTGTGATATTGTTTCCGGCACAGTCGTAGATCACATCCGCCTTATCCGGTCCAAATGCTTCGATCATTGCCTCGCCGAAATCTTTGTTTCTAGTATTCACACATACATCAATCCCACATTCTTCTGCCTTTGCCAGTCTAAGATCACTGATATCTGTGATCATCACTTTCGCTGCCCCCATTCCTTTTGCTGCCTGTGCTACAAGATTTCCGATCGGTCCTGCACCAAGGACTGCAATATTCATGCCAGCCACATCGCCCATCTGTTTTACACCATGAACTGCCACCGCAAGCGGTTCGATCATAGCTCCTTCTTCATAGGATATGTCTTCTGGAATCGGTGTTACTTTCGATGCATCCACTGCAAAATACTCAGATGCTGTTCCTGTCGTCTGAAATCCCATTACTTTTAATTCCTCACAGAGATTATACTTTCCATGACGGCATGGATAGCAGTGTCCACAATATACCTGCGGCTCTATCGTCACCTTCTGTCCCACATGAAACTCTGTAACATTTTTTCCAAGTTCTGTGATCTCACCGGAAACCTCATGTCCCTGTGTTACCGGATATTTTGTAAACGGATGTTTTCCATGATAAACATGAATATCTGATCCACAAACACCAATATTCATAATCTTTACCAACACCTGATTTTCCTTTACCTCCGGAACCGGAACCTCTCTGAAAATAATTTCTCCTGGATTTGTCATTACCTGCTGCAACATAATTGTTTCCTCCTTTTTTGTTTTATATTATGTTTTATAAAATGTTTTATCAAAGTAATTATATTATTACCATGTTAACAAACTTTGTCAATATGTTTTTTCATATTTTTTTATTTTATTTCCTTCTGCTGCAGCATTACTGTGACTTTAAACACATCGTTTTTTATTTTGATATCCATATCTCCAAGATAATGGTCTGCCACATTCTTTACATTTTTTAACCCTATTCCATGCTCCATCAAAATATCCGGCAGATCGCTCTGTTTCGTTGTCATCGGGACGATACCTCCATCTTCCCATATCACTTTCCCATCAAAGCTGTTTTCCACTTCAATCAGTAGGAAATGATTCTTTTTCTTTAATGTCAGATTGATATATCGCTGTTCCTGCTCCAGTTTCTCGCAGGCTTCTATGGCATTGTCTAAAAGGTTATTCAGAATGATACCTATATCAAATGCAGAAATTGTGTCTGTTTCCCCCAAGTTAAATTTTACTTGAAACGAAATACCTGCATTTTCCGCTTTCTGGTATTTATCATTGATAATCACATCTGTGACCGCATTTCCTGTATTGAATTTATAGTCCATAGTCTGTATGGTTTCATCCAGCTTTTCGATATAACTCTCTACTTCATCATATTTCTCACTTGCCACCAGCCCTTTTATATTCGTCATATGGTTTTTCATCTCATGCCTTACTCTGCGAATGCTCCCGTAGAAGTTCTCTGCTTCTTCCAGTCTCTGCTTCATGGCTTTGACCTGTTGTTCTTCCACAAAATGTTTCTGCCGTTCTTTTTGAAGCTTCCTGTAATTCTGGTAGATGTATATTGCCGAAATTTCCCCCACATAGATAAGAACCGCAATTATCGGTAATTTCCACAACA
>OHBR01000751.1_pt1 | contig 14836 bp, 7 predicted proteins | sample 1577461 | NCBI WGS metagenome assembly OHBR01 (sample SAMEA3879579, study PRJEB24766) | human gut metagenome | biome: human-associated habitat; feature: feces | place: USA | collected 1985/1987
ACCGACCCGCGTGGCGAATGGTCAGAACCCGTATGGCTCAAGCAAGGCGGTATAGACCCGTCCCTCTATTTTGAAGACGACAAGTGTTACCTTGTCAGCAATCCGGGCGTAGGTATCTATCTGTGCGAAATCAACCCCAAAACCGGCGAACAACTCAACGAGTCCAAACGCATCTGGAACGGCACGGGCGGACGGCACCCTGAAGGGCCGCATATTTACAAGAAAGACGGCTGGTATTATCTGCTGATTTCCGAAGGCGGCACGGAATACGGCCACAAAGTGACAATAGCCCGTAGCCGCGATATAGACGGCCCGTACGAAGAGAACCCCGCCAATCCCATCCTGACCCACATCAACAAGAATGCACAAAACAGCCCGATACAAGGAACCGGCCATGCCGACCTGATACAAGCCCCTGACGGTTCGTGGTGGATGGTGTGTCTCGCTTTCCGTCCGCAAAGCGGCAACCATCACCTGCTGGGACGCGAAACGTTCCTTGCTCCCGTGCGCTGGGACAAGAATGCCTGGCCGGTAGTAAACGGAGATGGCACAATAGCCCTGCAAATGGATGTGCCAACCCTACCGCAACATCCTCTTGCCCCCAAGCCTGCACGCACCGATTTCAAAAACGGCAAATTAGGTCCCGAATGGGTTCATATCAGAAACTATCATCCGGAAAACTATACCTTTGCTTCCGGTAACCTCCGTCTGAAAGCAACCCCCGTAAACCTGAACAACGGGAAAGGCAGTCCTACTTTTGCCGGCCGCCGGCAAGAACATATCGACTTCACAGCCACCACTTCCATGCAACTGAAAAAAGCCGCCAGTGGCGACGAAGCCGGCCTGACGGTCTACATGTTCGAATCGTCCCATTACGATTTATTAGTCAAGCAATTGGCAGACGGGAAACAAGCTGTAGTATTGCGCTACCAATTGAATGAATTGACCCATACGGAAAAGGAAGTTATTCTGCCCCAGGGGAAAGTACAACTCCGTGTAAAAGGCAGCAACGAAATCTATTCGTTCGAGTATGCCACAAACGGAAAGGACTTCAAAGAACTGGGCCGAATGAATACGCGCTATATCAGTACAGAAACTGCCGGTGGCTTTACGGGAATCATGCTGGGATTGTATGCCGTCTCCGGTTCTCAAACCTCAAAAGCATATGCAGACTTTGAATACTTTGATTACGAAGGAAAATAGCAGCCAATCTTAGAGAAAGCCCCTGCTTTTCTCCGCTTCCGCCCTTTTGTCTGTCCGGTTCAGTACAAAGATTCATGAACGGCCCACTTAGGTGAACAAGTTTGTTCACCTAAGTGGGCTGATTTGTTCACTACTATAAACAAGGCGGACCACTTTAGTGGAGATACCATAAAATCACTATGTTTATCGCAATAAGTACCCATCCCGTCCGAACAAAGTACAAGGCAAAGAGCTATCAAAGCGCCGCCTTACGGACCACCTCCTTTATTTTATTCTCTCTATGGTTCTTCAATCTATATCAGAACGATGCACACCGGTGAGGGCAAAACAAAAAATCCGGGATGGCCTGCATCCCGGATTTCCTATCTAACCAGTATATTTCCGTCTATCCCTCTTACCATTCAGGAACAGAGAAAAGAGTGTGGAACGTGAACTTCACTTCCATAGAACTGCTGAAACCAAGTTCCTTGATAACATCACCATCAGGAGTACCGAAAGCGCACCCTTTATCCTTTGTTGCCCCATAGCAATTCCAAAGTTCCAGACGATACTTCGGGGATTCATTGGCATCAAGCACTTTGGATGCATCAAATGTCACTTCCTTGCCATCCAGATAGAGGTTGTCAAGTGTGGCATGTAAACCGGGGAAATACTTGTAAATGTCAGCCACTTCAACGAAGGTCATGATGGAACCTGCCGCATAGTCGGCAGATTCGTACTTAATGTCGAACTGAGAAGCCACAAGGCTGTACTGGAAGTTCTCGTATTTCACCTCGAACGTAGCTCCTGCGTTATATCCCCATGCACTTCCCCAATCCGGATTGACAGTAACCAGATTGGGCGTATAAATACCTGCACCGGTACCGTCGGTAATGACGGTGCAGACAATCTCAAGCTTCTCCTTGAAATGGATGGCAGGCTCGGTACCTTGATTTTCTACATTGCTGAACGGACTGAGAGGAACAGCATTGCCTACAGAACCCGCCCCATAAGCATTGAACAACTGAACACGGTACTTGCCGTTTCCTTCAATGTCGCCATAATAGAAGCGGTTGGCATCAAACCGGATGGAAGTACCGTCCAGCTTGATGTCGTCAATGCGTACAAACGAATTGGGATAGCGCTTCGCCATACCGGCAAAGTCAAGCGTAAACACCATAGCATCGGTACAAGTTCCCTCGAAAACAAACGTGTGCTGTCCAGCCAAGTCTTCGGGTGAAATGGCTACAAGCAGTGCATCCCAACTTCCTGCCCATGATGAATCGGCGATATTGAGCAATACAGGAACCTGCGCATCGGCATCGGCCTTGGCCTGGCTGTAATAGTTCAACGAATAGCCATAGTCGCCATCGGGCAGGGCAATCTGCAAGCCGTCGGCAGTCAACGACAGAATGTTCAGCTTACCACTCTTCGTGCCAATCCAAGTATTGGCACAAAGCACATCTATGTCGATGTCAATCACTTTATTCGCCTCGTCAATCGTAAACTTACCGGTTTCATCGGTCACGGTACCGTCTTCGGCAATACGATGAATATTCACCGTACCGTCCTCCTTGAGCTCCATATAACCATAGTCCTTTCCGTAAGTATAACCTATCCAGCCATTATCCGTACCCATCTCCCAATGAATCTGCTGTTCAATGTTGGGTTGTCCGTTGGAAACTGTGCTCCAGTTGTCCGTAACACCCAACTGCGTGAAAGGTCCTTCAAACACGTGCTGCTTACCGTCCTGGCCATTGTCAAGATACCACTTCTGATAGAGCAGAGCCTTGTTGAACGGTACGTTCTTGGCTGTGGAAACAGCGCGTACAGACATACCTTGATAAACTGCGGCAGTGATACGGTGATTGACAGAAGCTGCAAACTGGTAACCTACCGCAAATTCTGCATTGGAAGAGTTGACAGTACCGGTGAGGTAATATCCTTCAGTACCCAGCGCTGTCACATCGTTTGCCACACGCGTACCGGCTGCAGGCAGGAAGATGGAATTACCATTAGGACCGGTGAACTTGAAACCTGTCACTCCATTCTGCTCAGTCCACTCTTTCTGGCACAACGTGAAGAGTTCCTCGAAATCATCGGCAGTAGGCAGTGTGGCACGCCCTTGAAATGCACGGAAAGCCAAGTCGGAAGCCGTTTTATAAGTATCGGCCGAAGCATAGTCGGCAGGGTCGATGCTATTGTTGCATCCGGTCAGGTCACCGAATCCGAAAAGGCCACCCAGTCCAGTCTCGCTCTTGGCACCCACATTGAAGCGAGCCCACTTCACGGAGAGTCCCAGGTCGACAAGGTCATTGTCGAGATCGAAGTCATAGGCAGGAGTAGTGAAGCTCTTCACCTCACCATACACAATGCCGCTACCCAGATTGAGGTAAGCCGCATAATAGTATTGCGTTTCGGGCACCAACCCTTCATGGACGAATGAATAGCTGTCCTTAAGTTCCTCACTCTTCACTATAAGGCCTGCACGAACCGCTTCTACATCGGATGAAGTAGAGATAACAACACCACAAGTAGCATCGGCCGTAGCATCGGTCAATGTCCCACCCAATACAGCCGAGGCGAAGTCGACAGATGCGGCATCGGCAGTAGCCACCTTGGCATCGGTGGTGAGCAAGCTTTTCACCTCACCTTTGTAATACACCTTACCCTGCAAGCATACATAAGCCTGATAATAGAGCGTAGAGTTATTGTTCAACCCGTTCAACTGAGCACTGAAGGCGCTGCCGTCATAAGCAGCCTGCACGTCCTCGGGCAGGTTGTCTTGCGCAAAACCATAGAAGAAGCCGGTCTTATAGCTTCCGGCATCCATGCCATCCAACCCGGAGAGCGTGGCATGGAGTGTAGCGGTAGTGGCGGTCACATCGGACGACCCCGTCACCACCGACGATTCGTTCAGAATCGGGGTGGTGTGGATAGTATAGTCGTCATCTTCACTGCACGAAGCCAGCGAAAGACCCAGTGCAAGTGAAAGTATTCCTAAATATATCTTTGTCTTCATATATACTAAATTCATTTAAGTGGTTATTCAATGGTCATCGAAATTATCTCAACCTTCACATCCGGCTGTCCGTCTTCGGTGGCAGCCACAGTAGCAAGTCCCTTATTCTGGATACCGATACAGATACAACTGCTTCCTTCGTAAGTCACAGTGGCACCGGTGGTATTGGTCACGGACACAGTCTGTACAGCTCCTTCGGCAGTGTCAAAGGCCACGGCGTGAGCCAGGTTGTAGCAGTCGTCTTCCCAAGCATTTCCGATGTTATTGTCCATAATCACGGTCTTAGGAGTCGCGCCCTCGTTCCAAGTGATTCCACTCAGCACTTTGTACTGTATCTTCAGCGTCTGGTTCTTTTTCAACTTCACCTTCGTGATGTCGATCGGCCATCCCGCGTCACCACCGCCCCAAGGATTGTAGAACTGCAAGCGCAAACGATCGGGATTTCCGTCACCGAAAAGAATTTGTACCTTGCTGTTGTCTACCTTGATTTCAGTAGGCCCGGTAGGTCCGGTAGCGATAGGTTTGTAGTTGAGGTTGGCACAAAGATAAGAATCCACGGCTCCCTTGTCATTGGTCGTTGCAGGCACACCCATCTGGAAAGAGCTGGTGACATCGCAAGCCATTACGGTAAACTCGCTTCCCTTCACTTCCACCGTGCGCTTATCACCGGTAGCGGTGAGGACGGTTATCTCAACCGGATTGCCGTCGGCATCCATAAATTTCAATTTGCCGTCTTCAATGGCAAGCTTACCGGCATTGGTACCGTCATCCCATTTGTAGCCATCGGCCGTGCTGCTCAATACCAGCTCATAGTCGGCAATGGAAGCATCGGCCACAGGTGCCCATGAAGAACCGTACTGTCCCTTCACTACGCTTTCCCAAGCAGCAGAGCCACCATTCCACCATGTCCAGTCATAAGGTTCTTCATCATTGATGAGGAAGCGTGCCTCATTGCCCACATAGGTGACACCGTTGATTTCAGTAGTGAACAGTTTGGTTGCCAAATCTTCAATGGCAGGCTGTTGTACTTCGGCAGGCTGAAGCAAACCCGGATCTTCAGTCGGTATGATACTGGGGTCATTATAAGCCTCTTCGGAAATGAAGTTCCACACCAGCCACCACGGACCTTCGCTATTGGTACGCATCGTAGCTACCTGCAGCAGATAAGGAGTACATTCTATAATCTTGATGTCGTTGGTATAGTTGGAACAGACATCATCAAAACCCTCGTTATGCAATGAATAGGTACCGCCATAGAAAGATATGACAGGGCGTTTCGGGTCAGACACATTCAAGTTGAAAGTTCCGGTGGCATCCGTCGTGCCCGAAGCAGCCACCCGATGAAGTTCCACCGTACAGCCTTTCACAGCATCCAGGCCGAAAGTGATGTACGACTGGAAATAGGGGTCGTCTGCCGGAATGAGCCACGATTGGATACCCGGATCCCAGTTGGGAGCCCAATTGGCGCTACCAATCATAAGGTCGGTAATATTGCTTCCATCATTTTTCACATCAGTGTGGCTCATGTACATCACCGGTCCCGAACAACGGCCAATACCAAAGTTCTTGTCAATGGGAACCCACTTACGGCTCTTGCCCACTCCACCTGCAAGGTTAGCCCAGATAGGGTCTTCGAGCATGGCAAAGTTATTGGTCTCTACCTTGAAGGTATATGGTTCGCCATATACCGGACCTGCCGGTGTGGAAGCGCCGAAAGTCACGCTATATTCTCCGGCAAAAGGAAGTGCCAAGTCAAGAGTGGTCTTTTGAGAAGGACCGCTTGGAGTGACCCACAAGGGAGTGGCTCCCTTGATGAGCGAAGTCAGATGAATCGTATTAGGATCATTGGCATCAGGGGTCACCGTATAGGCGATACCTTCCACCAAATCATCGGAGACATAGGTTTTTGCCCCCATCTCGTACTCTTCGGGCGAGCAAGCGGAAAATATCAAAGCCGCTCCTGCCAATATGGAAAAGAATGATTTAAGTCTCATATCTTATTGTTTTTATTTTTTATTTACTCTATTAATGGTACTCACCATCCGGGATTCTGCACAAGTACACTCTGTGAAAGGTTAATTTGATTATAAGGAATCTGGCTCAAGCCTTTGGTGGCTTTCACACGGTCGGCCCGTATGGTTACCGCATCATCAGTGCCTCCACTCTTCACCTTGACACCATTCAAGGCGAGCTTCTCGGCTGCCACGTCTATACCTTGACGCAGGAGATCCCAATAATTAATGCTTTCAAAAGCAAATTCAAGACGACGTTCTTCCATAATAGCTTGTTGAGACACACTCTTAGCTTGATAGTTGGCCGATACTGTTCCGTTGTCATCAACCTGATAAGCACGCTTACGCACTTGGTCGAAATAAGTTTGCGCATTGGGGCTGCCCAGTTCTGCGGCCATCAACAATACGTCGGCATAACGGATAATAACGTAGTCTTGGCGGTTCTGTGTCTGGAAGTCACCGCTACCATCCTGCTTACCGGCATGGCTTCCATCGGCATAGCAAAGGGGAGCATACTTCTTCACAGCATAGCCGGTATATTCACGCCAGTCATTAAAACTGGTGGTAAAGTCGGCCGAACCGGTGATTCCTTCCCCTACCAAATCAATGATAGAAGCCGAACGGCGGAGGTCACCAGAGGGAAACGCTTCCACAAAATCAGGATTTACCGTCAATGCGCCCCATCCCTTGCAATAGGGAGCAGCATTAAGCTGGCGCATACCCAACATCACCTGCCAACGGTTGGAGTCATTATTCCCGTTATAATCCTGAGTAGCGGTAAATTTCAACGCAAGAATGGTTTCCTTGTTTCCATCACCGGCATATGTACCCTTCAAAGTTTCATAGTCTCCTTTTTCGGCCACTTTTGCAGAAGAAGCCGGCCATAAATTCTTGAATTGCGGTACCAAACCATATTCTCCTGAAGCGATTACGTCTTCTACAGCAGCCAAAGCTTCGGCACGAGTCACCTCTACAGGTTCTTCACCGTAATATCCGGTATAGAAAAGATAGGCACGTGCCAGCAAAGCCTCGGCGGCATATTTTGTAATATGTCCGTCGTTCTTGGTATAGTCGGCCTTGGGATAAGCGTCACCGGGAATATTCTCGATAGCATATTTTAAGTCAGTAAATATGGCACTGAACACCTCTTTGGCAGGTGAAGGAGCGCGATTTTCGTTTACCGGTTCCAGAAAGAGTGGGATATTCCCCCATAAACGAACCATATCCAGATAAAGCAATGCACGCAACGTACGACATTCGCCCATATAGATACCACGTTTGCTATCCGATTCATTCCATACAATCTGCTCTTCATGAGCTATCAGCTCGTTGCAACGATAGACGCCCGCATAATAATTTTTCCAGTCACCTTCGTATAGGTTGAGGTCAGCCGGCGATTGGGAGATGTCAAAACGGTCAATGGCCTGATAGCCACGTCCATCGGCATTTCCGGTAGCGCCAAAACACTCGGCACTCATCACCTCGGAAGCCATATAAAACCCTACCATCATGGCTGATGAAGTCTGGCGCCAACCATCATAACAACCTATCAGAGCACGATAAGCATCTTTTTCAGTCTTATAGAATGTACCGGTTGAAGATTCAGTCTTCGACGTAACATCGAGAAAACTGTCGGTACACGAAGCCAGTCCCAAACTCAGGAGCAGGACACTTGCCATAAATATATTTTTGTTTTTCTTCATATCAGTCTATATTTTAAAATTTCAAGTTAACGCCAAACAATACGGTACGGGGACGGGGGTAATAACCTAAATCAACGCCCGACACCCAACCTTGTCCGTTATCTCCTTCGGGACCATAACCTATTTCCGGATCCATGCCGTCATATTTGGTAAATGTGAACGCATTCTGTACCTGAGCATAGATACGGCACTGGCTGATGGCCTTACATCTCAGTAGCTTGGCAAAGTCGTAGCCCAAAGTAATGTTACTGATTCGCAGGTAATCACCATCCTGCACGTAAAGGTCGGAGAACTGCCAGTTGAGATTCTGGTCTGTGACACGAGGTATGCGATTGCTGGTTCCCTCTCCTGTCCAACGCCCTAAAATAGCAGTAGTATAATTGGCTTGCTTGGAGGTATGGTTACGGTAACTCTGGACAATCTGCTGCCCGAAAGCGCCGTTGGCCACTACAGAGAAATCAAGCCCTTTCCAGTTGAAACCGAGATTGAAGCCCATAGTGAAATCAGGAATACCGTTACCAAGATCGGTCTTGTCAAGCTCGTTCACCCGTCCGTCATGGTTGATGTCCACAAACTTCACGTCACCCGGTTGTACGTCAGCCTGCAGCACACCGTTACCGGCCTTAATCCAATCCTCTATTTCCTGATTGTTTTGGAATACGCCTGTTGTCTTGAAACCATAGAAATAACCGATAGGCTTGCCATTCTCGGCACGATAGAATTCAGGAGTATTGTCATACAACTGGTTGGTAGAACCATGAATGATACCATCGTCGTTAGGAATCTCTCCGACCTTATTCTTATTGTAGGCACCGTTGATACCGATATTGTAACTAAAGTCCTTGCCTATCTGGTCATTCCAAGTAAGATTGAGTTCCACACCGGTGTTTTTCACTCCACCGCCATTAATATAAGGAGCACCTGCTCCGGCAGTAGCAAGAATAGGAGCCACCACGAGCCAGTCTTTAGTATCTTTAATGTAGAAATCGAAATTAACACCCAGGCGACTGTTGAGGAATCGGGCATCAAGACCGATATTGGTCTGCTGTGAAGTCTCCCACTTGATGTTCGCATTAGCCAGACGACTGGGGTAAGCTCCCCAGTTGGTTCCGAGCTGTGCCGCAGCATCCGAATCGCCGTAACCGCTACCGAAAAGATAGTGAGTATTGGTACTCTTGATAGGAGCCAGATATTGGAATGCGTCAATGTTGGCATTACCCACTTGTCCCCAGCTGGCACGTAGTTTCAGGAAGTCGAGCCAGTTTTGCGTACTTTCCATGAATTTTTCGTTAGTAATGGTCCATCCTGCCGATACCGAAGGGAAGTAACCAAAACGGTTGCCTTTGGCAAAGTTGCTCGAACCGTCTGCACGCAAAGTAGCATTGACCATATAAGTTTCTTTCCAGTTCCAACCCAATCGGCCGAAATAGGACACCTTGCGGCTCTCGGTATGCGGATTGCCACTGGCACCCAAGCCGTTGGTCGAATCGGAGGCCGTTCCGTTGCCCACAAAAGCATGTTCCCAATCATCAAAACCTTCTTTCAGCATACCATTTTTAGCTTCGATATAAGTGCCCTCGTAACGATAGGCTTCCATACCCAGCAAGGCGTTGAACGAATGTTCTCCCATAGTCCAGTCATAAGAAGCCGTATTGGTCCATGTCATACCCAAAGAGTGATTGGCATTCTGAGATACGGTAGTACGTTCTTCATTATATATATATTGGCTGAACTTGTAGAGAGGCTTGAAACTACGGTATTCGCTGGAACCATAAACCACACCGAATACAGACTTTATCTTCAAATTCTTGACAGGCTGCAATTCAGCATAAACATTACCGGAAAAAGTAGCCGTTTTGTTCTCATTGTTGCTGTCGGTCATCATTAAACCATAAGGGTTTCCATCACCTTTATTCCAGTCACTGGTACTGGTGTCATTGTAAGGCGAATCATAAAGATTATTATCGCTATAGACAGGAGCGATAGGCGATGTTCCGAATGCACCGCGTAAGGTATTATTATATTGGTTGCCTACACTGATACCGTTATTCATCTTATATACAAAACTCACCTGCTCGCCCACTTTCAAAATATCCTTGAAAAGTTTGTGCTCGCTGTTCACACGGAAATTGTAACGCGAATAGTTAGACACATCCGAACCGCCGACAATACCTTCCTGACTCATATATCCTAACGAAAGGGCATAAGTGGAAGTTGCGCTTCCACCAGTGACACCCAGCGTATAGCTCTCCGTTGTGGCATTATCTTTGAACATAGTATCTACCCAATCCGTATCATACACATTGCCGTTGGCATCGTAAATAGACTGGTATTGGCTCCAATCGTAAGCCGAAAGTCCGCTATTCAAAGCCTGCTCATCCATAATGGCCATATACTCTTTTGCATTCAGCATATTGGCCTTACGAGCTACATTCTGTATTCCATAATAAGCATCGAAACTAATCTGCGCTTTACCTTCGCGCCCTTGCTTGGTAGTAATAAGCACTACACCATTAGCACCGGCCGAACCGTAGATAGCCGCACTAGCCGCATCTTTCAGTACATCTATACTTTCAATATCGGCAGGATTCAAAGTAGAAATATCACCACCCACACCATCAATCAGATAAAGAGGAGCACTATTTCCCACGGTACCAAGACCACGGATACTCACTTTCATGTCAGCACCCGGTTGACCGGAAGTCGAAGCAATACTTACACCCGGTGTCTGTCCCTGCATAGCCTGCAAGGGATTGGTTGTATTCATCTTGGCTATTTCGTCACCCTTCACCTGAACAGTGGCACCCGTCACCAATTTCTTCTTCTGGACACCATAGCCCACTACAACCACTTCATCCAACATTTCCGTGTCCTCCTTCAGCACCACATTGATGACGGAAGAAGTACCTACCTTGATTTCCTGTGATTGATAACCGATGTAAGAAAACACCAGTGTCTGTCCTTGTTGGGCACTTACCGAATACCGGCCATCAATGTCGGTAATTCCACCCGTAGCGGTTTCTCTCACCTGCACGCTGACACCTATCAACGGCTCACTATCCGTAGCCGATGTCACAACACCCGAAATGGTCTTGTTTTGAGAAGGATTAGCCTGCAGGCTACTGATTGCAGGTACAAGAAACAAAAGTACCAATGCAACACGGCATAAACGCAGATTTATGCACTTTTCCAAGAATGTTTTTCTCATTGTACATTATTTAATGGTTAATATCAAAGATTCATTGTGTTCTTCAATTAATACCAAAGAACTCGGATGCAAATGTATGGAGGAACAAGAAAAGAATGTCGAGAAATTGTTACGAAGAGTATATGATTTCGTTAATCAAGGCTTCTAAAATGTTACTAAAAAAGGTATAATTTGTTTTCCGTCCCTTCTCTAAGCCTTTTGAAGAGGGGCTATTCTTCCCATTCCCCTCAATACCGGAATTGGTTTCACCTCACTTTTCCATCCCCAATATACTTTCTCCGGAGTACAAAGAACCATTTCTTTCTAAAAACGTTCTCAAGGAAGAACAACCTAAAGCTTAACAGATAATGAAAAAATTAGTAGTATTTGCAGTACTTGCCGCAATCGTGGCAAGCTGCGCCGATGACAATCCGCCCCAGATAGAAAAAAGCAGTGAGTTGGTATCACCACGACTTTTGATGGACGTGTCCACAGAAAGCGGACAAAGCCCGCTGACCGGCATACTGACCATCATGCCCTGCAAGGCGGGCACCTCTATTTATTATGGAAACTACATAAACCGGAAGCTGACACCTTTTTACGGTTACTACCAAGTTAAAGACGGAGCTTTCTATAACGATGGCGTCAATCGAGAGTTATCCTTACCCGCAGGTCTCTATAACATGATTTATTGGGGAACCCCTAAATACGAGGAGCCGATTTATGCACATCCTCTCATGAGGGACCCGGTCTACATCTTAGACGAAGACATGTCCCGGCAACACTTCTCCCTATTCAAAATGGAAGCGGACACAACCTATTATCCGGTATTCGACCTGGTACACGCCGTCCAGCCTGCCAACATTGGAAGTGAGGACCTGAAAGCATCCCTCAAACGGGTAGTGACCGGACTGAAAGTAATCATCAAGGACAAGAACAACGGCATCCTCAGTTCGAGCATCGACAGCACGGTGGTGCGCATCACCAATATTGCTGGAGAACTGAATTTCTACACCGCCGCTCCTCAAGGAAGCCCACGCACAGTAGCCTTCCCTCTGGTCCGTTCCGTCGACGGTACACAAATGAGCAACGCCACCGTCATGCTCTTCCCTTCTTTCGGGAAACCGGAATTCCAGATGAGCATCATACTGAAAAATGGAAACGTGAAAAGTTTCAAGCAAACATTGAACGGACCTTTGGAAGCAAACTCCAAACTGACCCTGACCCTCACTCTGGGAGACATCTTTTCCGAAGAATCATCCGGAGAATTCACCCTTGACAACTGGAACGAGGAAAGCCAGACAATCGATGTCCCTTCATTGGATTGAGCTTGCAGCATCAAGGAAAGATAGAACGGTGCGCGTCCATCTTATAAAAAGGCAACGTGAACCAGAAAGTGGAGCCCTTGCTCAACTGTGACTCCACCCCTATCTCTCCTTTCAGTTCCTTCACAATGTTTTGCGAAATGGCCAGTCCCAGTCCGGTACCTTGCTTAAAGGAATCCAGCTTCACAAAGCGGTTAAAAATCCCCTGCGCATTCTCAGATGATATCCCCGTCCCGGTATCGGTGACATAAAAACGGATATAGCTATTTTCGGGCATTCCGTAACCAATGGTAATGCTACCGGCAGCAGTAAACTTCAGCGCATTACTGATGAAGTTATTGAATACCTGAGTAATTCTGCGCTGATCGGTATACAGCAGCAAACCGGGCAATGGCGTAACCGTGACCAGACGCACGTCTTTATTGGTCAGCCTGATACTTGTAGCCTGCTCTATCTCGGACACCATTTTATTGATATCCACGTTAGCATAGACATACTCCAATGTACCGGCTTCTATCTTCGACAAATCCAGAATGTCATTGATGAGCTGCAACAGCAGTTCATTATTCCGCTCTATAATATCGAGATACTCCACCCGTTCTTCCTCAGACACTTCCGTGGCCAAAATACTCGAAAAACCAACTATTGCATTGAGCGGAGTACGTATCTCATGACTCATATTGGCCAGGAAAGCCGATTTTATCCGGTTGGACTCCTCAGCCTCCTCTTTGGCCAGACGTAGCTTGCGCTCCATGATTTTCAAATCAGTAATGTCCCAAGCAGTATAAACAATCCACTTGCGACCATCAGAAAGCTTTATAAAATTATTGTTCTGGAAGGTAAACCGCTCCTCGTTCTTCTTGGTAAAAAAACGTCGTATACCTTCTTGTGGAATTCCCGTCTTGACCAACTCTTCATCCTCCTTCCTAATTAAAGCCGCAGCCTCTGGCATTGTTTCAAAATCCGTCTTGCCTATAGCCTCTCTGGCCGAACATTCAAAGAGTTCCTCTGCCTTTTTATTCCAAAAAGTATAGCGCATCCCATCATTCACATCCTTCACTTTTGCCGCAATGGGAAGATTATCAAGAATGCCTTCCAACAGTTGCAGATACCTCTCCCGGTCCCTTTCCCTCAATTTCTTCATCCGCCTCTGCATGAAGAAAAAGAAGAGGCACAGCACCAATGTACCTAAAAGAATGGAAATATAGACCATCTCTCTTTGAACAAACCCGTCGGGAATATCAAGCCTTTCCTGCAAGGTGAAAGCAGTATCGAAAAGTTCGGGGCTTTCAGCCATTTTGTCAGCCAATGCCGGATGAACAAAGATTATACAAAAAGAGAAGAATATGTTTTGTCATAATTGGCAAACATTTAATAATTAAATAGTTAGATAAGATTCCAGCTACTGCAAATTTAGAAAAAAATAAATGCGAAAACAGTATCTACGAAATAAATTTGCATTTTACACCCATTATTTTGTATTTAATGCCAAGAAGAGAATATTTTGAGAATAACCCAATACAAAAGGATGATACAGCACAATCAGCTAATGCCTATATGAGCTTATCAGGAAGGAATCGTCGCTTTTCAAAACATGAGATTAAAACCTTTTTTACGTCCAGTATTGTATTTCTCAATCTCTGACGCAAATGATTTTTTCAGCTGCGCTGCCATAAAGTCCAAGAAAGGCTGACTGTTCTCATCTTCTTGCGACTGCCGCAAAGAAAGAATATAGTCGCCCCTATCTTCTTTAAAGATTTTCGTCGGAAAAAGATGATGGCAGAACTGAATATAGTTCATCAACATATTCTTTTGCTTTTCTCTCAATATAGAACAAAGTTCTTCTACTTTAGCGGGAACTTTAGGATAGCTCATATAAGAACACCCGCCCACCCCAGCAGTAACGCCGCACAAACGAAATTCACCTTTAGAAGAATCAAAAGAACCGCCCATTACATTATATACACTCCCAGTAGTACGCATTAGAGCAGCATTCAATTTTTGTAAGAAAACAGGCGTAATTTCCGCATTTTGTGCACTTTCTTCTTTGGCGAGTTCGTATGCCTTCTTCAAATCCTCATTCATCAGATGATAGACCAACGGCTTTCCTTTGGCTGTTACCCCCTCATCAAAAAGCAACTGGGTATCCAATTCGGTAAGTGTAGAGCCCTCAATAGCAGTAGAATGGGTAATAAGCGAATAGAGGTAGTACTTTTCATAGTCTACCGACTGACTGATACCAAGCCTCACAAATTCTTGATTCAGTACTTCTATCTCTTGCCAGATATCTGTTCCCATGAGCAAAGGGCATAAAAGATAAGTATAAAAAGAAAGCGGGAAAAGCATTAAAACTTTCCCCGCTTCTTTATTTCGTACCCAGACCCGCATTTGAAATAATTAAAGTG
>OHBR01000772.1_pt1 | contig 14462 bp, 10 predicted proteins | sample 1577461 | NCBI WGS metagenome assembly OHBR01 (sample SAMEA3879579, study PRJEB24766) | human gut metagenome | biome: human-associated habitat; feature: feces | place: USA | collected 1985/1987
CCAACATACGTCATAAGGCCAAGCCCAGACGTAGCATTCACTGCCTTACCAACAAGAGCAGCTGGGTCCTTGAATGGATCCTTACCGTCCATAGCCTGAATACTGATAGCGGCTAGGACAGACAACGGAAGCTGTCTAACGACAAGCCCTGCGGCACTACCGATACCTCTAGTATTCGCGTATCTACGGGTAAGTGCGTTGTTTGCCTTCCATGCAAAGGACTGATATGCAAAGCACACCTTACCCCAAGCAGTGTTCAAGAAGCGAGGTCTATCACCTCGTCTTGCCCTAAGAGCTACCATACTGATAGCGGAGAAGCTGTTCTTAAGAACCGTATGAGCAATCTCGTAGTCCCAATCATTGACGTTCATACCATGCTTTTCGTACTGACCGAGCATGACTTTCCACTCCTCTTTGGAGTAGCTCTCAGCTAGTTCACCAAGTTTAGAGATATCCTTAGCTTTAAGAGCATCTTCCAAAAGCTCGTCAACAATACCTGCGCACATATTAGTCTGCCACTGTTGAATAGGAGCCTGCAGGTTAATCCATCGTTGATACTGCGCACAGTTCATGATGCCTCTACCAACCGCGCTCTTAGTGACATCCGACATGTCATCAGGCAACACAGCAATGTCAGGACGAATACGAGAGTCCATGGCACCCATCTTAGCAAGGATATTGGCAAGTTTCTTACCATCCAGTTTGGTAACCTTAGATGTACCAAGCCCCATCTTCAAAGCAGGAAGCATGTGCTTTACACACATGCGTACACCGTACTCATGAGCAGTATTGGCAATAGCCTCCACTGCCTGATAAATACCAGAGTTCTTGAGCTGTGAAGCCATAGCCACCTGCGTAAGAACCTGCATAACTGGACCGAGGGTTTCGCCAGTAGCTCTACCCAACAGAGCATCGAAGGTCTGAGTAGCAACTTCTTCTGCTGCACGATCAGAGTACCCTTGATTCTTGAGCCTGTCTCTGATGATGTCCTGTGCTCTACTGATATTCAAACCATTGTTGAGGTAGAACGTCTCACCCGTATTGTCCTTCATATGAACATGACTAAGAGCAATACGTCCAGTCTCTTCCTGAATGTTTCTATTCACGGTGTTCATGAAGTCACCACCGAGAAGAGCTTTTAGAGGAATGCCCGTGCTCTTACTCGGAGTGCTGTAATCCCACATGTAACGCTGTTTGAATGCACTGGCTTCACCAATGATCTTTGCATTACTAACTGACTTAAGTTCAGTAGCCTGAGCAACAAGCGCACTCAGATTCAGGGCTTCCAAAGCATCTTTAGGGATATCAAGATCACCACCAACTTCGAGAATAAGTTCAGCGAGTCTCTGTTCGTTCTCAATACCTGTAGATCTAATAGCTTGTTTGAGATCGTCATGACCAATCTTAGTGATGTACTTGGACATCAGGAATGCACCGATCTTAGTAGCGCCTACTTCTTCCTTAGTAAGAGCTTTGATGTCATCGGCCATCTGCTCACCGAGCATAGTGAAGATACGTCTGTAACCCTTCTGCATCCAATGACCATTAGACGAATCTGCCCACTTGTTCCGAACATTACTAACGAACTCATCTCGCCTCTGGAATTCAGCGAAAAGAACTTCAATGTCCTTTCGGAGCTGTTCAATTTCAGCTTCCATCGTCTCAACAACAGGATGATTATTACCTACATTAGCTCTAATTTGTTCAAGCCTTGTGATCTTGTTTTTGAGCTTAGTTTCCTGATTCTGAATGTACTTCAATCTCTTGGATCTACTCTGCTCAAGAGCTTCAACCATAGTCATAGCCCTGTTGTACTCTTCTTCTCGGAGATTGTTGGCTACTTCATCAATTCTATCAAGAGAGAACCTAGTATGGAAGTAGTTTTCGTCAACAGCAACTTCTCTGATATCCTTACCGAGATGATTAACCATATTACCCAATTCAGTAGCAAGCCCAGATTCTCTGTAAGCCTCTACCCATTTCCTAGCGGTAGGACTAAGAGAGTCAATGTTAGGCTTCTCCATGACTTTGACAGCACCAAGCGTGAGAGAGTGCTTCACAGGAGGCTCAGGTTTAGCGAGCTTACTGGTATCTGCACCAGTGTTCTTAGCATCGGCTACAGCCTTGTTATAGGCATCCATCTCGGCTTGGTACTTTGCATTAAGCAAACGATTGTACTCATCACGCAGGGATACAGGACTACCATCAGTTACGGTAGTCTCATTGATCTTCAACTCCTGCTTGAGCTTGCTGATCTTATCAGTGAGGGCTTCAATGTGCATCTTACGCTCATTCACAGCTCTATTATAGTGATAGGTATTGCCTAGGAACGCAATAGCTTCAGCCTGCGCCTGCTCTCTATCTCTAAGAGGAATTCTAGTATTGGCAGACTCCATACCAACAGCCTGCTTAAGATGCTCAAAGAAGCCATCATTAGCAAGACCCTTCTCAATACAGAGGTCTTCAAACTTCTTGAGCTTAATGCTCAGCTCAGCCTGCAGTGCATCCTGCATAGCCGCCGCAGAACCACTGTCTGCTGCATGTCCGAACTGTGCAGCACCGAGGAGCTGTTCATCGAGCCTATCCCCATCAGATGCCACTCTGAGGTCATCAGAGAGCGATAGGGTGCCTTCGTAAGCCTTCCTAGTAGGTGCTCCCTTGAGAGGGGTCGTGGACCCCATAGAGGCCTTGTATGCGCGTCTAGGGGCATCTGCAAAGACCTTATTAGCGGACATGCCCGCAGACATACCAACACCAAGGAGACCACCGATACTAGCGGAGAGGATGATTGCATTCGGATTATCATAGTTCCAAGCAACTCCGGGAATAGCCTGAGCGGCACCTGCACCGCCCCAGTACGAGGCATACAGAGCCTTCCTAGCTACAGGTGTCATACCCTTCTCAACCCACTGAGCGAACTTAACAGCAGCACTAGTACCCTTCATAGCAGCACCTACAGGACCAAGAGCGAGCAGAGCGGCGTTCTCAGGAGCTACGAACTGTGCACCAAGAGCAATCACTGGATGGTCATGCCATGCCTTTTCAGCCATGAGCTTATGTTGAATAGTAGCTCTAGTATGGTCCTCGTCTTCCTTGGATCTAGTGTTCTTGATCTCATCAAGCATGGCTTCGTTGAGCTTGCTACCGTAAGTAGTCTTCATCTCTTCCATGAACTTGTTGTTAGCACCACTATCTACGTATGCCTGATCAAGACGATTAGGTTTAGTTGCTCTATTGTACAGAGCGGTACTCATGCTGTCATACAGCCACGAGTATTTGAAAGCCTGCCACATATCAATGCTATGTTCAGGCTTGGAGTAATTAGCGGGGGAATACGAGGACGTAACGCCCTGCCATTCCCCAGTAGATTCAGGAGTCCCCACTCCGAAGTCAATATCGGGGACTGCCGTTGAGTATTTTTGTGGGAACATCCTTTATCCTTATTTAGTGTTCAGTCTCGTGCCAATACTTGTAGTACGCCCTGAGACCACGTTCAAGTTTCATCTTTCTACCGAAACCACTCTGCTTGTACGGAGCAGATGCCTTGAGTCGATCCATAGCCGCGTCAAGTTTATTCTGCTTCACAAGCTCAAGGGCTTCGTAATATCCATTGGCATTGCGTCCTGCGTGCCAAGAGTAGTCGGTAGTCGCAACGATCACAGGCAACATCATAGGGTTAGTCGTAGCCCTTTCCCAATTCGTACCCGTAGCCTTAGAGAACTTGGTCGGAATGTTGTTGAAGTACCAAGTAGCGAACTCACACGTAACTCTACTAAGAGCGATAGCATCACCCTCAGCGGCTTCAAAGCGCTTATCCCAAGCAGGATAACCACGCTTGTAACCAATACCGATCACAGGGTCTTTAGTAACCTTCGGATTAGTAGCAGTCCAATTCAGAAGCATGCCTTCTTCCTTGGCAAGCTCGGACATAACGATATTGCCAAGAGCCTGCCCAAAGACAGAACCAGACATAGCACCCGTGGTATAGAACGTCTCAAAGCCGTTCTTACCATTACTCACCTTAACAGGTGTAACGTTCTTATACGAAATATCCATCAAATTCTCGAATAAGCCAATAGCATCCACAGCATATCTACGATAGATATTGCCAAGGGTATTGGCATACAGAGGGCCTACACCCTCTGGATTAGCCATGAATCGCTCAATGACATCAGCATCTCTCTGGCTCAGAGGCGGATAGTATTTGCCATTGGGGCCATAGAACCCATGACGCACTCTGTTCAAGATATGCTGTCCAATGAACGACAAACCATCCTCAGCACCCTGAAGAGCGTTGTACGCATCCATAGCAAGGTTCAACTCAGGAGCTTTGAACTTCTCCTTGAGATAATCACCTGCCTTGCTCATCACGAGCTTAATGGCACCAACAGTGTTCTCATTAGCCTCAGCGAGCAAGTCTTGCACTTGAGCCGTGTTTTCAGGATTAGTAATCCAATCCCAAATATCAGTAGCTTTCTGCTTAACCTCAGCAGGGATGTCAGAGTTCTTGATGTCTGCACCAATAGACTGAATAGTCTTGGAAGCACCAACGAACTTATCCTCTGCGCCCTTAGCAAGAGCGTCAATATCAAGACTATCATAAGATTCACCGATGCTCTCTCTGGAAGCATCCCATGCAGTCTTAAGAGCCTCACCGATATTCACAAAGTTATTACTAACTTCTTTGTACTGACTCTGAAGTTTATCGGGATCAGTAACGAACACGAACTCACCTTTGCCAACATCCATGATGTTACCACTGGATTTGATGTTCTCTACACTTTCAGGATCCAAGAAGTCACTATCCTCGAACTCCGTAATCCTAGATCTGAGATCCTCAGCAGACACGATCTTAGAACTAGCGGCCTCCTGCTTCTGAGCGACATAATCGTCCTTGAGCTTATCATAGAGATCAAGCACTTCCCTGTTGGTGTACCTGTGTCTAGCAGGCATACCAGAATCAGCAGGCTCAAACACCTGTTCAAGTCCACCAGTATCAGGATTCAGGAACAGCGCAACATCGCTATTACCGAACGTACTAGTAACATCACCAAGACCAATGTTCTTCCTCTTGGCAAGCTCAGTAAGGGTACTCTTAAGAACTTCAGGAATGAACTCTCTAGTGGTATTACCATCACTGCCAAGAATAGCAAAGATAGGTGCATTACCATTGGGGGAGATCATCGTATAATCATCATTCAGAGACTGTACAACACCAACAGCCTGAAGCGTCTCAAGCTCCTTACCTTCCGTAAGCGTAGTCCCTGCGCTCTGAAGCAGGGAAGTGATGTTAGGCGTATAAGCCTTCATGGTAGGAGCAAGAACCTTAGCAAGCCCATCATTGAAGCCAAGACCACCAAAGCCATAGCCAAAGAACGTGTACTTATTAGCTAGACCTTCACCCAACCAATTAGCGATCTTAGTGTCCTCGGTAATGCTATCACCGAGCTTGTACGTACTACCGCTGTTGAGATTACTCCAAGCCTCATGGAGATTTCTGTTAATCTCCTTGATGACTTCAGGCTTCTTGTCACCTGCAGAGGCACTAGCTGCCTGAATTGCAGGAATAAGCTGTTGGTCCAAGAAGATACTTAGCTTAGGACCAAGATGATCCCTAACAGTCATCCTGATGTTAGGATCATCAGAATTAATGAGTCCATTCAGAACCATGGCGGTATGGGCCACATTGTCACTGAAGAAGTCACCAGAGGCACTCATACCGTTGGTAAGAGTCGTTGCAAGGCCTTCAATGTATTTATGACTACCCTTGAAGTCAGAGAACTGACACATCTGGGTGATGATGTCTTTTGAAACCTCTTGAGGACTGACAGTAGTACCTGTCTGTGCTGCAATGTCTTGATGCCGTGTAAGCACTTCTTTAGCGAGGTTCTTACGCCAAGACTCACTACCAGGACTTCCTGCAAGAGGTGCCATACCAGAAGCACTGGCATTACCCTAAGCCTTCAAGAACTGAGCCTTCTTTGTACTAAAGCCATTCAAGAGACTGGCAAGCGTCATAGGCTCAACACCCATAGCCTTCATGGTGGTAAGCATACCACTGAACTGCTGTTCCAGTTCAGGAGTGTACACCATTTCAGGATTATTAGCTACAATACTAGCCTGAGCAATGTAGTATTGTCTAGCCTCCCCGAGCTTATTCTCAGCAAACACCTTGATGCCAAGACTCGTCTTAGGATCAATGTACCCATCCTTGACGAGTCTATCCATGGTACGAGTCATGCTGTTCACAAGACCCACAGCCTCTGGAGAATCCATCTTGGCATTAGTGAGCATGTTCTGGAAAGACCCACCAAGAATCTGACTACGATACTGGAGTTTGTCAACTCCCATGATCGTAGCATTGGTGTCAATAGCATTGATCTGGGCTTTCAGACCCTTGTACGTAGCTTCTTCGTCAAGGATAAATCCCTGATTGCTAAGCCTAGCAGACTCAGCAGAGTTACTAAGAAACGAATTAACGCTCATGTAGTCACCGTTCATACGGTACTCATTAGTCTTAGCAACCATCTGCTCAGCATGGTTCTTTACAGCCGCACCCTGAACATTCTTAAGTTGGTTAATCAGATTATCAGCCGCAGAAGGATTCGTATCCCTGAGCTCAGTAGCAACATTAAAGAGTCCTTCTTGAGATTTCCTGATCTCTTCCAGCATCTCTTCACTGCCCTTGCCATTAGCAATGGCTGTGTTCACAATGTCTTGTGCTTTACCAATGACAGTCTGTAGATCAATCTGAGCCTTTGCGTACTTGGCTCCCTTGAGATACTGATCCTTACCGAGCCAACGATCAGTATCCACAGCATTAGCCAACTGATCAATCTGCCCCTGTCTAAAGGCGTTGTCTTGGATTTGCTTATACGTAGTGCTAAAGAGCTTTCCCAAGTTCTGAGCTACTTCGCTGTAATCCGTAGGCATGTACAGTTGATCGCTCGTCCCATGATAAGGATTAACAAACGAGGCACCACCTGCACCTGCAAATTTCTGTTCAATCATTTAAAGCCCCAACATACTAGAGACCTGCGGACTCATTTTCATTCGATTACTATAGGATTTACCATACATAGTCAAGCCGCTTGAGCCTGTGCCCCACATGGTCTTACCATTCCAAGAGTCGCTTCTCTTCTGAATGTAGTTGCTATTCTGTGCGCCAGTCTTACTAGACCCACCTACGCCCTTTGAGGCGTAGGTCTTAGCAATGCTAGCCCCTGCGCTGATTGCATCCTGAAGTGCTTCGGATACATCGAACTTCTTTCTGTTGACATTAACCCCAACGAACTGAGCATCCGCAGTATTGATAAGATTCTGAGCCTGAGCATTCAGATTCCACTGCTGGGTTTCATAGTTGAATCTAGTCATCCAATCCTGTTGAGATGCTTCAAGGGCGACTTGACTCTTAGCATACGCCACTGCACTACCGACCTGATCAGCTGCCGCTAGTGTATTCCTAGCCTCAGCATTAGCCTTCACAGCCTGAGTCTTGTTGTACATCAAGGCACTCTGAGTCTCCATAGCAAGGACTGCTCGCTGTCTGGAGACTTCAGAGAGGTTTCTACTAAGCTCCTGAAGCGTGCTCTTGTTCTGAGCATTAGCCGCTTTCAACTGAGATTGAAAGGTCTTCCACGCCTCTTTAGTCTGTAACCTCCCAACGATACCCCCAGTAACGGTACCTGCAATGGCACCGATGAGCATACCCCAAGGGTTACCATTACTCAGCTGGAAGCCCTGCGCCATCCCCTGAGAAGTCATCTTATGCGTAGTATTCAGGGGATTGTCGAAGGTTACAGTGTAATTGTTATTTCTATACGCCATATGTTAATACTGCTTTCTATTTCTATTCTGATGAAGTCTGATGTTGTAAACCAATGACAGAACATTCATCTCTTTAGTACCTGAAGTGCTAAGTCTGATCTCTGCTGTATGAGCATTCAATCTGCAGGGAACAAGGATGTCACCAATCTTACTGATCTTGTTCTTACCAAGGTCCAGTTCTCTGGCACTCCAAGTAAGACCAGTACGGTTGTACTTCTCTTGTGAAGTATTCACATCACTGATGGTAACGTAGAAATTACCACTCCTCTGAGCAGTAATCAATGCACTCTGGAGCGTATCCTTTGTGTCAGAGATCATGCGCCTGTTGCCTGTGTAGCTAGTGCTGTACACGACGGGGGAGTTCGGAGTAACGGCACTCTCGTAGCACCAACCAACCATGATCTTGTCAGTCTTGTACGAACTGTCAATCGTGATGGTGTTTCCGTTAATCCCTGAGATACCGATAGGCTCACCCACAAGACCTGCCGTAAGAGACGCGAGAACGAGCTTCTCGTGGTTCTTAGCACCTTGAAGGTGCGGAGGTAGCTCGATAGTCTTCGTCGTCTTCTGAGACGTTCTAGACACGTTTACGGGCACATCCTGAGCACAGTCGAGGAACACCACAGTATCCTGCGTGAGGTACTGCGCAGTCTTCGTATCAATACTACAAATCAGACAGTTGTTACCATCTTCAGCAGCATCAAGCACTACACATACTTTATCTACAGTATAGTGCATAGCACAGACTCTACCCGGAAGTTTCCATTCATGGAAAGAGATCAGAGTACGTTCCTGATTATTCCAGAAGTATTCACAGACATAGACAGTGTACGGATCCCTATCACTCGTGAAGTACACGGTGTTACTGTTACTGGCACATACAATGTGTCTACAAGATCCCTGCATCATCTTAGGGATGTGGTCCGTAAGAGACTGCGGGGTGTACACAGAAGACGTGTACGCAGACGGAGTAAGTTCTCCGACACCGAAATAATCACCACTAGGCTTACTAGCGTACATCAACGTCTGACCAACCACAGCAGGTCTTGCATTCGTGTCTACGTTCTCTTCAGATGTAATCACAAGCATAGCGTTCTGTGACGTAATGGCTATGTTACCCGTAGGAATCACAGCCTGATGCGTACTAGCGAACAAGATCAAGTCTTTGTTGAATTGCACGCTGTGTTCAAAGCTAGCACTACTGATACTACCAGAAGCTACTTCAAAAGGATCATCATCAAGAATCTCAGTAACGGTACTTCGCATAGTCCTAGTAGGATATCTACTTGCACTGAGACACACTCTAGAACCACTCATGAGTACCAACCTACCCATGAACGTACCAATACCCGTGATTCCATCATACACATAAGCAGGAGTAGGATTGTTCTCCTCATCACCTGCCTTTCTACCCTCGAAGTCTACAGCCTTGATGGTAACGCCAGTACCTTCTTCATTAGGAGAGATCTGAACAGGCATGTTCTGAATCTTCTGTACAGAACTTCTCTTACCGCATTCGTTCCAAGAGAGAGTGGCATGATCCCACTCGTAGTATTGCATAGCAGAAGTGCTAGTACCTACCTTACAAATCCAATTATCAGCTACACTAGGAAGCGTAGCAGGAAGCTCAGACACATTGCGTACCTTGGCTCTAGTGCTAGCCGTAGCATACGTCGTACCTGACTTGTTCACAACACCAAGCCAGTCCCCGTCCTTCTTACCGTTACCAAGACGGATGAACACACTAGCACCTTCTCTAGTCGGGTAGATATTCGAGAGGCTATAGATCTTGTCGTAGATTTCCTTAGCTACACCTTCAGGCGTACTCTTAGCCGCATCACCAGAAGCAGTACCTGCAGGAGTGGTATACGAGATCTCGTGAGAGAACGGCACTCCATTGTACTTGCCTTCAAGTCTGAAGGCGTACTCTTTAAGGAATGCACCAGATTTAATCGTGAGATATCCACTAGTCTCATCGAGATAGTCAGCACCGCCCGTAATAGGCTTTGGCTTCTGTTCTGTATTTAGAACCCAACCAAGACTAGTGTTGTTCGTAGCTCTAAGGGAACCTGCCTTGCTAGCCTTGAAGTAATCCGTCTGACCACTGGACAACAAGGTCGTCATTCGCTTGTCTAACGCAAGCCATTTACCTGAGTTCGTAAAAACGATAAGGTTAATCTGCAAGGAACCAATTTCCATGTACTGAGACCACACCTTAGTCCAGTCAATGTCCCCATTAGACTCTAACTCAAACGCCTTGAGAAGTCCGGGTCTGCGTCTCAAACCCGTAACAGGGTCAGACAGCATATTCAGTTGCTCAGTAAGTTGACCGTTCTGTCGCTCTCTAGGCGTCTGCTGTGAGACACCATACAACAAAGACGGATACGCCAATTCAACGATCATACTCTACCTCTTAGGTCAACAAGGATCCCAGATACGTAATCCCTGCACGGCTCTTCCACGTGCAATACTTTCTCTTCCTGAGATGTTCAGCAAGCATCTTGTTGTATGCTTCCTGTTCTCTCAACTGCATCTCCTGCAGTACGTCTTCAATACCAAAGTCCATGGCGTAAGCCTTACTAGCCGCTCTACAGGTAATCCACTGAGCTGCAGTTCTAGGAAGGTCTTCGAACTTAATGTTCTCATGAACTTTAACAACAATCTTTTCTTTGAACAAGAAGGAGCCAGTATCCAAATCAAAGATGGCTCTACCTCTAAGCTCATAATTCTTACCGTCTGCGGATTCAATGCTAATAGCATTCTCTGGAGCAGGCATATCGCCTTCACTAGACGGATACAAGGTAACAACTCTTGTATTAAACCACCAACCCTCTGCCAACAAGGTCTTACGAACAGTGTCAATGGTACTCGTAATCAAAGTAACCGTGGGATGCTTATTATCCACACGAGTTACAGGTGCCTCACCAAAGTAAGGCAAGATATTATTTACAGCTTCCAACAAATCCATGGGGAATCCCCTTAGTGTCAGAGGATTCCCCTCTGAATTATTCAGCCTTAGGTGCAGTCTGCTGTCCAGTAGCCTTGCGGGCTGCAGACTTAGCCGCAGCCTTCGGGGCACCCTGATACCCAGGTCGGTTCACTTCGTGAACCGCGGCCTGAGTATTCTTAGCGGCAGACCAGACGCCCTTCATGTCAATGATAGTCGGCATACTGGTCTCCTAGGTTAACCCGTAGGTTCTTCGAACTTGCAGACAACACAAGCATCAGGACGACGGATGCCCACGTTGTACATCGTGTAGCAGTCAAGCACCTGAGCGAAGTTCTCATTATCCTGCCAGAGGTTCGTCGTGAAGTCCTTAGCCTTGATCGTCACGAGCGTCTTGGAGCGGGAGAACGTAATCATACCCGCCTTAAGGTCTTCAGCGTCGCACTTGAAAGCATCACCAAGCGGATGAGCATTCGTGTCCGTCGGCCATTCAAGAACTTCAATAACAGGAATGCCATTGAGTCGAACCATACGACGGCCAGAGTAGTCACCACCATTCACAGTATCGAACTGAACGTTGATGAGCTTCGGATGCTCAAGCAGAGCAGAATAGATCTCAGGCTTGACAATCGTAACCATGTCAGCAAGCGGAACCTTGTTCTTGATGAGGTAATCAACACCCTTCTTATGAGCAAGGTTAATAGCGATAGCATTAGCTTCAAGTTCAGCCTGTGTCTTAGCATCAGCCTTGAACTCACCCGTCATCTCAATACCGTCATTGATGGACGGCTTGAGGTGCGTAGGCACCGTAACCTTACGAGCCTTGATGAGCTGAATGATATGAGCGTTGTCATACATTTCAGCGAATTCATAGCCGTTGTTACGAGCAATTTCCATCAGACGATCAGGAGCCGTCCACTGGTCCTGCCAGTCAAAGACTTCACGGATATACAGCACCGTATCCACAGAGAGGATCATCTTCTCGTTCGTGACTCGCTGAGCCGTCAGGGTTTCACCTGCCTTACGGCCCATAACCTTAGACGAACCGATTCGGTCGATACGGTACGTATTCGTTTCGTTAGCAACAGAACGTTCGTTCGTGAAGCCACGCATCACAGCATTGTACTCGAATCTGGATTCGACTTCGCCAAGATACATTTCGAGATGCTGATCGGTATCGGCGTTCTGACCCGACCAATGATTTCGGGAATAATACGGCTGCCACTGAGTATTAGCCATTCTTTAGTTTCCTTAGTTAAAAAAAAAATAAGGGAGCACTTGGCTCCCTGTTTAATTAGATACCCTGCTGTCTACCGATAGCACGGCGTTTCATAAGATCCTGATAACGTCTACCATACGTACCAGATTCGAGAGAGGCACCACCTGCCTCCTGTACGAGCTTACCCAACTCAACCTTGAGTTCGTCAAAGCTCAGCCCCTTCTGGGGAGCCATACCGCCACCCATCTGAGGCATGGACGATGCACCCTGCCCATAAGAGCCAACGCTGTTCATGAGCATCTGCGCACCTTCCTTAATCTTACCATTGTCAATCATCGTCTTCACCGTCTCCTTGAGATACGCAGGAGCGTTGGCGTTGAAGATAGCAACTGCCTGATCCCACGATTCCTTACCACCTGCAATCTGATACGCAGTATTGCGAATCATGTTGTCCGTATTGTTAGCCTGTGCGATCAGAGCATTAACCAACCCCTTAATCGTGTCCTCGGTACCTGCGTACTTGGAACTAAGCAACGTCTTGTCAATCAGTTCAGGATCGTTGTAGTCCACAGCATTACCGACAATCTGCATGAAGTCCTGCGGACTCATACCTGCAGAGGCAGTAAACGCCTTGATGGCACCGTCAAGGACTGCGTCACCAGATGAGAGGCCACCCCAGTCTGCGTCCGACGTAGGACGCGTATCCTGAGACGTAGACGCGTCCGTAGCCCTCGTTGGAGTGTACATACTCGGAGGCGTCGTCGGCGCCGTAGGCGCGCTATTAGGGGCGTTCTGAGGGGTGTCAGGAGTACCTGCCACCTGATCAGGATTCGGATTCGGATTCTGATTCATAGGGTCTGTCATTTAATTTCCTTAAAAACCTTGAAGCATACCACCTGCCGCCTGAGAGGCGTCAAGGGCAGTAGCCTGTTGTTGCATTGCCTGCATTTGAGCCTGAGCTTCCTGAGCTTCCTGCTCAAGCAGTTCGTCAGACTTCATAACCTTATCGAGCGTAACACCGTTGTTCGTCAGAATCATGTCGATGACGCCTTCGGTGTTGAATCTCTTACTGAGCTGTGACATCGCAGGGATGATAACACCGAGAATCTGAATACTATTCAGAAGTCTTTCGGTGTCATTCCCTCTGCCAAGAGCAGCGGTACCAGTAAGGATCTCGAATTTGATCTTGTTCGCCTTGATAGCGGCTTCGATCTTAATGTCTTCTTCTGCCAAGAGCAGATACGCAATGGGCTTGTGCAGAGCTTCAGACAACTGGGAGTAAACACCACCCAGTGCTTGGTCTGCTTCAGCAACCTTCTGTTTGATCTCTTCAGCCGTTCTTTTGTATTACGAGGAATCGTTACTTCCTCTCTTATAGTCACCTATAAGAATAGACTATCTCTTATCCTGCAATTAGGATCTACTTATTTCGAGGCACTTGCCCCTACTCCCTTTCGGGATAGTCGTTACACACACTGCGATTGAGTTACACTAGTCCAGTTCTTGCCCTGACGCACTGCCTTCACAGCCGCTACAGACACATCGAGTTTGAGTCTGTCTCGAATCTGTCGAGCGGTCAGAGGAAGATCACGCATAGCCCAAATCTTTCTAGCTTCGTCTGCGGTGAGTTTTCTAAATGGATTAAGTTCGCCATGGTTAGACTTAAGTTTAGTCTTGTAAGCATGGAGCATATTGTCCTTATGAGAGACCCACTCAAGATTACTTGCGGAGTTGTTATACCGATTACCATCAATGTGGTTAATCTCGGTATAACCATTTGGGTTAGGTACGAAGTGCATAGCAACTAGTCTATGCAATGCGTAGAACTTGTCAAGATGAATCTTGACGTATCTGTTGTTCTTGCTGATGCTAGTACCAGCAAGAGTTTTGTTTCGTGTAACATTAACGACAACACCGTCGGTGTCAATCGTGTATTCATCCCTAAGATTAGGAATGTTCAATCGGATTTTTCTGTACATAGTTAAAAATCGTAGTTTGCTCGGTGTTGTCTCTTTCGAGAGTTTCACCGAATTAAAGTAGTTTATAGAGAGCTATAGCGTTAACCCTCTCTGCATCACGAACATTACTCGTGTACATAAACGCAATACTGAGTCTACCGATAATTTGTTCAAGATCCACCAGAAGATTCTTAATCATGTTTGCATCACCTGCATCAGTCTTACCGACTGCATCAGGATCTGCCTGAACCCATTCGCCAATCTCTGCTTCAGCAAGAGCGTCGATGTCACCACCACTACCACTCTTGACGAGATTCACTACTCTACATGCGTCGATCTCGTATTTAGCGAGGGCTTCGGAGAGACATGATAGCTTGGCGAAGTCTCCTGCGAGGTCTTCGACGAGTCCGTGTCCGTAAGAATCGCCATTAACAATACTCCAAGCAACAGGAATGTAAGGACACAGATTTTGAGCGAAGATGACTTCGTCTCCAACTTGGTGTCCTTCGAT
>OHBR01000786.1_pt1 | contig 14250 bp, 19 predicted proteins | sample 1577461 | NCBI WGS metagenome assembly OHBR01 (sample SAMEA3879579, study PRJEB24766) | human gut metagenome | biome: human-associated habitat; feature: feces | place: USA | collected 1985/1987
GTATAATACCTGCTGTCTTTCGAACGCATTCTCCGCCGCCATTTCTCCGAATTTGTAATTTATTTTGGCTGCGTCTTCTACCATCTCTTTCTGCTGCCTTATCTGTTTCCTTCTGCCTATGCCTAGCATATTGAGGATTCCTGATGCGTTGCCTATAATTCCTGAGAGAGGGCTTGCAATGCTTTCTCCCTGTTCGAGTAATTTCAATAAATCTTTGAAGTTCATTTTCGTTCTTTTCTTAAAAGAATTTTACCTTATGTTCTTGTTATATATGTATAAACGTCTACCGCGCTGTGCCATATGTATTTACGAGGGCTAAAAGAGGGGGCGGAAAATCCCCCCCTCTTTGGTTTTTGGTAGAGCTTTATACGACTGCTTTAGCTCTTTTCGAGATCGGTTTTTGTTTCTGTCCCGAAATCTTTTGTGGCTTCAGTTTCGCCCTTGCTCTTCGCGATCTGGTTTGCTGCGCTCTGGTTGATTTTATCCATCGCGTCTATCGCCACCTCGAAGCGGTCTGTGCGGATATCGTATTCTGGCAGCACACCGTCTTTTTTTTCTGTGTAGATTGTTGGGAATACTCCATCTTCCATGTTGTTGGATTCTCCGCTGATTATTTTTCTCAGTTTCACCTCCCTTGGTTCTGCTTGGTATGTAAGGTTTGGATCGTCAATGCATCCTTTTCTGTTTGTTGCTGTTTTCATGGTGTTATAAATTTGGAATTTGTTTTGCTGACATTACCCGGCGCGCTGTTACGTCGAATGCTACTTGTACCCAGAAGTTCTGTGAACTCAATCTTGACTCTGCGAATATGTTGTTGTATATCGTAGGATCAATGTAAGTTGATGCGTTGCCAATTGTGTGATCCGAGTTTTCTTCGTACACTCTGTTCAAGCACATAAATGCTAATGGCATTCCCGCGGCAAATTCGCCGTATGTTTCGTTTACGTCTGTTGTGTATTCGATCCATGATGGTTGTTTTCCTAATGACTGATATATAAATTCATTGTTCCCGGTGGCTTCTGTACTCCACGCTGCTGCTTCTTCTGCGATCAGTTCTTGGAACCCGATTGCGTCTAATGTTGGCTTGTGGAAGTCATCCATATTTTGCAGTCTTGTCCACCATTTGTTTCCTTGGCTGTAATCAATTCGAGGTGTGATCGATCCCAAGGCCATAATCATGCTGGGTTCTGTGCATTTGATTTTTAATCCCCTTCCGGATTTGTACATGGTTGCAACCCCTCGTCCGGCAAGTGTTCCCAGCGGTTCTTCGTCTGTCGCCGAGTTTGATACGATTTCATCAAATGCGATTTCACTCTGCATTCCGCCGCAGAATATAGGTGATTCGGGCAGCGTTGCGCTTCTGATTCCATATGTCGCCTCTCTCCATGCTTGGTATGTGCCGTCCGTAATGGCTACGCGGTTGAGCATATTGAAGATCTTCTTTTGGAGGATCAGAGCATCCATCGTAAGCTTGCCGTCGCTTACATCTACAGCTGTGATTGAATTAATTCCACCTGTTGTTCCGTCGATCCATTCGGTATTCAGCCAGTTGTTGAATCTGTCGCTGAGGTATGTTTTTACCGCTAACCCTGCTTGTGAAAACCATGAATTTGAACTGTTATATTGTTTTGTGCGGTTATAATTTGGTAGTCGTAAGCTTCCTGTTGCGGCTCCGTATGGCATTGTAATATTATTTACCGTATATACCGAGGAGCTGGGTGCAGCTAAGATTTTAGTTCGTTCATTGTCGATGTTTTTTAATGGAAATGGTGTTAATTTGATCTTCTGGTTGTCCGGCATTGTTATTTGGAATTCCCCGCCTATGTCTTGATTGTATGCAATTTTGATTGCTTTTTTGACTTGGTATACGTAAATGTTGGTTGCCTTTTTCGGGTTGTCCGGTTTTTTGAGTCCCATCGATTCCGGATCTGTTCGTTCGAATATAAAGGCGTCTCCGAGTTTTGTTAGTTTGTTGGTTTTTGTAGTAGGTTTATCCGGATCATTCGTTAAGAATTGTATTTCATTGACTTCATCAGGTGATACTTTTTCTTCGAATTCCAGTTTGATGAACTGCGGCGCTTGACTTGACGGACTGATTGAGTATGTTGTACTCAAGTTGTCTGTCCATACTTTAGCCCAAGCAACTCCATCTCCTACACTGAGTTTCTTCCAAATATGGTTTACTCCGGTGATTACGTATGCGTTTTCTTCCTGCTTGTTGGCGTAGTAGTTTTTGAATATATCCCAGTATGCCAGATTGAATATTGCAGGAAATCCTCGGACGTATTGGTTGACGTTGGAATATCCAAATCCTTTTATTCCTAAGTATGAGAGCAGTGAACTTGGATTGACTTGACCTCTGTTGGTATCGTTTTCATAGATTGATGTGTTTGCGGTGTTGACTATGAATTGCGGCAGCAGCACCTTGCTCATGTTCAGCCCTACTCCCAGAGCATTATTATGCAGCGCTGCTATGTAGAGCCTGATCGGAATTACAAATACATCGATTTGATGTTTGAAACTTCCGAATACAGGTCCGGTTGTTGGCAGGGTTTTCACCTTCGTTGTGATGTCGATGTAGAACGTCGTTCCATCCAAACCTATTTGACACCAATAGGGAACGATCGTGCCGCATGCCTGTGATGTTCGGATTATCTTTCCTATGTTGTGAGACGATCTGCCGAAATTAGGCAGATATACTTCCATTTTGCTTTCGCTTCGGATTCTGTCTCCTCCTAATGTTTTTTTCATGGTTTATTCTTTCTGAGTGTTTTCCATTTGGTTTTTTACGTGTACGAAGAATATGAGCGTTGCAGTTAGGATATCATCCCATTCTTTTTTAGCCAGATGTTCTTCGGCATCCTCTTTAGTGTCGAACTCTTTTCCGTTTACGAGTGCGCCGCATGTTGTGATCACCCATTTGTTCTTCTTGTTGCGGATTAGTACGAACGGGCCGTTTTCTGATGCTTCTCTTTCTTCGATTTCGAGGTTTACGTTTTCGATTTCTTCCTCTTTTTTCTTGCTTTCAGTAAGCAGCTGATTTCTGAATTTCTTTTCCATGTTACTTGATTTTTGTTGTTGTTGATACTTCGATTGTGTCGATTTTGACACCGCTTGCCTTAAGGCTGTGCTTGTGAGTGCATCCTTGTTCCAGGATTACGGCGGCTGCTGCGCCGATCGCAGCCGCTATTACCGCGATCCATTTTACGATTTTCTTTACTTTTTCATTCATAGGTCTAGTGATAGTTGGTATTCAATAAATCTGATTTTGATCGTTACTATTCTTCTAATGACAGGTTCGTACATTTCTTTTCTTTCGTTGTATCTCCAGTTGCTCACCTCGTAGAAATTAACGCCGGTTCTTATTGGATTGTGAGTGTTCATATATTCATTGTCATATGTTTCTCCATCTTCTGTTACGTAGAACGTTCCTTCATATCCGAAGTCTTGCTGGGATACTCTTTCTATTCCGATCAGTTCTATGAGGCTGGCGGATCTGTCTCCGATGCCTCCTCTGTCTTTGTAGGCTCTATAATTCTGTTCCTCTTCAGTATACTTTCTATTTTTTTGATTGCAAATTCTACTTCCCATATTTCACGAATTAGCTGTTCTTTTTTTATGATTAGGTCCGCATATCCTTTACATAGTTCCCTTTTTTCTCTTTCCGTCATATTTTTTGATTGATTGCCAGTATTTTACTGCGTCTACATATTCTTTGTACTGTTCTATTGTTTCTACTTTGATAGGAGTTTTGTTGTAATACTTTGTTTGCTTCTCTTCCTTTATGATTCGGAGGGCTTCGCGTTCTTGAACTGTCCATATTTTTTGTCTGTAGTATGCTGGCAGCGCCATTTTTATTCCTGAGGCTGCCCTGTATGTTTCCTCTGTAAATCTATCCCGGTATCTATGCCTGTTGAGTGAGTTCTTGTTTATATAGTCTTTTCCAATCCCTTTTGAAGTGAATACCTTCCCGTTGAACTCAGGATTGGCTTCGTCTCTCTTTGTTACATATTTTACGATGTAGTTTATTGTTTTCTCGCTTACTTCATACCCGAAGAATATCCAGCCGTACCCCCATTCTTTTTCGAATTGCTCCTCTGTTAGTTTTGTCCATATGAGGCCGTGCAGATGTATTCTTTTGGTATTGTCATGTCCCATTTCTGTGATTAGCCAGTGTCTGAGTGGTGTTTTGTACTTTTTCCACCATCGCTTTCTGAATAGGCTGATTGCCCTCTGAGCTGCTTTGTTCGGTTCTTTTTCGTCATATTCTAGCTTTTTTAGGCTTTCTTCGGAGAATGTCAGCGTTGCAAATATAATGTTTTTTGGATTAGATTTTATTTCTTCCATTAATCTTACTCTCCATTCATTTGCTTTTGCGCGTCTGCATTCTTCGCAGTGTCCGCATGGAATTTGGATCCACCTTAGCCGGCGATCCCTTGCCCCTTTATTGTTTTTGTTCGATTTGGCGTATCTTGGATTCTCGATGATACTTGGATATAGGCACACTGCTTTTAATTGAATTTTGACCCCTTAAAAATCATTTTTGCTACCATTTTGTTGTTACGGTTTTGTCTACTCCCTTAAATTTCATTTCTGGATCATAGTGCTGCGTTACTGTTGATGAGTTCATGGGGGGAGTGCTGTTCATCCTTTTTTCTGTGTATTCTCTGATCGCTTTTCCTGTTTTTCCTCCGATCACCATATTTCCCACTACTTGCGCCAGCTTGAGGATTGTGTTTGCTATTTCGGTCCAGTATTGGAGTTCCCGCAGATCTGCGGTTGCTTCTTCGGTTCTTTTTTTTGCTTCGGCCACTTTTGCTTCTGCTTCTTGATTTCTGCCCGCTGCGTAGAAATATGCGGCTTGCGCCATTGCGCTGCATGCGTCCGCGTTTATTTTGTTGATTTCTGCCGATAGTTTTTCGTCTGCGTATATGCTCTCCAGAGTTTTAATTGCTGCTGTTCCTTCGAGGATTTGTTTTTCGGCTTTCATCATATCGCCCTGGAATGATTCTTCTCCGAATACGATTTTACCGAATTTATCATCCTCTATTTCGAAGTATTTAGGTATTTCAATTTCTTTGCCGTCGATTGTTGTCTTTTCTGTGGGCTGCCATTTTACCATCTGGTCCCATAGTTGATTTGCCGTGTTGATAAAGCCTTTCCAGCCTTCAAACATTTCTTGTTTTACTTGCCATAGTCTCTTTTCAACTATTGACTGGGTTTCCTCTCGGTTCTTGCCTGCCTCCGCCTTGAGTGCCTCTGCCTGCGTATTGAGCAGGTTGATCTCTGCTTCATTCTTCCGTTCATTCATTCGTACTTGTCGCAGGGACATCAGTGCCTGAAGCTGCATGTTTGGATCAGCCGCTGCTCCTGAGCCTGCGGCTCCTGTTGCCCCCATTGGAGCGCCCGTTGTTGATCCGGCTCCTCCGCCTCCGGCACCTCCTTTGCCATACATTAGGCCGGGAGACAGCCCCGCTGCATCCATTTGTGCAACTTGGTTGGCATAGCTTTGGTCTTGGTAGGTTCTGTTGTATAATACCTGCTGTCTTTCGAACGCATTCTCTGCCGCCCTTCTTGAAGAGAAATATGAAGTGTGCGATACTCGCGCCTTGAAAGGAGGGCTTAAAGTAAATGTTATAAAAATGTGTGATAATTTTATTGTACTTGATACGCGATGAAATACGAAAAATTTGATATTCTAAAGAAAGCTAAATATTCTATCGTTCCTAATAATAGAGAGCTGTATGTAGTCTATGTAGAATGTGACGCAAACGATGGTGATTACATGAGAGATACTATTGAATTTGATAAGGAATCGTTTGAAGAAGACGAACTTCTCCTATTGGTTTTATCATATGTTAGTAAGTATTCAGGAAGATTTTCTGAGAAAGGATGGAACTCTGCAGGATATGGGCACCATGTAGACGAAAACAAAGATTTTCCTTGGTTGTCGGAGTATCTATCTGAAAATGATATTCTGATATTCGCTGGAATGTGTGATACCATGTGCCATAGCGTATCTCAGATACGTATAGAATATTATGACAACGATGGAAGAAAGAATAAGGTAGAGCTTCCTGATGTAGATAATCTTTTTGAAGACAAACGGGAGTTTGTGGATTATTTAAATAGTCTGTACAGACTGTATTATGATGAAATTGAATAATGGAGGAAAGCTCCCAGACAAGTTTAAAATAGCTAATCAAGAAATAACCGTAATCATAGAAGATTCTCTTCCAAATAACGATTACGGTTATTTTTGTGATGCTACTAACACTATTAAATTAGCGAGAACAGTAAAGTCTGAATATGAAGGAAACGTCTCTATGAGTGATGAACAGCTTAGGAATACATTCTATCATGAGCTGTTTCATGTTTTCCAGTTCTATTACAATAATGAATTTAATGAGATTCAGGCTCAAGTATATGCTAACTTTATGTGTAAAAATATAAGAAATGAAGTTATCAAAAAGTAAGAAAGCCAATGTCAATTATTTGGCAAAGATTGTAGAAATTAAGAATTTTAGACAACACAGTAACCCAGAAGTAACTAGACTTAAGTGCTGCACTATTGATGGATTTAACATCATTACTGGCATTGATTCCCAGCCAGGATTGTATGTTTATTTCCCAACTGCTTGTTGCATTAATCCTGATTTTCTAAGGTATTGCAACTTGTACAGACATAAGGAGTTGAACAACGACCCAGAACAAACTGGTATGTTTGAAGACAATGGTAGGGTCAAAGCTATTAGACTTAAAAATGAACTGTCGGAAGGTTTTATTATGCCCATTATACAGTTCCAAAACTATATAATGTCCGTAACTAATAAAGAGATAGAAATTGAAGTAGGAACTGAATTTGATATTGTAGAACATGAAGGCAAAGAATTTTGGATTAACAAGAAGTACATCCCTAAGAGACAGCAAGGACAAGGTGGCACACCACGTAACAACCAAACGAAGAAGGTCAAAGGAATCAGCAAGGTCATTGATGAACAATTTAGATTCCACTACGACACAACTCTTATTAAGAAATGTCCTAATGTAATTCATCCAAATGATTTAATCAGTATTACTGAGAAAATTCACGGAACTTCTGGTATATCAGCTTATGTGCTTTGTAAACAAGATCTGAACTGGAAACAGAAAATCGCTAAATGGCTTACTGGAGAAGAGTTCAATAAGTATGACTATTTGTATGCTTCTAGAACGGTAATAAAGAATCAGTTCTATAATAAGAATGTTACTCCTGGATTCTACGGGTGTGACGTTTGGGCGGAAGCTGATAAAATAGTTAAACCTTGCTTGTCTAAAGGTATGACTGCATATTATGAAATCGTTGGTTTCTTACCTAATGGTGGCTATATCCAAAAGAATTATGACTATGGCTGTATGCCTCCTAAAGAAGGAGAACAGTATACTCACGAAAAGCACTTTAAAGTGCGAATATATCGTGTAACATTAACTAATGTTGACGGTGTAGTTCACGAATTTAGTGCTAGGGAAGTTCAACAATGGTGCGCTAAGGTAGGTCTTATCCCAGTGGAAGAGTGGTATTATGGTACTGCCAATAGCTTATATCCAGAACTTAACGAAGCTGAGCACTGGAACGAAAATTTCATGGAGAAATTAGCTAACGACGCTAGATTCTATATGGAGCGAACTTCGCCATCTTGCGATAACAAAGTACCTCATGAGGGAATAGTTATTAAGATTGAGAATATGAAATCTGAGGCATTTAAGCTTAAATGTTTTAAATTCCTAGATAAGGAAGGAAAGGAACTTGACAAAGGTGAAACTAATATTGAAGACGAAGCATGATAATAAGTTATAATGTAGAGGTAGTTAAGAACTACGATGTGAATATCCCTAAGTTAATCGACCAAGTGGTGAAAACACTTAAGGAAGATGAAGAGGGAGAAGTTGAAGGCTGGATGATACTTAATGAAGCGGGAGATAACATAGATTATCATCTGCGGAACTTAGGCTTTCCTGACTCTGATTGTCTAACTGACTATGTCATTGATGATATTTTAGACGAAATGGAGAAAGAGCTAGTAAAACAAGGATATGAATGTTAAAGAGTACTTAACTAGTAAAAAGTATGGCAGTTTGCGTTACAAGCTGTCGTACTTTTTTCATAGTAAAATTCCTTTCCTTTCTCCTGGCTGGAACGAGTATCGTAATCCATGGTATCACTGGTGGAAAGCCAGAAAATACTTTAAACGTCCCAAGGCCCACTTTCTATTTAGAAAGAACTTTTGGACATTTGGACTTCCCATAAGAAGAGACTACTATAGTCCGGTGATAGATATAGGATTTCATGCATTAGGATGGAAGGATAAATGGGATAGTCCCAGACACGAATGGGACCCGATGATTTGTATAACATTTTTCAGAACTTGGCATTTATTATGGATATTTAACTGGGCTACTAAACATAAAAAGGATAGTATTACTGGCAGCATGGCTACTTGGGAAGCTATTCTAGACTATACTAGATATGATAAATCTCTAAGCTATGTAGTAGACAATCATATATGGTTGTATGACCGTGATGGTGAAAAGGTTTATATTAGTATAGTACCTAATATGACTAGAGAAGGACTAAATAAATATTCTGATGAATCCAAACACACTGAGAAAGATACAGAGATTGGAGGCTGGTGAATCGTTTATAACAAGCGAGCCAGGAAATTCAATGCTCCCTCTGTATAAGAGCAATGAAAAGCATCTTGTCACTCCTATAAGGTGGCAAGAATGTAATGTTGGAGATGTAGTATTTTGTAAAGTTAGAGGCGCTTGCGTTACTCACAAAGTATACGCGATAGACTCAAACAAAGGATGCCTTATTGGAAATAACAAAGGGCATATGAATGGATGGACTAAAAATGTTTACGGATTAGCTCATAAGATATGAAAATATGTGCAATAAGTGATTTACATGGATTTCTAATTGATTATATAGAGCCATGTGAACTTGTTTTAATATGTGGAGATATTGTTCCTCTTTATATGCAGAGAAACAAGCCACAGTGTGAGAAGTGGTTGAAGACTGTATTTGCAGATTGGATTAAATCATTGCCGTGTAAGAAGGTAGTATTTACAGCTGGAAACCATGATTTTGTTTTTGAAAATAGGGATTTTCTTTGGAATAACTCTGTGATTAAATTTCCTACAGAAGGAAAAGCTGAATTTCTTGATAATTCTCATCTAGACTATCTAAGTGATGAAGGAAAGGTATATAGAATTTATGGAACTCCGGCCTGCCATGAATTTGGTAATTGGGCTTTCATGTATTCTGATGAGAAACTGGAAGAAATCTATTCACATATCCCAGGAAATTGCGATATATTGATTAGTCATGATGCTCCCGCATTAAATGATTGTGGTATGATTCCGCCTGGTAGGTGGAGTTCTACTCCCATAAATGCAGGAAATGAGGTCTTGGCTAAGGCTATTATAGATAAGAAACCGAAGTATGCTTTTTGTGGACATATCCACGAAGGAAATCATTGGCTACTAGATGCAGGCGAGACAAAGACCGCCAATGTATCTATTCTCGATGACTCTTACGATATTAATTATGAACCTTTATATTTGGATATTTAATACTATTCTGGTCTATATATTTGGAGGATTAGTATTGTCATTAGTAATAGTTGGAATTTATGAGATAATACAGGAAGAAAAGGACTTCCTTGAAACCTACGGGTCTAGATTCATTTGTAAATATTAAAAATTAATCAAATGGAACAAGCTGTATTTCAAAGAATGTTGGGAGAATTTAACGAAGTTAATGAACGTGCTGTTAAGCTCAGAGATTTTATCCTAGGGGATAAGTTCAAGGAGGTTGACAACCTTAATAAAGACTTACTAGTCGCCCAACTAAAAGCAATGGAAGCATATATATCAGTACTATCTATTCGTATTGGTCTTAATGCTCCTAAAGATGAAATTTCAGAAGCCCAGGTTGTAAAAGAAGGTGAGTAAAAAAATCATTTTCACAGACCGTTCTGACTCACTGTTGACGAGTTATCTCAGGGATATATCTAAATATAAGATTTTAGATAGTACTGAGGTAACTCGTCTCATTTGTGAGGCTCAAAAAGGAGATGATGTTGCTAGAGAACAAGTCATAAAATCAAATCTTAGGTTTGTTGTGACTATCGCCAAGCAATTTCAGAATAGAGGTATTCCTTTAATGGATTTAATCTCTAGTGGAAATGAAGGATTAATGAAAGCTATTGATAAGTTTGACCCAGAAAGAGGAGTTACATTCTTGTCATATGCTGTATGGTGGATTAGACAAAGTATCTATAATTCTATATATTGGCAAGCACGAGAAATTCGTCTTCCAATGTCTCAGCAATTATTGGTAATAAGTATACTCGATGCAACTAATAAATTCTTGCAATCGCATGATAGAAATCCAAGTTCCGAAGAAATATCAGAAATGACTGATATTCCTAGGGAGCAAATTGACTATCTAGCACAGTTTTCTAATAAGTTAGTTTCTGTGGACGATTTCATAGGAGGAGATGAGGAAAACAGCCAAGTCTGTGATGTTATACCTGATGGGGAAGACCCTTTAGACGAACAGGTGAATAAGATTTATGTAGCTAAGGAAATCGAGAATTTGCTCTCAAAATTGACTATTAGAGAGCATGACTTAATCTGTATGCTGTTCGGTATTGGAATGGCTCCAGTAAATCCGAAAATTATAGCCGATATGTATGGCGTTGGAGGAGAAAGAATCCGACAGATGAAAGAAGGAGCATTAGCTAAACTAAGACGTAGATTTTCTAATCAACTTAAAAATTTATTATAATGAAATTCGAGGAAATTTTACCAGCATTGCGTAGAGGAGAAGTAGTAAGAAGAGGAGTCTTTCAAAGTAGCCTTGTAGTATTTATGCAGATTCCTGCAGAAATTCCTGCACAGGATGTCTTGAAGATGAAATCTATACCTACCCAAATGAAGGTTCTTATGGGAGAATATGAAGCTGGGGTTACTTATCATGACCAGTTCATAATGTATGACTTTTCAGACCAAAGTTGTACATACTATCCCTTTGATGGGGAAGATATGAATGCAGATGATTGGGAATTAGTTGATCCTATGTCATACGACCCATATGACGACTTTAGATAATTATCCAATGGGTGCAGCTAATGACCCTAGAGCACCTTACAATGAACCACTACCTACTAAGGTTAAGGTAGAAGTAGGAGTTGAATTAGGGTTATTTGTAGATGTAGAAGTAATAGATGAAGATGATATTAAAGGTGCAGTTGAAGAAGCTATTTATAATAGGTTCAAATCCAAAGATGTTGAAATAAATAACATCGAAATCTATCAACATGATTTATTTAGTAAGTCGGAATAAAACTTTATTTGGGTCTACAAAATACAAAGAAGTAAGTTTCGAGGAGGCAATGAAAATATTGTTGCCTCTTTCTTTAGTTCAATTTGATACTGAAACTAAGGGGTTAGATGCGCATACTAAGGAGTTACTAACTGTGCAACTAGGTTGCAAAGAAAATCAAGTTGTCTTTGACTGGACAACTATGTCAGCAGAAGAGAAAGCTGAGGTAAAGAATTATTTTGAGTCTGATAGAGTATTTCTTGGATGGAATTTAATGTTTGACTTAGGGTTTTTATATGTGCAGGATATTTGGCCAAATTATATCTGGGATGGTATGATTGCCGAGAAATTACTTTGGTTAGGCTATCCAGCTAATATAAGAGAAATGAGTTTGAAAGCAGCTGCATGGAATTATCTAAACTATGACTTAGATAAATCTGTTCGAGGTAAGATTATAAATGACGGTCTTACTGAAGATGTAGTAGTCTATGCTGCAGGAGACGTAATGTGGCTAGAAGACATTAAAGAAAAACAAGAAATAGAGCTTGCTAAGCAAGAATTAAATCTTGCTATGAAACTTGAGTGTGAGTTTATCAAGAGTCTTGCTTATTTCAAGCATTGCGGCGTTCATCTAGATGTCGTAAAATGGAGAAATAAGATGGCTAAAGACCTTGTTAAGCTGAAGGATGCTGAGCAAGAACTAAACGATTGGGTAGTTCAATGGGATTCTGAAAAGAGACATGAGCATGACGGATGGGATATTAAATATCCAGAATTGGAATTTTATAACCTTATGGAAATAGAGGATGAAGTAGCTAGACTACTAAAAGAGAAATATGTCCGATGCCCTCAAGAAGACCTTGAAACACCAGACGGAAAGGTTAAAGCTTATAGAAAAAGAGTAATAAGTCAATTTACTAAGGTAGATAATCAAGGTGATTTATTTAATGGCTTTGATACCAAGCCTAAGTGTACAATTAACTGGAGTAGCTCTCAACAAGTTATTAAATTATTTGAATTACTAGGAATTAAAGTCAAGACATTTGATAAGCAAACTAAGAAGGAAAAGAAATCTGTTGAAGCTAAGCTTCTAGCTCCACAGGCTAAAGATTTCCCGATTATTCCTATCTATCTAAAATATCAGGAAGCTGCAAAAGTGGTTTCTACTTATGGGGAGAACTGGTTGAAGGCAATTAACCCTAAGACTGGAAGAATCCATGTAGATTTTCACTCACTAGGAGCTGATACAGCTAGAGTAAGTTCTGGAGGAGGAGTATATAAACTTAATCTACAGAATTTACCTCATGACAAGGAAACTAGAGCATGTTTTACTGCAGAGAAAGGTAATAAGTGGATTTCTGCGGATTATCAGTCTCAAGAAAGTAGAATCATTGCTTCTGTATCTAAGGACGAGGCTATGATTGAACTATTTGAACATGGCTGTGGGGATGTTCATAGTCTAGTAGCTAAAATGTCTTATCCGAATATTATCCCTAGAGACTGCCCTATAGAGGATATAGCTAAATTATATCATGCCCAAAGACAGGATGCTAAAGGTATTGAATTTGCCATCAATTATGGAGGCGATGCAAATACTATAGCTAATAACAAGGGGCTACCGTTGTCAGAAGCTCAAGAAATCTATGATAACTTTATGAAGGGTTTCCCTGGAGTAAAACAGTATCAAGATTATTGTAGAATGGCGGTAATGAGGGATGGTTATATTTTGTTAAATCCCATAACTAAGCATAGAGCACATATATATGATATTGATGACCTCTGGCGGATTTCTAAGAAGTTCAATGACCCAGAGTTCTGGAATTATTACAGAGAAATGAAGAGAGATTCTCCTGGCTGTGATACCGTCCAAGACGTTAAGAGATATTTTCAGAGAAAAGCAGCATCTGAAAAGCAGTCTATCAATTATCGTATTCAGAACAGGGGAGCAATGTGTTTTAAGCTTTCCTCTATTAAACTATTTAATTGGATTAAGGAGCATAAGCTTCTTAACATTGTTAAGATGTGTGTTCCAGTCCATGACGAGTTTAATCTAGAATGCCCAGAATCTATTGCCGATGAAGTATCTAAGGTATTAGTTAAATGTATGATAGATGGAGGGAAACCATTCTGTCCTAATGTATTTTTAGGTGCAGATGTTACTGTATCAGATCATTGGATTCATTAACGAATAAGGGGCTATAGTAGTGATGCCAAACCTGAGCCCCCTTGGCCTACTAACAGTGCCTACAGTCCAAGGCGTAATGCTGAGAGCGCAGTTAGGGCATCATTTTTAATTAAATATAGTAGTGTATGAAAAAATTATTTGGTTTATTGTTAATAGCAATTATTGCTTTAAGTTCTTGTGCAGACAGCAAGACTTTTGAGAGAGCTGATGGAACTAAGTTTGTAGCTGAACCTTATGGTTGGGCAAACTATCAAACTAAGAAGATTGAGGGAGTAACCTATGAAGCGTGTATTGGTAACATTGTTTGGGATGTTATTGCTGTAGAAACTATAGTCATTCCAATATGGCTAACTGGGTGGGAATTATATGAGCCAGTATCTTTTGTTGAACCAAACGTCAAGTAATTATGAATGTAGAATTTACAACAACAGAATTAATTACAGATGAAGAGATTCTAAGCGCATTTGGAGAATCCATCCGATTTGACGAAGGGAAGTTTAAGATAGATTCTTTTATTGATTGCTTAGAAGACAGAGCTGACGTAATGGGTCTTTGTATTACTGAGAAATCTAAGAAAGAATTGTTACAACACCTTAAAGAATTAGTAATTAAATTAGTAAGCGAGTTGTAAGTATTGTTTTAATTAGACATAGTATGCTGAATGAGAATTTGATGGATTCCAAAGATATTATAA
>OHBR01000792.1_pt1 | contig 14171 bp, 12 predicted proteins | sample 1577461 | NCBI WGS metagenome assembly OHBR01 (sample SAMEA3879579, study PRJEB24766) | human gut metagenome | biome: human-associated habitat; feature: feces | place: USA | collected 1985/1987
CACCTTTTTGGTGTTCATATCCATTCTTCTTAAAAGGGATTTTACTCTCATTCTCTAATTACAGCTTTTTAATACTTAAAATAGTTTATAATTAAGGTTTGTCCTTCATCGGCCATTCCACAATAAAGCGGCATCCTCCGCAATAGGTGTCATCCAGATAAATCCGGCCTCCCACCAACTCCATTATCTCATTGGCTATGGCAAGCCCCAATCCGGACCCTTTGGTAAACGTGTCCACTTTATAAAAACGTTCGAAAATACGGTCCGATTCGTCCGGCCTGATGCCTATACCGGTATCCTCTATCACGAAGCGCAATACATGTCGGGACTTATCTTCCTCGCAGGAAACGCGTATATGACCTTCTTCCGTAAACTTCACCGCATTATCCAACAAAGACACCAGCACCATTTTCAGCCATTGCCGGGCTGCATAAAAGGCCATAATGCCGGAAGCAGGCACATATTCCAGTTCAACTCCCGGCTTCAGTTCCGGACGGAAGCCCTCAATACATTCCTTGCAACACGCATCCACTTCTATCTCCTCCCGCGGCATCTCCCACACTCGCGAATCCATATCCGCAATATTGAGTATGTTCTCCATCAGACTCAACAGATATGTATTGTTGCCCTCCACTTGTTCAACATACTCGCGTTTCTCCACATCATCCAGTTTCTCTTGAGCCAGCAAGGTAGAAAAGCCGACGATGGAATTCAACGGAGTACGGATTTCATGGGTGATATGCTGTATAAAGGAACTTTTGACCTGGCTCATTTTTTCCACCGCCCTGCGTGCAGCTTCCAACTTGCGGTTCATGGAGAGGGTGCGGATATACAGATAAGTAATGAGCAGCAAAAGCAACAATACCAGTCCGCCAACGGCCAAGGCTATCATCAGTCGTTCCTTGTTCAATCTGGCACTCAGCTCCAGCTTCTCCATCTTCAACCGGTCCACCTCAAACTGTGCCGTATATTTGCTTAGCTTGTCATCCATTTCTGCCGTACGCACGGAGTCACTCACGGCGGCATATCTGGCATAACTGCGGCAAGCCGCACGATAATCGCCCAACTGTTCCTGCAGTTCTCCTTTCATATAATGGTTATAAGGATAGCAAAGCCCCAGTGAATGCTGATAATCCATGAGTGAATCCACGTAAGCAATGTTACCTTTCAAATCACCGAGGATACGGCAACACATTATCTTATAGCCAAACCATGCTTCGGGCGTCGAGCTCTTCGGATGTTGACGGTAGAAGCGGTCGGTCTCCTCAATATAAGGCTCAGTAGCCTTTCTACCTTCATTGGCCAATAAGCCTATAACCCTGAATTCACAGAAACGCAGGTGCAGGGAAGGGTCTATGCTGACTTGTTTACGGTCCAGTTTGTCCTCCAGTTGCGACAATTTACTCAGATACTCGCCGGCTTCTGCATACTCACTGCGTGAAAGATAAGTCTGGATAATATTAAGCAACACCACGTATGCGTCACGATAATAGCTGCCTTCCTCGAAAAGTTTCAGTGCATTGTTGTAATTCTCTATACACAGTTTTACGTTGTTTCCAAAGACCCGATGGTTATACCCGATGCACATTTCGCCACATGCCAATCCGTATTTGTCCCGGGCTTGCTCGGCATCCTGATGGAGCCTGACGGTTTCAGCCATCGCCTCCTCCTGCATACCTTTCTCCGTCATACGCTGAATGTACTGCCGCCACGCCATATACCGGTCTCGTGTCCGTTGGTATTTCCGGCACCAGTCCATATATTCATAGGTTGCGGCTTTCAATTGGTCAATGTCCCCCAACTGATAATAATGAGAAATCAAGTTGTTATGGGCATCACTAATCTGTACCGTATCGTTCAGTTCGCGGGCAAGTTTTATCCACCGGGCATTGATGGAAGGCAATCGGTCTTGTCCCAACACTTTCTGCGCACTATCTGCCAGAGCTTTCATCTCTCCATAAGGGTCTTCGGCATGCAGGATTGAGGGGCATAAACCTAACACCAGCACAACAAGAAGCCATTTTATATTACGCTTTACCATGTTCGGACATTAAAAGGAGTCGGATGCGAATTTAGTGCTTTTATTTAATGTAAATTAGCAGTCATCCTAAAGTATAACAAATCTTAACCTTGCCTATCTGATACGATTTTTCCAGCAGGTTCGTTTTATTCTACCCCGGTTTGCATTATCTTTGCAAATCCTAAATCACATAAGTGACTTTTATATGGCAGAAAATACATCGATTATCATAAAGGGAGCCCGTGTCAATAACCTCAAGAACATTGACGTAGAGATTCCCCGTAACAAACTCGTAGTCATCACCGGACTGTCCGGTTCCGGAAAATCCTCACTTGCTTTCGATACATTATATGCCGAGGGGCAGCGCCGCTACGTGGAGAGCTTGAGCAGTTATGCCCGCCAGTTTTTGGGACGTATGAGCAAGCCTGAATGCGATTTCATCAAAGGGATTCCACCTGCCATTGCCATTGAGCAGAAAGTAAGCAGCCGTAACCCACGGTCCACCGTGGGTACCTCCACTGAAATATACGAATATCTGCGGTTGCTCTACGCACGTGTCGGTAAGACCTTCAGCCCGGTCAGCGGACAAGAAGTGAAGAAACACTCGGCAGAAGATATCGTGAAGTGCATGCTGGAATATCCGGAAGGAACCAGGTATACCGTGCTCGCCCCGATATTGCTGCGCGAAGACCGCACGCTGCAACAACAACTGGAGATAGACATGAAGCAAGGTTTCACCCGTCTGGAAGTGAACGGTGAAATGATGCGCATCGACGAATACAAGCCGAAAGCCGGAGACACTGTTTTTCTGTTGATTGACCGTATGACAGCCTCTTCAGAAAAGGATTCCGTCAGCCGCCTCACCGACTCGGCCGAAACAGCCATGTATGAAGGAGACGGTGCCTGCCTGCTGCCTCTATCGTTTCAGCACCAAGTTCGAAGCAGACGGCATCACCTTCGAAGAACCGAACGACCAGATGTTCTCCTTCAACTCTCCCATCGGTGCATGCCCCGTATGCGAGGGATTCGGGAAAGTCATCGGCATCGACGAGCATCTCGTGATACCCGACCGCTCCTTGTCCGTCTATGATGGAGCCGTTGTATGCTGGCGGGGCGAAAAGATGGGCGAATGGAGGGATATGGTGATACACGGAGCCGAGAAAGCCGGCTTCCCCATCTTCACTCCCTATTATGAACTGACCGACGAGCAACGCCGGATGCTGTGGGAAGGGACACCCTACTTTGAGGGCATCAACGCCTTCTTCAAGATGGTGCAGGAAAATCAGTACAAGATACAATACCGTGTGATGCTGGCACGCTACCGCGGAAAGACGCTCTGCCCCAAATGCCACGGCACCCGCCTGAAGCCCGAAGCAAACTACGTACGCGTGGGAGGACGCAACATCTCCGAACTGGTAGATTTGCCCATCACTGAGTTGAAGCTCTTCTTCGACAACCTGCAGCTAGACCCACATGACGCCGACATAGCCCGCCGCATCCTGACAGAAATCAACAGCCGCATCCAATTCCTATTGGATGTCGGTTTGGGATACCTCACGCTGAACCGCCTCAGCAACTCGCTCTCCGGCGGTGAAAGCCAGCGAATCAACCTCGCCACCTCGCTGGGAAGTAGTCTGGTGGGCAGCCTGTATATTCTTGACGAACCGAGCATCGGCCTGCATAGCCGCGATACGGACAAACTGATACACGTGCTCCGCCAGCTGCAACAGTTGGGCAATACGGTAGTGGTAGTGGAACACGATGAAGAGATTATCCGTGCTGCCGACTATATCATCGACATCGGTCCCCGGGCAGGCCGCCTGGGAGGGAAGGTCGTCTACCAAGGAGATATGAAAGACCTTCAGAAAGACAGTGACAGCTATACCGTGCGCTATCTGCTGGGCGAAGAAACCATCCCCCTGCCGGAACACCGCCGCCCGTGGAACAACTACATAGAAATAAAAGGCGCGCGCGAAAACAACCTGAAGGGTGTAGAGGCACGGTTCCCGCTGAATGTAATGACCGTAGTCACCGGTGTCAGCGGTTCGGGCAAGAGTACGCTGGTACGCGACATCTTCTACCGCGCCCTGAAACGAGAGTTGGATGAATGCAACGAACGTCCAGGCGAGTTCACTTCCATTGGAGGAGACTTGCAGAACCTGCGCAATGTAGAGTTTGTTGACCAGAATCCTATCGGGAAGTCATCGAGAAGTAACCCCGTGACCTACATCAAGGCCTACGATGAAATCCGTAAACTATGGGCGGACCAACCGCTTGCCAAGCAGATGGGATACAGTGCCGGATACTTCAGCTTCAACAGCGAAGGCGGCCGTTGCGAAGAATGCAAGGGTGAAGGTACCATCACTGTGGAAATGCAATTCATGGCAGACCTTGTACTGGAATGCGAATCCTGCCACGGCAAACGCTTCAAAGCAGACACGCTGGAAGTAAAGTTCCACGACATGAATATCTACGACGTATTGGAGATGACCGTAAACCAAGCCATCGAATTCTTTACGCAACACGGACAGAAAAAGATTGTGAAGAAGCTGCAACCCTTGCAGGATGTAGGTTTGGGATATATCAAACTGGGGCAAGCCTCCTCCACCCTCTCCGGTGGAGAGAACCAGCGCGTGAAACTCGCCTTCTACCTCAGCCAGGAGAAAGCAGACCCGACCATGTTCATCTTCGATGAACCGACCACCGGACTACACTTCCATGACATCAAGAAACTGCTCGAAGCCTTCGATGCCCTGATACGCCGCGGGCACAGCATTGTCATCATCGAACATAATCTGGATGTGGTGAAGTGTGCGGACCATGTGATAGACCTGGGGCCCGAAGGAGGGGACAAAGGAGGAAACATCGTAGCTACCGGTACACCGGAGGAAGTGGCGAAGTGTGCGGCAAGTTATACGGGACAATTCTTGCAAGAGAAATTACACCCCTCGCTTCCTTAAATAGAACACAGAGGCACGGAGACACAGAGATATTAAATTCAAGGAAAAAGAATAAAACTCTATGCCTCCGTGTCTTTGTGCTTAATCTTACCGGTGCTACTACTCCAATTTAAAAGTAACCGGAAAAGTAAATTCCACCTTCACGGCTTTACCCTGCTGCATCCCCGGTTTCCATTGTGGCATCAATCCTACAATCCGTAATGCTTCCTCATCCAAGGCAGGATACCTGCTGCGCATAATAACGGGGGCCGTCACACGACCATTCTCGTCAATCACCACGCTGACAGCAACTCTTCCCTGAATGCCATTCTTACGGGCTTCTTCCGGATAACGGATATTCTTTTGAATAAAATCCATTAAGGCTTTCATACCTCCCGGAAACTCGGGCATCACTTCCACTACTTTATAGACCGGTTCCTCCATTGGCTCTTCCGTTATCAATTGTGGGCTTCCGCCCTTCCCTGCATCCGAAACATAAGGGGGAAGAGATGTCTTTTCCGCCGTTCTCCATTCTTCCTCATTGTCCGTCAATCTGAACTCAGCCATCATCAAGACAGGTTTCCTCTTGATGGTTATCTCATAAAAGTAACGGTAGCGTCCCGGCTTGTTGGGATGCACATCCGGATAAAGAGAGGCTTTCATAACCCTTTCCTCCCCATCCCGCAGCACATAGGCGATGTCCCAAAAGGCAGCGTTTATCGGCAATTCCCGCCAGGTACCTTTTTCGTCTTCGAACGTCAGGTAGTAATGCTCGCCGCAGGTCAAATCTCCGCCACTGTGATTGCTGAGGATGAATGTCGCATGAGGCGCTTTCGTTGAAAAGACTGGATATTCGGGACGGATATGGATGCCACGAATATGATTCCTGCCTACTCTCTCGTTGATGACGGGGACTTCTACACCATGAAAACAGAAAACGGGGGAGTCCATTATCTTCTCCCGGAACTCTTTCTGCCGCTCGGGAGTATTCACCATCAAATCTATATCGATGCAATGCAACCCCACCCCATATCCGGTCACATTCCTCTGAATGTGTGTATATGGTGTATTATTCAATCTTTTTCTCAGTTCTTCGTGAATGGCAAGCAATTGTCTTTGCAAGTAGTCACCATCATCCGCAATCCCTATCTTGAGGCTATCGCTCACTGTTTTTTTTCCCACCCCTTGGTCTATCCTTACTGTATCTATGGAATCTTCAGACATTTCCATGCGTTCCGTCTTATTCATTCGGCAAGATGACAAGCAGCAAAGCAATAAGGTAATACAAACTCTATTCATGGCATTTTGCTTTTAGGATTCATACTTCGAGTATAAATATAAGGATTTTTGCTATAATGTTCAAAACCAGCCTCTACTTTCATTAACATATAAAAAGTTTCACGTTATCCAGGCAACCAACAAATATCCACTTTTATAGTGGAATATTGGAGATATACATTACCTTTGCACAATGAAAACAATCTAAAAACAATGGAAATACACTTTGATAAGGAATACTTGCAACAACTATATGAGGAAGGAAAAACAAAGGATAAGAAATATCGCTTTCAGCCTCAAATGGTGAAACGATATCAGTTGCGCATAAAGACCTTGGAATACGTTCAAAATATCGAAGAGCTTTACGCCATTCGGTCGTTTCATTACGAAGTATTGAAAGGAGATAAAGCAGGTATTTCTTCCATTAGAGTAAATGACCAATACCGCATAGAATTCACAGTAAAGCAGAGTACATCTGAAACCGTAGTGACAATATGTAATATCCTGGAATTATCGAACCACTATAAATGATTATGAATATGGGAAATTATAAATGTCAACGCCCTATACATCCGGGTGAATTACTCAAAGAAGAGGTGGGAAATAGAAAATTACCCCAAACTAAGCTTGCTGCACAAACCGGCATCTCATATAAGGTACTAAACGACATCTTGAACTGTCGACGTCCCCTCACAACATCTACAGCATTGCTCTTTGAAGCAGCCTTGGGAATCAGTGCCGGCTTGCTGATGCGAATGCAGCTAGACTATAACATGCAATTGGCTGAAAGTGACCAAACACTCATGGAGCGCTTGAAACAAGTTAGAAAATATGCAGCATTGCTCTAAGCAAAACGTTACTGCAAAACCACTGCATATCTTTTGCAGTACTGCTGCAAACATTTATGCAGTGCCACTGCAACACATTTACAGCGGCACTGCAAAAAAACTTGCAGTAGCAGGAAAATAAGATTAGAAATAGAATCCGAAACCTACCTTCAGACCGAATTTAGAACGGTCGCTATTGACGTTCCAGTAAGCTGCAGGTTCGATGGTCACCGTGCGGGTCAGGAAGAACGCATAACCGGCTTCCAGACCGAAAGAGAACTTGGTATCATCCAAATCATGTCCCCAATCCCAACGGTCCACATTGACATCGGCACCCAGATACACGCCAATCTTGTCGAAATAATAACGTCCACCTACACCCAGCGTATAGACATCGAGGTCAGACCCTCCGGTATTCCAAGCAGCCCCGGCATGCACCAGCAAGGCGATGTTGTCGAGCAGGAAAGCACCTCCCTTGGCTTCAAGGCCAAAACTTGTCTTGTCGGTTCCCGTGTCATGAGAAAATTCCAAACCGGTGATGGACGGGTTCAAAATCCACTTACCTTTTTCAAACTGTGCCTGAGCTGCCACTGTGACAACAAGCAAGCAAACGAATAATGCCAGTTTTTTCATCTTGTTCTGTTTTTTGAGTAAATAATCAATGTTGTTTATTGTCTTCTTCGAATCGCTTGCGTTGCAGCGCCTCCTTCTTGCGAAGCACCAGCCACAGCACAAATACAATGAGGTACGAAGCAGCTACGGTGACATACTTCTCAGTATCGCTGATTTCCGTATTGCGGGGAAGGAAATAAGCGGCAGTAGCAGAAACGTAAATAAGCAGGGCCAACGTGAGCCCGGTAGATTTCTTGATTTTCTTCATTACCAAAGTTTTTTAGTCGTCTTAAAATACTAAATATTAAACCAAATAGCAGCCAGCACAACAGCTATCAAGGCTACGCCCAGCGCATAATTCGGACCGAGCCCGAAACCTTCGGGAGCAATGCAGATGTAAGTGGTACACACAGCCGTCATGAATAATGCCGGGAAATAGGTGACGTAATAATAACGTCCTTTCTTCTCGCGTACCAGATAGACCGTAATGGCCCACAACGTAAAGACGGACAGAGTCTGATTGGCCCAGGCAAAATAACGCCAAATCATATCAAATCCATCCTTGTCCCGCAGGCTGTAAAGCAACAAGCTAATGGCTACCAGGAACATCGGGATGCATATATATAAACGGCGACGCATGGATTTTTGTTCCATTCCCAAGAAATCCGCCACAATGAGGCGCGCTGAACGGAAAGCCGTGTCGCCACTGGTAATAGGCGCGGCAATAACACCCAGAATAGCCAATACGCCACCTACGGCACCCAGCCAGTCTTTTGTAATGGCGTCTACAATGATAGAGGCATTCGTCTCCCCCATCCCGTTCTCGTGGAAGAAATAAGTGGCGGCGGCAGCCCATATCAGAGCTACAATGCCTTCGGTTATCATTGCCCCATAGAAAACGGGGCGTCCGTGGCGCTCGCTTGTCATGCAACGTGCCATCAGCGGACTCTGCGTGGCATGGAGGCCACTGATGGCACCGCAGGCAATGCTGACGAACATGATGGGGAAGATGGGCAATGCAACCGCATCGGGATGCGTGTTCTGCAATCCGTCCCATATCTCCGGCAATGCAGGATGGTTGACGTAAAGCATTACCAGAATACCGACCGCCATGAACAGCAGGGCAACGGCGAACAGTGGGTATATCTTACCGATAATCTTATCTACCGGCAGCAAAGTGGCAAAGATATAATAAGCGAAAACAACAATAATCCAGAAGGTGGTATCCAAGCTGTCGGGGGTCAACTTGGCAAGCAGTCCGGCCGGCCCTGCCACAAAGACAGCTCCCACCAATATCATCAGGATGACGGTAAAGCCGCGCATCACCTGCTTAGTGGTCAGCCCCAGATAGCGTCCGATGATTTCCGGCAGGCTTTCCCCGTCATGCCGCAAGGAGAGCATACCGGCAAGATAGTCGTGCACTGCACCGGCAAAGATACTGCCAAGTACAATCCACAGATAGGATGCCGTACCGAACTTAGCTCCCATGATGGCACCGAAGATAGGTCCCAACCCGGCAATATTGAGAAACTGTATCATAAAGATTTTCCAAGTAGGCAGTGGAATGTAATCCACACCATCGGCTTTGGTAAGGGCGGGTGTTTTGCGGTCATCGGGACCAAAGACGCGTTCTATGAAGCGTCCGTAGATAAAATAGCCGGCTATCAACGCCAGCAGGCAAAGCGTAAATGTAATCATGGCGTGTTAATATCTTTAATGTATGCAAATGTAACAGTTTCCAAGTAAACAGCATAAAATAATCGGGTGTTTTGCTTATCTTCGCAGAGAAATATGACAGAAATAAAGAAGAAAAGAGAAAAATGAAACGGATTATTTCCATTTTACTATATATGGCAGTCCTGCTGCCGCTTGCCGCACAACCGCCCAAGCACGAAGTGCGTGCCGCCTGGATAACCGCCGTCTATGGCCTGGACTGGCCGCAGACACGCGCCACTTCGCCCGAAGGCATCCGCAAGCAACAGGCCGAACTGATTGAAATATTGGACAGACTGAAAGCCGCCAATTTCAACACAGTACTGTTCCAGACCCGTACACGGGGAGATGTCCTCTACAAATCAGCCATCGAGCCCTACAACTCCATACTGACCGGAAAGGTGGGCGGCGACCCCGGCTACGATCCGCTGGCTTTTGCCATAGCCGAATGCCACAAGCGCGGTATGGAGTGCCATGCCTGGATGGTGACCATCCCTCTGGGCAACCGCAAGCATGTAGCCGCCCTCGGTAAAGAGTCCGTCACCAAAAAGAAACGCGCCATCTGCGTACCCTACAAACGCGAATACTTCCTGAATCCCGGACATCCGCAAACCAAAGAGTACCTGATGAGCCTTGTCCGCGAAGTGGTGGAACGCTACGATGTAGACGGGATACACTTCGACTACCTGCGCTATCCGGAGAATGCTCCTCTATTCCCCGACAAATACGATTTCCGCCGTTACAGCAAAGGACGTACTTTGGATCAATGGCGACGGGATAACATTTCCGAAATCGTCCGGTACATATATAAAGGTGTGAAAGCAATGAAGCCGTGGGTAAAGGTAAGTACTTGCCCTGTAGGAAAATACAGAGATACTTCCCGCTATTCTTCCCGTGGTTGGAATGCGTTCTATACCGTTTATCAAGACCCGCAAGGAGAAGGTATTCAGGATCAGATATATCCCATGATGTATTTTCAGGGAAACAGTTTCTATCCTTTCGCGCTCGACTGGCAGGAACAGAGCAACGGACGACAGGTTATTCCGGGGCTGGGCATCTATTTCCTCCATCCCGACGAAGGGAAGTGGACACGCGACGAAGTGGATCGTCAGATTAATTTCATCCGTAATCAGAAAATGGCAGGAGAAGGGCATTACCGTGTCAAGTATCTGATGGACAATACTCAGGGAATTTATGACGAACTGATTGAGAACTTCTATGCCTATCCGGCATTACAGCCCCCGATGACATGGTTGGATAACGTTCCGCCGTCTGCCCCCTCAGCACTCAAAGTTACGTCCATCGACAACGGATATACCGAATTGAACTGGCAACCAGCGACGGATAATGACCAACGGAATAAACCGATGTACGTGATTTATGCTTCCAATGAATATCCGGTAGATACAAAGAAAGCGGAAAATATTGTCGCACAAAGTATTCGTGAAACAAGTTACATTTATGCACCCATCCAGCCTTGGAATGCCAAGAAGTATTTTGCAGTAACGGCTATCGACCGTTGCGGGAATGAGAGTGCACCCATAAATGGAGATAAGTAGGCATTTCAGACAGTATTACCACAATATGACTTTTCCGATGTTCACCAATTCCAATTTAGCAGTATCTGTCTTACCCTGGATTTGGTTGACTACTATAAGTATCAACTAAAATGAATAAAAGATGAAAAAGAGTGACATGACCTTTAGTCCTTATCAGCTTGAACTTCTTGGCGATTTCTATCGTTCGAATTTCTCAGTTTCTCGTTTTGCCCAAGAAAAAGGGATTGCCCGCATTACATTTTGGCGTTGGGTTCGTATCTTTGAGGATTCTAATCCTGAAATATCCGCTTATATGAAAAAGAACAAGTCTCCCAAGTCCTCGGATGAATCCTCCTCAATTACTGCCTTACGTCTTGAGAATGAGCGTTTACGTGCAGAGCTTAAAGATGCTAAAATGCGTGCGCACGCCTTCGATACGATGATTGATGTTGCCGAGGAGATGTTTAATCTTCCTATCCGAAAAAAAGCTGGTACCAAACAATAAAAAGGCTTTGTAAAGGGAGGCATGCCTATACGGTGGTCTCTCTTTGCAAATTGTTTGGTGTAACAAAGCAAGCCTTTTATAAGTATGTTGACCATAGTACGGATAGTTCGGCCCGTGAACGTTTTGTTCTTGAGTTTGTCAAACGTGTGCGTTCAAAGGACCCTGGTATTGGGGGGATGAAACTTTGGCTGATGTACCGTAATGAGTTCGGCACCAGCCAGGCCTTTGTTGGGCGTGACTGTTTCTGTGCTATATTGTCCAAGTATAAGCTGACAATACGCAAACGTTTTCGGGCTCCACGTACGACAGACTCCTCTCATCACTTGCCACAGTATCCTGATTTAACCAGGACATTGCTATTAGAACATCCTGATCAGCTGTGGGTTAGTGATATCACTTACATTACCATATGGTTGCCTGACGGCAGTTATGTGTTCTGCTACCTGTCTCTGGTGACAGACGCCTATACGAAGGAGATCATTGGGTATTGCGTAGGTGATACTCTGGGAAGCTGTTACACAGTGGAAGCTCTGGAAATGGCAGTCAGACGCATAGCTGCAAAGGAGATTAAGGGTTTGATCCATCACTCCGACCGAGGCGTACAATATGCCAGTGCGGATTATATTGCCATATTACGACATAACGGGATTCTTCCCAGCATGACAGAGGATGGCAATCCCAAGGACAATGCCATAGCTGAGCGTGTGAATGGCATTATAAAGAATGAATTGCTGCAAGGAATGCGCTTTAGTTCAATACAGGAAGTCAGAAAAGCTGTAGCAACAGCCGTTCACTTCTATAACAACGAAAGGCCTCATATGAGCTTGGATATGCTTACCCCGGTACAGGCAGGAGAAATGCAAGGACCTATCAGGAAAAGATGGATAAGCTACAGAGAAAAGTATCTGAATGTAGCACTTGCTTAAAAATAAATATGTACATTTGCTTATGAAAAGACCAAGAATGCCCTGCTAGCGGGATAGAAAGAGGAAAAAGGGTGAGTTCCTTTCTTTTTTCTTCTTTCAAAGAGAAGAGTCAACCGGTTAAAGGAATAAGAAAAAAATAAGTAAACCGGAGGCAGGAATAATAAATAATAAAGTAAACAGCTGCCAGGGTTAGTAATATTTCTAGTCAACACATAGCAGCTATTAGAGATAAACAAGTCAACCATTATTAGGGAAGTACATAGGTCCATTCGTTTCCATATGCCGGAACCAACAGTTCCAAGCGGATGAAACTCTAGTTTCAAGCAGAGGAAACTTTAGTTTCAAACTGAAGAAACTTTGGTTTCAAGCCGATGAAACTTTAGTTCCGAGCGGCAGAAACATTTTGTTTCAACGGTTGGAACTGATATTGGAACTACATGTTAACTATTGATGCTGCATTAGATATGCTTCAATGGCTGGTGCAGTGGCATCTTTAAGCAATACAGTCTTGTCTTTATCCAACAGATATAGAGTCGGGATAGCCTTTAAGTCATAGACCTGTTCTTCTTTGATAGTGAACTTCTTGTCATATCCGTTAATCCATTCATTGGGAAATTCGCTCAGATGCTTTTTCCACTCGTCCAGTTCCTCATCGGGGTAGATGGAGAGAAGTACCAACTTCTTTTCCTGTAAAAGCTGGTTGATGATGGGAGCGTTTTTCAGACCTTCTATGGTTTCTGTGCATGCCTGACAGCCGGGGTTATTGATAAATAACAGAAGATATTCCGCTTTCAACTGATATAATGAACCTTGTGCTCCGGAGGCCAGGGTATAAGTGAAGTTGAGCGCTTTGGTTCCGATACGATTTTTCTGAGCCAGCTTAAGACGGGCCTGGGGACGTATCTTCTCTGTTTCGTTCAATACAGGAGAGGCTATCATTGCTTCCAATACCGGTATATAAAATTCTTCGTTGCGCATGGGGGAGTTGGGATCATACAGATACTTGTCCGCCAGGTCGGTGATATATGTAAACACCTTCTTGTCCACATTGGTCCGGTCGATTACATTGCGCATGGCTTGTTGGGCTGTTTCAAGCGGTACGTGGTTATAGTTGGTGTCGGCAAAGTTTACATTGTCCCAATAATGCTTGGCCAGAAAGTCGGCCCGTTGTTCCGGTGCTGTCATCATTTGCGGGATGGCGGGCATCTTAATAGCCTTAATGGTATCTTGCGATGTTTCGCTTTTGTTTTGACTTGAAGCATTCCCGTTTTTACAGGCGCCAAGAAGAAGGCACAGAATGAGTATAAGGCTTATGTTTGTTTTCATGACAATTGGTTGGTTTAAACTTACTTTCGAAAGCAAAGGTATGAAAACTATGTGAAAAAACATACCGATATTCCGGTAAGTTTTGAAAACTGGATATGCGGCTTCGTATTTTTTATCGATACAGCCGACTTTGTGTGAATAGGGCTAAATAATCTCTTCCCTTCGGGTGGAATCTGCATCGAATTTGTTATCTTTGCCCGTAGCATTGGTTATTTTTTAATAAAAGCTGATATGAACGCACCTGTTAAAACGCTCCGTAAGCTCCCGATAGGGATACAAAGTTTCGAATTTCTTCGCTCGGAAGGATATCTTTATGTCGATAAAACAGAACTGGTCTATCGTCTCGTAACGAAAGGGAAGCCTTATTTCCTCAGTCGTCCCCGGCGTTTCGGGAAGAGCCTGTTGCTTTCCACGCTTGAAGCTTATTTCAAGGGGAAGAAAGAACTTTTCGAAGGACTCGCTATCGAGAAATTGGGGCAGAACTGGT
>OHBR01000802.1_pt1 | contig 13999 bp, 9 predicted proteins | sample 1577461 | NCBI WGS metagenome assembly OHBR01 (sample SAMEA3879579, study PRJEB24766) | human gut metagenome | biome: human-associated habitat; feature: feces | place: USA | collected 1985/1987
CGGGCGGCCGCCGATTTCGCGGAGAACAGGGTCAGGCAGATCAAGGCCGTCCTGCGCGACTCCGCGCCCATGACCGAGGAGTGGTTGGCGCTGACCCGCTTTGCCGCGGGCTACTACATCCGCTCATGGGGCGAGGCGGCCGTGCCGACGCTTCCCGTCTTCTTCCGCCGCATTCCCGGCGTGAGGCATCAGAACCAGCTCGAAAAGCTGAAGAAGCTGCCGGAGCCCGCAGGCGAGGCAGGGCCGAAGCCCGCGCTCAACGACGAACAGAGTGCGGCGGTGGAGGCCGTCTCGACGGCTTCCGGCTACAGCCCCTTCCTTCTGTTCGGCGTGACGGGGTCGGGCAAGACCGAAGTCTATCTTCACATCATGGAGCGGGTTCTTGCCCGTGATCCCGAGGCTCAGGTCCTCCTGCTCGTACCGGAAATCAATCTGACGCCCCAACTCGAGGGTCGCGTGCGATCACGCTTTCCCGGCGAGAGCGTCGTGACGCTCAACTCAGATCTGGCGGACATGGAGCGCGCGCGCTCCTGGCTTGCCGTACACGAGGGGCGCGCCCGCGTGCTCGTTGGCACGCGCATGTCGGTCTTCTCCAGCTTCCGCAAGCTTTCCCTCGTCATCGTCGACGAGGAGCATGACCAGTCGTTCAAGGCGGGGGACGGACTTCGATACTCGGCCCGAGACCTTGCCGTCTGGCGAGCCCACAGGAACGGGATTCCCGTCGTGCTAGGCTCTGCCACGCCTTCGATTGAAAGCTGGGTCAAGGCACAGTCTGGCGGCTACAGGCTTCTTGAGCTTCATCAGCGCGCCGTGCAGAATGCCCTGCTGCCTGCCATCGAGCTCATCGAGCCGCCGAGGCGTGGCTCGGGCGAGGCGCTCTCCGATGAGGCGTGCGCAGCCATGAGCCGTTGTCTGGAAGCCGGCCGTCAGGTGCTTGTGTTTCTCAACAGGCGAGGTTACTCGCCCGTGCTGTCATGCCCCGCCTGCGGCTGGGTGAGCACGTGCAGGCGCTGCTCCACCTTCTCCGTCTTCCACAAGTCTTCCAGATCGCTGGTCTGCCACCACTGCGGCTGGCAGACGGAGGTGCCTGAAGCCTGTCCCTCTTGCGGCAATGTCGACATTCTGCCGCGAGGCATCGGCACGGAGCGTCTTGAGGAGGAGATCGGCCGGAGGTTCCCCGAGCGCAAGGTGCTTCGCATAGACCGAGACAGTGTCTCCCGCAAGCATGAGGCTGAAAAGGCCTTCGCCAAGGTACACCGCGGAGAGGTGGACATTCTGGTCGGCACCCAGATGATCGCGAAGGGGCACGACTTCTACAATGTCGGTCTGGTCGTCATTCTCAATTCCGACGCCCAGATCCTGAGTCCTGATGCGCGCGCCAAGGAGCGGCTCTTCGCCATGCTGATGCAGGTGGCGGGCCGTGCCGGCCGCCACGGCGATCAGGGGCGCGTCGTCATTCAGACGCGGCTTCCCGAGGACCCCCTTTTCGGCGCTCTGGAAAAGCAGGACTACAGGGGCTTTGCGGAGTCTCTCGTCGAGGAACGCAAGGAAAACTGGTGCGTTCCCTTTGTCCATCAGGCACTGGTCACGGCGCAGGCGAAGACGCTCGCCGAGGCACTCTACTTCCTCAACGCCTGCGCAAAGTCAGGCTTCAGCATGGCTCCCGAGGACGTCAGGGTCTTCGATCCCGTGCCCATGCCCCTCGTGCGCCTGATGGATGTCGAACGCGCCCAGTTGCTCGTCGAGGCCGACGGCAGGGCATCCCTGAACCGTTTTCTCTGGCAGTGGCAGGCAACCTTCAATGCGCCCTCGGGCATCGACTGGACCATCGAGGTCGACCCGGCATCCATCTAGTCGGGCACCTTCCGGACGTTTTTTGAACGGAGGGAATTCCGTTATAATGACCTTCTTCTCCGCGTGGTGAAATGGATATCATGCAGCCCTCCGAAGGCTGCGGTACAGGTTCGATTCCTGTCGCGGGGACCATTTTCGGATCCCGTCTCGATCTTCGAGGCGGGATTTTCTTTGCCCGAAGATTACGGAAGGCGGGCGTCGTTAAGGCTGACGGCAGGGCGGATGGTGTGTAATGAGGTGCGGGCGCCGCTGTGGTGGCCGTCTGAAGCGGTTATCATTACAGGACTTCAAAAACGGCTGCTCAAACGGTCTTCGGACCGCGCCGAAACGACAGATACGGCCCGTCAAGAGGACGGGCGGAGATGATGGAAGATGAAAATACCCGTTGATATTGCTCTTCACAAGAAGAGCCGCGAACTCGAACTCGTTTACGAAGACGGCCCCGTCCGTCTGAGCTTCGAATACCTGCGCGTGCTGTCTCCGTCCGCCGAAGTGCAGGGCCATTCGCCTGATGAAGCCGTGCTTCAGGTTGGCAAGCGCCTCGTCGACATTACGGGCGTGCAGGTGGTCGGCAACTATGCGATCCAGTTCACGTTCTCCGACGGCCACGACTCCGGCATCTACAGCTGGGACTATCTTGAAAAGCTCGTCAACGAGAGGGACGTGCTCTGGCAGCAGTATCTCGACGATCTTGCCAAGAACGGCGCCTCCCGCGAACCGAACGATCCGGCCAACAAGCCCTTTGAGGAAAAGGCCGCCAAGCTGAAGCCCGCACACCACTGCTCCCATTCCTGACAACAACCGCAAAAAATGCAGAACAACAACAAGGACGAGGCCTCCAGACAGGAGGCTCACCATCAGATCGATTTCGGCTACCAGATGGTCGATGAGGACAAGAAGGCCGATCAGGTTCGAGAGGTCTTCGACAGCGTTGCGCCCAAGTACGACCTTCTCAACGACGTGCTCAGCCTCGGGCTTCATCGCGTCTGGAAGAGCCGCTGCATCAATGCGACCGAAACGAAGCAGGGCCAGAAGGTGCTCGACATTGCCAGCGGCACCTGCGACCTTGCGATCGCGCTTGCCCGCCGTGCCGGCGCTGGCAACGTCGTGGCCACTGACATCAATCACGAGATGCTTGCGATCGGCGCCCAGCGCCTTCTTCAGGCGGGCTTCCCGTGCCCTGTCGTCGAGGCCGATGCTGAAATGCTCCCCTTTGCCGACAACACGTTTGATGTCGTGACCGTGTCCTTCGGCATCCGCAACATGACGCACAAGGACCGCGCCCTGCGCGAGATGCTGCGCGTGCTGCGTCCGGGCGGCAGGCTCCTCGTGCTGGAGTTCTCCAAGTGCCAGCCCTGGTTCAAGCCGATCTACGACTTCTATTCCTTCCGCTTCATGCCCTGGGCGGGCGGCGTCATCGCCGGCGACCGCGAGTCCTACCGCTATCTTGCGGAGTCCATTCGCATGCACCCCGACCAGCCGACTTTTGCAGGCATGATGACGGATGCGGGCTTTGAACGCGTGTCCTGGAAGAACATGACCTTCGGCATCTGCGCCATGCACATCGGCTTCAAGCCCGGCGCCTGATTTTTTCCACCACCAAGTGACCAACGACCATGAAGAAATTTCTCGTTGCTTTTTTGATCTGCTTCAGCATGGTGACGACCAGCATGGATGCTGACGCCGCCAAGCGCTTCGGCGGCGGAAGCTCCTTTGGCCGTCCCGCACCGACTTTCAGCCAGAAGGCTCCGGCGCCGTCCGCCGCGCCCAAGGCGCCCCAACAGCAGAATGCTGCCGGCCAGCAGCGCCAGCAGCCCAACGCCGCTCCCGCGCAGCAGGCCCAGCGTCCGTCCATGATGCGTAGCGTCCTGACGGGCCTTGCCGCCGCACTCGGCATTTCCGCGCTTCTATCGCTGCTCGGCATTGAGGGCGCAGGCCTGGTGAGCCTCATCACAGGCATTCTCGCTGCCGTGGCGATCTTCTTCGTGCTGCGCATGGTGCTCGGCATGATGATGCGCAAGCGTGTCCAGACCTCTTCCGGCTATGCCGAGCCGATTCAGTACAGCGACGTGCCCAAGGATGAGCCGCAGCAGGCCGCCCGTACGTACGAAGCGCCCGCGGCTGCTTCCGGCGCCCGCACCGGTAGCGTGATGGACCAGTTCGCAGGCGGTGCCGCTCAGGATGACGGCGTGCGCGACATCACGCCCGACGACTTTGACCGCAAGGCCTTCCTCGAGACGGCGCTCGAACAGTACCGCAAGCTGCAGAAGGCCTGGGATACGGGCAACGTGATCGAGATCTCCGACTTCACGACCACCGAGGTCTTCACTGCCATCACGCACCAGCTGCGCGAACGCGGCGCTCAGGCCTACAAGTCCGACATCAAGGAGCTCAAGAACGAGCTGCTCGGCATCACCGAGTCCGACGGCGTCTACCTCGCCAACATCCGCTTTACGGGCAGGATCGAAATCGATGGTGAAGTCGAGGAGTTCGATGAGACCTGGATCCTCGAAAAGCCCGTCGAAGGCGACGAGGGCTGGCTCCTCGGAGGCATTCAGCAGAACGCTTGACGGGCCGTCGATTTTTGTCATCGTTTTGTCATATAAAAAACGTGTCCTTTCCCTCTGGCTGAGGGAAAGGACACGTTTTTTTTGATCTCGATGAAACAATGGTCGATTGGTGTCCCCGAGGTCGGATTTTTTACATTCTGCAGGGTACGGTGGGAGGCAATACGCCCTACAATTCGCGCGAATAAACAAGGTTTTCCCTTCAACGTCGTTTTATGAGGAAATATGTGAGATGGCGCTGATTGGTTTTGTAATGCTCTACATGCTGGCGACGATCGCCATCGGCCTCTATGCCGCAACGCGTGTGAGCAGTACGAGTGATTTTGCCCTTGCAGGGCGCAGTCTTCCGCTGCCTATGGTCATCACGGCAACGTTTGCCACCTGGTTTGGTTCCGAAACCATTCTGGGTCTTCCCGGCCGCTTCATCGAGAGCGGCATTGTAGGTGTGATCGAAGAGCCGTTCGGCTCCGGCATGGCTCTGATTCTTGTGGGCATGTTCTTCGCACAGAAGCTCTACAAGCTCAACATCCTGACGATCGGCGACTACTACCGCGAGCGCTACGGCCGCGGCGTCGAGGTTCTCTGCACGCTTTTCATCGTCCTCTCCTACCTCGGGTGGGTAGGGGCTCAGGTCGCTGCGCTCGGTCTCGTGATCAACCTGATCACCGAGGGCTACATCTCCGTGTCTGGCGGCATGGTGATCGGCACCGTCGTTGTGCTTGCCTACACGATGTACGGCGGCATGTGGTCCGTCGCAGTCACCGACTTCGTGCAGATGATCATCATCGTGCTCGGCCTCGTTGCGATCCTCTTTTTTGCGTCGGATCTCGCGGGCGGTTTCGGCAAGGTGATCGACTACGCTCATGAGCGCGATCTCTTCAATGCGCTTCCTGAGCCGACGGCGACCGGGTGGCTCTTTTGGATATCCTCCGCCATCACGATGATGATCGGCTCGATTCCGCAGCAGGACGTCTTCCAGCGCGTCATGTCCGCCAGAAACGTGCAGACGGCCGTGGCCGGCCCCGTCATCGGCGGCTGCGTCTACATCCTCTTTGCGTTTGTGCCGATGTTCATCGTCATCGCCGCCATTCTGGTAATGCCCGGCAGCGCGCAGGACATGCTCGCCACCGATCCGCAGCGCCTGTTGCCGACGCTCGTTCGTGACCACATGCCGCTCTGGCTCCGCGTGCTTTTCTTTGGCGCCGTGCTCTCGGCCGTGATGTCGACTGCGTCCGCCACGATGCTCGCTCCGTCGACTGCCTTTGTGAGCAACATCCTCACGCACTTCGTCCGCCTCAACGACCGGAACATGCTCCGTGCGATGCGCTGGACGGTGTTCGGCTTTGCGATCATGGTGCTGTCGTACTCGCTCTTTGTCGAAGGCACCGCCATCTACGACATGGTGGCCATGGCCTACCAGTTCCCCGTGATCGGCGCCTTCTGGCCGCTCGTCTGCGGGCTCTACTGGAAGCGCACGACCCGTCAGGGCGTCTGGTGGTCGATGCTTCTCGGCGCCGGCGTCTGGACGGTGCTGACGACGACGGCGTTCGGCGACGTGTTCCCGAACGTCCTCGGCGGCTTCCTGGCTGCAGGCTTCGGCATGGTGGCGGGCTCGCTCGCCCCGACGCGTGGCAACCGCGAGTATCTGGCCTGGTGGCACGAAAAGAATCGTGACAATGTCGTCAACGAGCCTCTGATGCCCAAGCCGGCCGTTGTTCCGATCAGCTCGCCGGCCTGATAAAATTCATCTACCAGTCACAGGCGGGAGCCCTCGATGAGGGCTCCCGCTTCTTGTTTCAGAGTCACGCATTCCAGGACCACGCATATCCATGAACATCGTCATTCTTGCCGCCGGCATGGGCAAGCGCATGCATTCCAAACTGCCCAAGGTTCTCCAGCCTCTCGCAGGCCGACCGATGCTCGATCACGTGCTTGATGCCGTGGAGGGCTTTGCCGCCGTCAAGACGGTTGTCGTCGGTCATTGCGCGGAGGAGGTGCAGAAGCACTACGAAGGCAGGACCGACCTGCAGTTCGCGCTTCAGATGCCGCAGCAAGGAACGGGGCATGCACTGATGCAGGCCTGGCCCGTGCTCGACCGAAACGAACCCCAGACGCTTGTCTGCCTCGGAGACGTGCCGCTTCTGTCCGCTGAAACGGCCCGCCGCATGCTCGAGGAGGCGGAGAAGAGCGAGTTCGTTCTCCTCACCATTGAAATGGACAGTCCGAAGGGCTACGGCCGCATCGTGCGAAACGCCGAGGGCGTCGTAACGGCCATCGTCGAGGAAAAGGATGCGACCGACGAGCAGCGCCTGATCAGGGAGGTCAACACCGGCATCATGGTGCTCCCGACGGCCCGTCTTGACGCCTGGCTCGACGCCCTGAAGAACGACAACGCCCAGAAGGAGTACTACCTCACGGATCTCGTGGGCTTCGCGGCCGCCGACGGCGTGCGCATCTCCGCCGTTCATCCCGACCATGCCTATGAAGTCGAGGGCGTCAACTCCAAGGTGCAGCTCGCCGCCCTTGAGCGTACCTGGCAGCGCGTGCAGGCCGACCGCCTGCTTGAAGCCGGCGTGACGCTCATTGATCCCGACCGCATCGACATTCGCGGCGAGCTTGTCTGCGGACAGGACGTCGAGATCGACGTCGGCTGCGTGTTCGAGGGCCGCGTCGTGCTCGGCAACGGCGTTCGCGTGGGCGCCTACAGCGTGATTCGCAATACGACGGTCGAGGATGACGTCGAAATCCTTCCCTTCTGTCACTTTGAAGGCGCCGCGGTCGGCAGGGACTCTTGCATCGGCCCGTACTCGAGGCTTCGTCCGGGCGCCGAACTCACGGGCAACAACCACATCGGCAACTTCGTCGAGGTGAAGAAGTCCGTCATCGGTCAGGATTCGAAGGTCAACCATCTCACCTACATCGGCGACGCCGACGTGGGCGCGCGCGTCAATGTCGGCGCAGGCACGATCACCTGCAACTATGACGGCGTGAACAAGTTCCGCACGGTCATTGGCGACGATGCGTTCATCGGGTCCGACACCCAGCTCATCGCGCCCGTCGAGGTCGGTGCAGGCGCCACGATTGGTGCGGGCACGACGCTTACGAGGAACGCGCCCGCGGGCAAGCTCACGCTTTCCCGCGCCCGTCAGATGACGATCGAGGGCTGGACGCGTCCGGTCAAGAAGCAGTAAGACAGAAAGAAACCGGGCGGCCGCAGGGCCGCCCGAAGAACGTTTGGAGAGAAAGAAATGTGTGGTATCGTCGCCGCCGCGAGTCATCGCGATGTCGTGCCCATGCTTTTGGAAGGCCTTCGTCGCCTTGAATACCGTGGCTATGACTCTTGCGGGGTCGCCACGCTTGATCAGGGCGTCCTGAAGAGGGCCCGCACCGTGTCCCGCGTGCACGAGCTTGTCGAGCGCGTGGCCGAAGACGGCGTCAAGGGCACCGTCGGCATTGCGCACACGCGCTGGGCCACCCACGGCGCTCCCGAGGTCTGCAACGCTCATCCGCATATCTCGCGCAACCGCATTGCGCTGGTGCACAACGGCATCATCGAGAATCACGAGGAGATCCGCCGCGAGCTTCAGGCCAAGGGCTATGAGTTCACGAGCCAGACCGACACGGAAGTGGTCGCACATCTCATCAACGACAACGATGACGGCGATCTGCTCAAGGCCGTCATGACAGCCGTCACGCGCCTGCGCGGCAGCTATGCCATTGCCGTGATCGCCGCCGACGAGCCCGACCGCGTCATCGCCGCCCGTCAGGGCTCGCCCATGGTCGTGGGTGTCGGCGACGGTGAGAACTTCATTGCCTCCGACGCCATGGCGGTCGGCGGCACGACGGATCGCATCGTCTATGTTCACGAGGGCGACGTCGTCGACGTTCGTCCGGATTCCTGGCAGGTCTACGAGCGCACGGAGGCGGGTGAATTCATTCCCGCCGTGAGGTCAAGGTGGTTCACGCCTATGCGGGCGCCGTCGAGCTCGGGCCCTACCGTCATTTCATGCAGAAGGAGATCTTCGAGCAGCCCCGAGCGGTCGGCGACACGCTCGAAGGCGTGGCGGCCTTCTCCCCCACGCTCTTCGGCGCCGAAGCCGAAGGCATCTTCCGCAACACGCAGCGCCTGCTCTTCCTTGCCTGCGGCACATCGTACTATTCCGCTCTCACGGCCAAGTACTGGATCGAGGAGATCGCAGGCATTCCGTGCGACGTCGAGATCGCGAGCGAATACCGCTACCGCGTCTCCGTGCCCGATCCGAGGACGCTTGTCGTGACGATCTCCCAGTCGGGTGAAACGGCCGATACGTTGGCGGCCCTTCGCCATGCCCGCGACGAGCTGGGCATGTCCCAGACGCTCACCATCTGCAACGTGGCGACGTCGGCCATGGTGAATGAGAGCCGTTTGGCCTACATCACGCGCGCTGGCGTCGAGATCGGCGTTGCATCCACGAAGGCCTTCACGACGCAACTTACCGCTCTCTATCTGCTTGCCTGCACGCTTGCCAAGCTCAACGGCCGCCTCACGAAGGAGGATGAGGAGACGGAGCTCAAGCGCCTGCGCCATCTGCCAGCCGCAATGAGCGCCGTGCTCGCGCTCGAGCCTCAGATTATCGCCTGGGCGGAAAGCTTTGCCGCCAAGCAGCATGCGCTCTTCCTCGGTCGCGGCGTGCACTATCCGATCGCGCTCGAAGGGGCCCTGAAGCTCAAGGAGATCAGCTACATCCACGCCGAAGCCTATCCCGCCGGCGAGCTCAAGCACGGTCCGCTTGCACTGGTTGACCGCGAAATGCCGGTCGTGACGGTTGCGCCCAACGACCGCCTGCTTGAAAAGCTCAAGAGCAACATGCAGGAGGTTCGTGCCCGTGGCGGCGAACTCTATGTCTGCGCCGACGGCGACTCCGTCATCGAGTCGTCCGAGGGCATGCATGTCATCCGCATGCCTGAAAACTACGGCCGTCTTTCGCCGATCCTTCATGTGGTGCCGCTGCAGCTCCTTGCGTACCACACGGCTCTTGCCCGCGGAACGGATGTGGACAAGCCCCGCAACCTCGCCAAGAGCGTGACGGTCGAATAAGACCGCGCCCTGCAGACGAAGCAAGAAGCAAAGGCCGCAACCCATCAGGGGCTGCGGCCTTTTCAATTCGGAGGTGTGAAACGGACTAGCCGCCCGCCATGAACGTGCGGATGCCCGAGCCGATGAACTGCACGCCGATGCAGATGAGCAGGAAGCCCATGAGCTTGCCCAGCACGAGCGTGCCGGAGGGGCCGAGCCTGCGGGTCAGGATGTCGGAGTAGCGCATGACGGCCCAGGAGGCCATGGCCGTGAAGATGATCGCAAGGACCGTCCAGCCGAAGGCGATGGCGATGTCCGCATAGTTGGAAAGCTCGGCGATCTCGGTGGAGAAGCCGATCACGACGGCGATCGTACCGGGGCCGGCGATGCCCGGCATGGCAATCGGGAAGAAGGCGTAGTCGTCCTTGTCGCGTCGCACGATGGGCGCCTTGTTCGGCGAGCTTCCGCCGAACAGCATCTGATAGCCGATGGCTGCGACGACGAGGCCGCCGGAGATTCGCATGGCGCCGTAGGAGATGCCGAAGAACGCGAGCAGCATGTTGCCGCCCACGAGGCTTACGGCCATGATGATGCCGGCATAGATGCCGGCCCAGTTCGCCTGTTGGCGGCGGCGCTCCTCGGACATGCCCTGCGTCAGGCTGACGAAGAGCGGGAGCTTCGAGAGCGGATTGGTGATCACGAGCAGCGACACCAGACCGCCGAGAAAATACTGAAAATGGATGGCTTCCAACATGATTGAGCTGAGGACCGGCACCTAGTCGGAAAGGGGGCCGAAAAAGGGATGCGTCACATTAAGACATTGCGCGGTGTTTTGCAAGACATGGGCGGTTTGTCGTATGCAGACGAGCGTTTTTGTACGTCGGATTAGGTGAACGCCCTAAGGACTTCGCGGTACATAAGGAATAACCATTAAGAAAATCCGCTATGGATGCAAGAAGTGCCTTATTATTGGGAGTCCTTCAAAACGTCCTTTTCGGGGGGCGTTTCTGATGACGATCGCTGCCTCCTTCCCGGAGGCTCCATCCAGAAAAAAATTACACGGCAGACGGATTCGTCCGTCGGCCAACCCGGAGACCTCATAAATGTCCGCGGCTTCTGCAAACCATAAAACTCCGATCTACAAGGTGCTGTACTTTCAGGTCATCTGCGCCATTGTCATCGGCATTCTCCTGGGCTTTCTTGCACCCGAGATCGGTGCTCAGATGAAGCCCTTCGGCGACGGCTTCATCCGCCTCATCAAAATGATCATCGCGCCCGTGATCTTCTGCACGGTCGTGACAGGCATTGCGGGCATGGAGGACATGAAGAAGGTCGGCAAGACCGGCGGTCTTGCGCTTCTCTACTTTGAGGTCGTCTCGACCATCGCGCTCATCATCGGCCTCATCATCGTCAACACGGTCCAGCCCGGCGTCGGCATGCACGTCGATCCGAACACGCTCGACCAGGCTGCGGTTTCCGCCTATACGGGTCCCGGCAAGATGCAGACGACGACGGAATTCCTGATGAACGTCATCCCGAATACCGTCGTGGGCGCCTTTGCCAACGGCGACATCCTGCAGGTGCTCTTCTTCTCCATCCTCTTCGGCTTCGCGCTGCACAAGTTCGGCGGTCGCGGCACGCTGATCTTCGATGTGATCGAGAAGTCCGCACACGTTCTCTTCCAGATCGTCGGCATGATCATGCGCGTGGCCCCCGTCGGCGCCTTCGGTGCCATGGCCTTCACGATCGGCAAGTACGGCATCGCTTCGCTGCTGCCGCTGGCGAAGCTGATGGGCACGTTCTATCTGACCTGCCTTCTCTTCATCTTCGGCGTGCTCGGCACCATCTGCCGCATCCACGGCTTCTCGATCATGCGCTACATCTCCTACATCAAGGAGGAGCTCCTGATCGTGCTCGGCACGTCCTCGTCCGAGTCCGTGCTGCCGCGCATGATGACGAAGATGGAGCTCGCCGGCGTGTCCCGCTCCGTCGTGGGCCTCGTCATTCCGACGGGCTACTCCTTCAACCTTGACGGCACCGCCATCTACCTGACGATGGCTGCGGTCTTCATCGCCCAGGCCTGCGACGTCTCCATGACGCTCACTCAGCAGCTCACGCTGCTTGCCGTGCTGCTCCTCACCTCGAAGGGCGCCGCCGGCGTGACGGGTTCGGGCTTCATTGTGCTTGCCGCCACGCTCTCCGCCGTCGGCCATGTGCCTGTCGCCGGTCTTGCACTCATTCTCGGCATCGACCGCTTCATGTCCGAGGCCCGCGCCCTCACCAACATGATCGGCAACGGCATCGCCTGTGTCGTGGTCGGCCACTGGTGCAGGGAGGTCGACAACGACAAGCTCAAAGTCATGATGCACAGCAAGAAGAAGTATCACGAGAACGAGGACGCGTCCTGAAGGGACGGTTCCTGAATACCGGTAATGAAAAAGGCTGCCCGAAGGGGCAGCCTTTTTGCTTCGGTGTGCTCGGCATGGGCACGTTCTAACGGGTGAAAGTCCCGAGAGGGGCCGGCAGTGGCAACCTCATAGCCAAAAGCAAGGTGTGCGTCGCGAGGCGTAGGCTGAAAGAAGCTGGAGGCAAGCCCTTGAGCTGATGAACAAGAACCTCATCAGGCATATGACGGTGGATAAGTCTGCAAGGCAAGACGAAGTCCAATAACTGCACGGAACCGTCGGTGTAAATGAGGCAGCTATATGAGGGGAAAGAGCGTGTTCTACCCGAGGAGATCTCACGGACACCGCCCCAACAGGGCGATGGAGTAAAGCTTGCCGTGAGAAGTCAGCAGAAGCCTTGAAGAGTACAGAAAGGAGCTGAAGGCTTTCGTCCGTGGCTGGGTCAACTATTTCGCGGCGTCGACGATGGCGAAATTCGTCAGACGCACCGATGAATGGTTGCGCAGACGCATCCGTCAGATCTACTGGAAACAGTGGAAGAAGGTTCGGACTAAGTTTGCGGCGCTCAGGAAACTGGGCGCAGACGACAGGGTGGCTTGGGAGTGGGCCAATACCCGCAAATCGTACTGGCATACGGCAAACAGTTGGATACTCTCGACCTCGCTGACAAATGACCGACTCCGAAACTTGGGATGGACGTGCCTAGGGGACGTTTACAAGTAGGATGTTCTCTGAGGTTATTGATAATCGCCCACTGCGGATCCGCACGGTGGGTGGTGTGGAAGGGGCTGAGGACCGAAAGTCCTCACCCCTATCCGATTGGCTCCCTGAGGGAGCCCCTGTTTGTGACGGATCTTATTTCTTGGCCTGAAGCTTGACGGGGATGAAGATGCGTCCGCCGTTGCGCTGCACGAGAAGGAGAACCTTGTTGTCCTTGCACTGCTCGAGCAGATCGTCTCGGCTCTTGAGGAGCTTGCCGTCGGCGCTCACGAGGATGTCGCCCGCACGGATGCCTGCCTTGGCGGCGGGACCGGAAGCCTGGGTGACGAGAAGACCGGTGGTTTCAGCCTTCTTCTCCTCCTCCTTCGTAAGCGGGCGGGTCGTCACGCCGAGGCGGGTTTCATTGGCTGCCGTGGCCTGCTTCTCCTCGGTCGCCTTGTTGGAGCCGACCGTCACCTTGATTTCCTGCTCCTTGCCGTCGCGGAAGACCGTCATCGTGACTTCGGTGCCCGGACGGATGGTGCTCACGAGAGAGGGCAGTGTGACGGAGGAGGTGACCTTCTTGCCGTTGAGCGCAAGAATGACGTCGCGCTCACGCAGGCCTGCCTTTTCGGCGGGGCTGTCCTTTTCGGTCTTCGTCACGAGGGCGCCCTCAGGCGTCTTGAGGCCGAGGCTGTCGGCGAGCTCCTGATTGATTTCCTGGATGAAGACGCCGACATAGCCGCGGGTGACCCTGCCGTCCTTGACGAGCTGGTCCTTGATCTGCATGGCCAGATCGATCGGGATGGCGAAGGAGAGGCCCATGAAGCCGCCCGACGTCGAGAAGATCTGGGAGTTGATGCCGACCACTTCCCCCTGCATGTTGAAGAGCGGACCGCCGGAGTTGCCGGGGTTGACGGCCACGTCGGTCTGGATGAACGGCACATACTGGTCGCTCGGGAGGTTGCGCGAGAGCGCGGAGACGATGCCGGCCGTCACGGTGTTGTCGAGGCCGAACGGGCTGCCGATGGCGGCCACCCATTCACCGACCTTGAGCTTGCTGGAGTCGCCTATCTTGAGTACGGGCAGGTCCTTCGCTTCGATCTTGATGACGGCGATGTCGGTCTGCTTGTCGGAGCCGAGCACCTTGCCCTTGAATTCACGCTTGTCGGTGAGGCGGACGATGAGTTCATCGGCGCCCTCGACCACGTGGGCGTTCGTCATGATGATGCCGTCGGAGGAGACGATGAAGCCGGAGCCCGTGCCGCGCTGCTCGGGAATTTCCTGCGGACCGAAGTCGAAGGGAATGCCGAAGCGGCGGAAGATCTCTGCGCCGCGCGGATCAAGGCCCGGAATGCCGGCGTTTTCAACTGTGCGGGCGTTGCGGATCATCTGGATGTTCACGACGCCGGGGCCGT
>OHBR01000803.1_pt1 | contig 13984 bp, 13 predicted proteins | sample 1577461 | NCBI WGS metagenome assembly OHBR01 (sample SAMEA3879579, study PRJEB24766) | human gut metagenome | biome: human-associated habitat; feature: feces | place: USA | collected 1985/1987
GCTATTACGATAGTCCTTTTTGTCGTTCCTCATAATCAACAAATTGTGACAATTCAACAGCTTTTCACATGCCGCATTCCCCTGTTCCGAAACCAAAATCTTAATATACAAGAAAAGCAGGGTTAACCTGCTTTTGATATTTTCATGACCCAATAGCCTTTATCACGAGCCATTTTTTCTACTTCATAGCCTTTTTCTTGTAAATAATGAATCGCACTTTGTGCACCATGCTGCTTGCGCATTACAATCCAGAAATGACCATCTTCCTTTAAATGTTCTAAACACTGATCAAACAATGAATAAATCATTGCCTTTCCCGTACGAATCGGTGGGTTCAAAAGAATACAGGCATACTGGCCTTCATTCACACCTGACTGACATAATATCTTTGCCTTACGACGATATTTTTTCATGTTTGCATCTGCGAGCTGACAAGCTCTTTGATTTACATCAATCATTGTCATTGCAGTATGCTTCCAATACTCCATTAAAATCAAGGCAATCGGACCAATTCCACAACCTAGATCCAATGTGCTTTCTGGTTCAGATTCATTGTCGAGTACCGTTTCTAAAAGAATACGCGTACCTTCATCCAATTTATCTTTACTGAAAACTCCAGCATTCGAATTTAACTTATATGTAAAATCACGAAAATGTATCGTAATTTCTTCTGGTGCATCTTTTACAACATCATTTGTGAAATAGTGTGCCATACTACTTTGTAGCAGCTTCTACAATCGCATCCGCGTCAATTTTGTATTTTGCGAACAATTGAGCTGGTTTTCCACTTTCACCAAATACATCTTGAACACCGACACGAACAAGTTTACATGCTGTTCCTGCTTCAGCTAAAACTTCTGCCACAGCACTTCCTAAACCACCAATAATAGAGTGTTCTTCACAAGTAACGATAGTATCATGATTTTTTGCTAGTTCAATGATCAATTCTTTATCAATTGGTTTAATTGTATGGATATTTACTACAGTTGGAGCTGTTTCCATTTTCTTAGCAGCCTCTAATGCTTCTTGAACCATTAATCCAGTCGCAACTAAAGCTACTTTTTCACCTTTTTGAAGGACAACACCTTTTCCTAGTTCAAATTTATAGTCATCGCCATTTACGCTTTCAACACCACTACGACCTAAACGAACGTAGCAAGGCCCATCAATTTCAGCTACAGCCTTACATGCTTGTTTAGCTTCATTATAGTCACATGGAACGATAACTTTCATACCTGGAATACCACGCATTAAACTAACATCTTCAATACATTGGTGACTTGCACCATCTTCTCCAACACTAATTCCTGCATGAGATGCACAGATTTTAACGTTTAATTGTGGATATCCGATACTGTTACGAATTTGTTCGAATCCACGTCCAGTCGCAAACATTGCGAAAGTAGATGCATACGCAATCTTTCCACTAGCCGCAAGACCTGCCGCAACACTCATCATATTTCCTTCGGCAATTCCCATGTCAAAGTGACGAGAAGGGTCTACTTTTTTAGCTTCTCCACTCTTTGTACTACCCGCTAAGTCAGCATCTAATACAACGACATTTTTATTTTCAACCATTAATTCTTTTAAAGCATCACCATAAGCGACACGTGTAGCTACTTTTGCCATTATTCTGCCTCCAATTCTTTCATTGCAGCATGGTATTGTTCTTCATTTGGTGCTACTCCATGCCATCCTTGTTGATCTTCCATAAATGAAACACCTTTTCCTTTAATTGTCTTCGCAACAATTACAGTTGGCATTCCTTTTGTTTCACGAGCTTCTTTTAATGCTGCACGCAATTGATCATAATCATGACCATCTACATTAATTACGTGGCAATTGAAAGCTTCGAATTTTTTATCCAAAGGATACACACTCATAACTTCATCTACGTGACCATCAATTTGAAGGTTATTGTTGTCAACAATAATACATAAATTATCTAATTTATAGTGAGCCGCTGACATTGTAGCTTCCCATACTTGTCCTTCTTGGCATTCACCATCTCCAAGTACAGTATAGATACGATGATCGTTTTTATCTAACTTATTGGCTAATGCCATACCTACAGCACAAGAAATACCTTGTCCTAAAGATCCTGTAGACATATCTACACCTTCTACATAATTCATGTTAGGATGTCCTTGTAAACGTGAATTAATAGCTCTGAAAGTTGTCAATTCTTCTTCAGGAAGGAATCCCTTTTCAGCAAGTACTGCATATAAAGCTGGACTTGCATGTCCCTTACTTAATACAAAACGATCACGATCCAATGTATTTAAGTTTTCCTCATTAATATCCATTTCTTCAAAGTATAACTCTGTTAAAATGTCAGTTGCACCTAAACTTCCACCCGGGTGTCCACTTTGGGCACTATACACTTCTTTCACTATATTTCTACGAATATTTTTTGCGTGCAATGCAAGTTCCTTGTTTTCCATAATATTTACGCTATCTCCTTTTTGCGCATACATTATAACAAACTTTTTGTCACAATACACCCCCTACAAAAAGTCAATTATTTCACAAATGCTTATATTGCCACACATAAGCTGCATCATTTATCAATTCTATGTCATTTTGACTAATCCCAATCAATTCCAACGCTTCAAATATGTCTATCCCTTTTTCAAATAGTTTCTCAAAACAATCCATCCTCGCATTTGTCTTTTCTTGTTGGATTACTTTCTCTAACACTTCTTGAACTCGATCCGATTGAGCACGATAAAACATACCATCCATCTTTAAAGCGAGTTTTTCATCCACATCCGAAAACAAAGCTTTTAAAGTTTTAATGTCGCAACCCCGATTCAATAAAAGTAAATAAAAGCTACGAATCTCCAAGTTGTACACTCGCTTACGAAACAGTTCAAATTCTACATCTAATTTTTCCATTTTTTGTTCTCCTTTTTTCTACACTCTCTTATACGTAAAAAAAAGAAGTTTCACCAAAAAAAGTGAGAAATCAATCTCACTTTTCAACTTCATAAATCATGGCACCAAAACTAGGAACATTTACTTCGATCATATATGGCTGATTATGTCTTGTAAGACGCATTGCCTGCACCTCTTGAGGTGCATGACCTTTTAAGTTTCCGTTGTATTTATCCCACTCTGTATTCAAAATTTCTTTATATTTACCTTTGCAAGGAACACCAAACTGTTGGTGATCATATGGATTTGTTGAGAAATTCATAATAATAACGAAATCTTTCTTTGAACCTCTACGAATAAATGAGAACGTATTTTGTCCTACATTATCTGCATCAATCCAACAGAAACGACTTGGATCATAATCTTGATCAAAGAATGCATCATTTTCTGTGTAAATCTTACCTAAATCTTCGCATAAATGTTCAAATGCATCGTGCATTGGATAATCCAACAAGAACCAGTCACAGCTCTTTTGTTCATCCCATTCACGTAATTGACCAATTTCATTACCCATGAAATTCAATTTCTTGCCAGGATGCGTAAACATATATACATATAATGCTCTTGCCTGGGCAAACTTATCTTCATAGCTTCCCCACATCTTATCTACAATGGTTGCCTTACCATGCACAACTTCATCATGACTAAATGGTAAGATAAATCTTTCTGAATAGAAATAAGCCATCGAGAAAGTAACGTCATGGTGATGCCACTTACGATAGATTGGATCTCTTTTTAAATAGGATAATGTATCATTCATCCAACCTAGATCCCACTTATAGTCAAATCCTAAGCCACCCGCATAACTTGGCTTTGTAACATTAGGAAAATCACTTGAATCTTCCGCAATCAACATGATTTTTCCTTGATGCGCCTCATTCAACAAGTAATTCATACGTTTCATGAAATCACATGCACCTTCATTCACACCATTATTCTTGTTTCCATGCCAGAAAATCGCATTACTGATCGCATCCATTCTTAAACCATCCACATGATAAACATCTATCCAGAAATTGGCTGCAGACATCAAGAATGAGCGAACTTCTTCTTTCCATAAGTTAAAGTTAGCTGTTCCCCATTCACTATTCGCATCTTCCGGTTTTGAATATTCATATAAAGGCGTACCATCAAACATTCCTAACGCGTAATTATCCTTCACAAAGTGTACAGGCACAAAATCCATGATGACACCAATTCCAGCTTCGTGAAGTGCATTCACAAAGTGCATTAATTCATGATTTGTTCCATAACGAGAAGTACTTGAAAAATAACCCGTACATTGATAACCCCAAGAACCATCAAACGGGTATTCACATAGCGGCATGACTTCAACATGTGTAAAGTGATGTTTCTTACAGTGTTCAACCAATTCCTTTTCTATTTCATGATACTGTACAAACTCTTCGTTTTCATCATCTTTTCTCCATGAACCAACATGCATTTCATAAATATTCACAGGAGAATCAAAACCCTTATTTCTTTGATCCAACCATTTTTTGTCAGTCCATCCATCGTAGCTTAAATCTGATACAATACTTGCCGTGTTTGGTCTTAATTCACTATAAAAAGCATATGGATCCATTTTGTCTACCAATTCACCATTTGCCTGCCACACACGATATTTATACGAATCCTTATCCTTTGCACCTTCTACAAAACATTCCCAAATCCCACGTTTATCTTTTTTCATTTTACTCGCTTGATCATCCCAGTCATTAAATGTACCAATAACTGAAATATTCTTTGCGTTTGGAGCATACACTCTGAAACGAACCCCATTAGCTTCTAGGTGTGCACCAAAAATATTATAAGCATGTATGTCACGCCCTTCAAAAAAGGCTTTTGTCTTTCTTTGATCCATAACGATATAACCTCCGTATATATATTCTATACCGGAACGCAAGAAACTTAAAGTGTATTTTTCACATTTTGAAAACGCTTACCAACAATTAAAAAAGATGCAACTAACGCTGCACCTCCATGAATTGACGTAATATATTCTCTAAATCTTCCAATGTATTCATTTGTGACATCTCATTTTTAAAGATCCTTGAACTAGGAAGTCCCTTTAAATACCAGCTAGCCAAACCTCGCATTTCACGAATAGCTACTTTTTCACCTTTTGTATCCGCTAATCCTTTGGCATGATCCATACAAATTTCAATACGATCTTCCATTGAAAATTCATGTTTCTGTCCTGTAATTGAATCTACACATTCTTGAATCAAGAATGGATTACCTACAATTCCACGACCTAGCATAACCGCATCACAACCTGTTTCATTCATCATACGGTGAAAATCTTCTACACTGCGGACATCCCCATTCCCGATAACAGGAATAGATACCGCTTCTTTTACTTGCTTAATATAAGACCAGTCTGCTTTTCCTTCATACATCTGATTACGCGTACGACCATGCACCGCAACAGCACTAACGCCCACACTTTCCATAGCCTTCGCCATTTCAACGCAATTAATATGATACGTATCAAAGCCTAAACGCATCTTTACTGTTACTGGCTTGTTTACATTTTGTACAATATTCGATACAAGTTCTTTGGCATAATCAATGTCCTTCATTAAAAAGCTTCCTGCCTGGGCTTTGATAACCTTATTTACAGGACACCCCATATTAAAGTCAATAATGTCACAATCTGTTTGCGTATCCAAATATTTAGCTGCATACACAACCGTATCAATATCATGACCAAACAATTGAAAAGATACAGGATGTTCATTTTCATCAATGGCACACATTTGTTTCGTCTTCAATGAATCATAGTATAAAGCTTTATCACTGACCATTTCATTACAAACTAAACCAGCTCCAAAGCGTTTCGCAATTCTACGAAATGCGATATTACTAATACCTGCCATTGGTGCAATCACAACTGGATTTTCGATTTCTACATTTCCAATCTTAATCATGCATCTTACTCGCAATCGCTCTTAATTCTTCTTCTGTGAAATGATATGTTTCATTACAGAAATTACATGTGATTTCACAACCATGCTCTTTATCAGCCATCTCTAAAACATCTGATTTTTTTATAGTTCCCAAAGCTCTAGCCATACGTACCTTTGAACAAGGACAATCATAGGCCACTGGTTGTGTCGTTAAAATCTTCGCATCTTCAAACATGTCATTTGCCAAATCTTCTAAACTTGAATCATCATATTCTTGAATTAAAGTACTCATTGGTTTCAACCCTTCAAGTACGTGTTCACAAATAGAAATATCTGTTTCTGTCGCATCTGGAAGCATTTGTAGTATCATAGCACCTGCACTGGCAACACGACCATCTGTTCCTATTAAAACTCCACATGATACAGCTGTTGGTGTTTGTTCAGACAAAGTGAAGTAATAAGCAAAATCATCCCCAATTTCACCACTCTGCAACTCAACCGAACCAGAAAAGTTTTCTTCCATACTTAAATCTTTAGTAACTGTTAAAGTTCCATCTGTACCGACAACAGCTCCTACATTTAATTTTCCTGGGCGAATCAAAACATCCTCTACATGTGGATTTGAAACAAACCCACGAACATTTCCATTCGCATATGCATCTACCACAATAGAACCAATTGGACCGTGTCCATTGATTGTGATTGACAACATTTCTTCTTCTGATTTCAACATAGCACCCATCATACTTGCCACAGATAAAGTTCTTCCTAAAGCTGCACAAGCACATGGATGTAAATCAAAACGATCCTGCGCTTCCTGTACTAAGTCAGTTGTGCGCACAATATATAAACGAACATGCTCATTTAAAACAAGAGCTTTTAATAGTTGATCTTTCATAATTATCCTCCACGATAAAATTCACTAGCAACATTCTACTGAATTCTTGTATCCATTTCAAGCCAAACTAAAAGCCATCAATCGATGGCTTTAATGTGTAATTAATCTTTTTTCTTAGTTAATTCATTGAACGCATCATCCAGATCCTTTTGATCAACACCAGTTGGAGTCTCCGGAATCTCTGGAACTTGAACTACTTCTTGTTCTACTTTTTCCTCTTCTTCATTTGTTTCAATATTAGGATCTGTTAATTGTCCATAATTCATTAAGTTTGTGATTTCTTCATTTGTTAATGTTTCATGTTCATACAAATTGTTCGCAATCAAATCCAACAAATCTTTGTTTTCAGTTAAGATCTTACGACAATTTTCATGACACTCATCTACAATCGCACGAACTTCTTTATCAATTTCAGCCGCTACACCTGCAGAATAATCACTACCCTTTGTATAATCTCTTCCTAAGAAGACATTTCCTTGAGGATCCGCATATTGGATAGGACCTAAACTAGACATACCATATACACGAACCATATTTTTGGCAATTTCTGTTAATTTTTCAATATCATTTACGGCACCCGCACTAATTTCTCCAAATTGGATTTCTTCAGCTGTACGACCACCAAGTAAACCAGTGATCTGCGCAATAAATTCAGATTTTCTATGGAAGTATTTCTCTTCACGAGGTGTCATCAAGTTATATCCACCCGCATCTCCACGAGGAATAATTGTAACTTTCTGAACCATATCTGCATCTTCAAGTTTTAAACCAATAACGGCATGTCCCGCTTCATGGTAGGCCACAAGAATTTTATCTTTTTCTGTATATTTTTTGCTCTTTTTCGCAGGTCCCATCATAACACGGTCAATGGCTTCATCTAAATCCGTCATTGTAACCTTAGACTCATTTTTACGAACCGCTAAAATAGCACCTTCATTCAATACGTTAGCTAAATCTGCACCAGAGAATCCAGGCGTACGTTTTGCCAAGTTTGCAAGTGAAACGTCACTCGCCAATTTTTTATTACGAGCATGTACATGTAAAATAGCTTCACGACCCTTAATATCTGGCAAGCTAACAGTTACACGACGATCGAAACGACCACTACGAAGTAAAGCAGGGTCCAATACATCAGGACGGTTTGTAGCTGCAATTACCACAATACCCGCATTATCTGTCATACCATCCATTTCAACCAACAATTGGTTCAATGTTTGCTCACGCTCATCGTTTCCACCGCCCATACCAGCTCCACGCTGACGTCCAACGGCATCGATTTCATCAATAAAAATGATACATGGCGCACTCTTTTGGGCTGTCTTAAACATGTCACGAACACGACTCGCACCTGTTCCGACAAACATTTCAACGAAGTCAGAACCTGAAATCGAGAAGAATGGAACATTGGCTTCTCCAGCTACGGCTTTTGCCAATAAAGTTTTACCAGTTCCTGGAGGACCAACCATCAAGATTCCCTTAGGAATATGTGCTCCCATATCTGTAAATTTCTTTGGTGAACGTAAGTAATCGATAATTTCTTTTACTTCTTCTTTTTCTTCTTCACAACCCGCAACATCTTTAAAGCGAACTTTTACATTCGATTCAACACGAGCTTTTGATTTTGCGAATTCAAAGGCTTTATTATTGCCTCCACCGCCCATTTTAGAAAACATGAAGTAGAAGAATACCGCAATAATCAAGAATGGAATGATTTGAGAAAGAATAGAAATCCATACACTTCCTTGGTTTGGATCTTCTACTGTTAGCTTTCCACCATTACGTTGCAAATCCTTTTCCAACTTCTCAATATTCTTTTCTGTTCTTGGAACAATAACCTTGTATCCAACTGTCTTTGAGTTCTGCTCATAAGTACCTTCCAACTGAATAACAGTGGAACTAATTGTCATAGAACTCTTCTTAAAGTCAACTTCATCTACAATTTTCTCAAATTGTGTATAATTCATTTGTACAGTACTGCCCTGTGAACTATAAAAAACTAATGATAATACAATTGATAAAATGAAGATGGTTGGTAAATAATTTAACCACTTCTTCATAATCTTCCTCCTACTGATAAATTTCAGGTTTTAAAACACCAACAAATGGTAAGTTACGATATTTCTGGTTGTAATCCAATCCGTATCCAACCACAAATTCATTTGGCACCTCAAAACCAACGTAATCCGCTTCAATTTCACAAACACGACGGCTTGGTTTATCTAACAATGTTACACAACGAACATCTAGACAACCTTTATTCTTAAACATTTTCTTTACTTCAACTAAAGTTCTACCTGTATCAATAGAACGATTCTTACAAGATAGATCCATATCCTTTAAAATACGAACATCTCCAATAGATTCTGTTCCATCATATGAACTAACGGACATAAAATCTATTTCACATGGAAATTCAAAACGCTTGATCAATTCAGCCATAAAAGGAACACTTCCCTTTAACAATCCAACTACGATTGGAGTTTCTCCAGATTCTTTATAATCTTCTTCTATTTGATGTGCTAGTTCCACACAACGGTTTTCGATTTCTTCTTCACTTAATAAAATTTTTTCAATATCTTGAGCTATCATATGGTGTTTTTCTCCTTAAGTTACTTACACATTGTAACATAAACATTTAATCTAGACCATTCATTTTAAAATAGAACTGTTGATTTTGTGAATAATGTTCTACATCACATCCAAGGCCGGGTACGAAAATAACTTTTCCTGCATTATTTTCCACAACCAACCAATATTTTCGGTATATCTTGCAGATTTTTCGATCCACAAAGAAACGATGCACATTCTTATTTCCAAAACGCATCGAAATTACGTCATTCACTTTAACATGACGCACCACCAAAGGAAAGTCAGATGCCTCCACACTAAAAGACTCAATTGTTTGCCCCTGATTCATAATAGAGAATTCTTTATAATCTTTATACTCCAATTCATTCAATGTATAATACACATTCTGTGGTTTTGGCATTAAATACAACTTTTCATTATGCCTTTCCAATAAATGATCCTCTATTTCAATCAGCACATTTCCCTTTAATTGAACACACAACTCTTCCATGTATTTCCTAGAGAAATGATGGCTCAAAGCCTGAAATAAGAAAGTATCTAAACAGAGCCAGGCATCTTCTTGATTCAATAAAGAATCTACATCCCCATTCCAATTCTTTAAAAAATCTTCTATGCCTGCTCTTTTTATTTGCCAAAAATCATTCTCATTTTGAATCTTTAAAATCCACTCTTCCTTTTCTTTACGATCCATCTTCTCAATTTGTGTATGACGAATCACATTACGCGTATAGTGATTGGTTAAATTCGATTCATCAATTCCAAAAGAAACGCCACTATCATTACAGTATTGTTGTAATTCACTCTTTGTGAAATTAAGTAAAGGCCGAACAATTTGATATCCATGCCTGACACTCTTTTCTTTTAAGCCATACCAGTCACAAATCATATTTCGATTTTTCTGAAACAAATACGTCTCAATCACATCATCCATCTGATGTGCTACATATAATAATTTCGTATCAAATTCATCTGCCACTTCTTCAAAAAAAGCATAACGAACATCTCTTGCCCATGCCTGAAAATTTCCTTTCTCATACACCGGATAACAAACACGAACAGGAATATCATATTTTTTACAATATTCCTTCACTATTTTCTCATCCCTATCTGCCGTATCGCGATGTTTATAATTCACATGTGCAACGACAATGTCCTTGCCTTGTTTATTCAATTGATCTAATAAAGCCATGCTGTCAGGTCCACCTGAACAGGCTACTACACATTTTGACATGCTCCTATTATAGCATCATTTGCATAACACATTTTTTTATTTTATCAAACAAATGAGAATTCGGATCAATATGTGCCTTCACATCAATCACACGCGCCGAATTGATCCATTTCGCATCATTTAAGAATAATACACTCGCCTTATTTAAGCCCTCAATTTCTGGTAAACGCATCAAATGACGCTTTCCCATATGAGATACAGGATCATACGCCCTATGATACGCACTACTATTCCCACTCATAGGTACTACAAATATTTTCCCATTCTTCATTGCCAACACTAAACCAAAATGCTGATAGCCAACCTCACTTAGATAGGCCAATCCAAAATCTGTAAAGCATATGTCGCCAACTTTCACATACACCTTAGCTTCTAAACTCGAATACATTTGTTTCCTCTGACAAAAATTCAGTTTAGAAAGCATATAATCATAAACCTCACTTTCATTTAAACCCTCTAACAGTTGTTCTTCAGCAATTCTAGCCTGCGACGTTATTTTCTGTGTGTACTCCGTCGACTTCTTGTTTTTGTACTTTTGCCATTCATTCGGTTCCATAACCCCATTCTAACAAACCAATGTGAAAACAATATTAAAAGTAGGCATTTTAGCCTACTTTTTTGAATATTTTTCGCGATTTTCTTTGAATACGATGCCATAAACCAATTAAAGGATGAAATTTCTCACTAATCATTGCCGATTTCTCAATAAAGATCTCTACCGCCAATAAAATAATGATCATAACTAAAAAGCCAATATTTCGATTGATCATATACGCAAAAGCACTCAAACCAAATAATGACGTTAAGCCACACATAATGATCACCGTATTTCGATGACCAAATTGACGCATCAACAAGTGATGAATATGACTCTTATCCGCTTCCATAAATTTCATACCCTTTAAAGTACGTCTTAAAATTGCAGAAAGCGTATCAATAATTGGCAGCATCAACAATAAGATGGGCAATGCCAAAGTTAAAATGGTACTTGATTTAAACCCAAGCAATGAAATAGCTGAAATCATGAACCCCAAAAACAACGATCCACAATCTCCCATAAAAATACTAGCAGGATGGGCATTATAGACTAAAAAGCCAAATGTTCCCGATGCAAGAATGAAAGCTATACTCAACAAATCTAAACGTCTTTCAATAATTGCGATAGACCCAATGACCACAAGCACAATAACACTCATGCCACCTGCCAAGCCATCCAATCCATCAATAAAATTGACCGCATTGGTGATACCGGCCACCCAAAAAATCGTAAAGATAAACGAAATAATACCTGTATCAATTTGAATGCCCAAAGGCAAACGAATAATATCTACTGAAATTCCAAAATAAATCAACACCAAAGCCGCAATAACTTCCAACGTCAGTTTAACCGGTGGCTTCATATCGATTAAATCATCAATTAAACCAGTAAAAAACATAATACTGCTTCCAATAACCAAACCTTTGATCTGACGATCCGCCTTCACAAAGATAGCCATCGTTATAATGAATGCCAAATAAATCGCAACACCACCAATACGCGAAATCTTTCCATGATGAACAGTTCGCTTATTTTCTTTGGCGTATGCCCCACAATAAATAGAATATTGCTTCACCAACGGTGTTAGAATCACTGAAATCAAGAATGGTAATAAAATCATTTTATAATCTATCACGCTGACTTTACCCCCTTTAATGCATCTATCATATCGTATTGTCCTCGTTTTGTACAAAGAACTGGACAAGATATGTTCTTAGAAATGAATTGTGACGGTCCAAAACAATCCGCCAATCCACCACTCAATTCAATTCCATGCATCAAAAAATGTTCTTGTAGAGAAGCAGGAAGACCATCAAAACAATGTTTTACCCATAATGAAATCTGTGCTGAAACCATCTCGAAGGCCGGCCACAATAGACTTGACTCAATTTGAATCTGATGAAGAATCTGTCTTGAATCAAAGGCATAACACAACAATAAATTGTTTTTTTGTTGCCAAAAAGCCAGACTTGCCATTTCCTTCAAATGCGCCGCATCCATTTTTGTGATAAAACAACCCGTCTTGTTGTAAACAATCCTTTGTATCTGCTCATCAATCTGTGCTCCCGCATAATAGATTGTCTTTGACACAAGTACCTTACCATAAGCACACACATGAATTTCCGTATAAGAATGTCCACTATGCACTAAAAAACAAGAACCTTCTTCTTGTAAAGCATTTAAGTTTGAAATAAATTCAACCTTACGTACGCCACAATCCAAAAACATTTGCTGCCAAAGTTCTCGTTGTCTTTGTGACAACTCCGTAGGAACACTCACAAGCACACTCGGTCTTAATAAGCCATCAAAGGCATGTAGTTCGTTTAACCCCTTCTGAACCAAAGGTTCAATTGAATGAAGAATTTGACCATGTGATATAGGATATTGAATTTGTATCGTATCCAGATCCTTATATAAATAGGCAAGCGCCTGATCCGATACACCCAATGTTTCTTTTCCTTTTTTTGCGATTATTGTTTTTAAAACAATTTGTTTCTGTGTAGAAAAATCATAAAACCGTGCAAGATACGCCCCCATATCCAGGGCAATCCACTTATCAAGCAAAGCCATTATAGATTGTTAATTGTAAAATCGCCTGACTTGAAATGTACGCAAGACAAAGCGATAAAAGAAACATTAAAATCTGCACTTTCTTAGGATTTTTTACACTACACACCTTTTCAAACTGAATACTTGAAATCGCATAAAAGCTTAAACCAAAACACGCAAAGAATACTAAATAAGAAATTACAGAAGCTGCCATATTAGCCTCCTACATGAACAATTTGAACAAAATTATACTTTTCCTTCAATTGCTCACATGCACTTAAAATCACTTCTTCATCCACACTGAACCCCAACATACTTGAACCAGACCCAGACATCAATATACGTACTAAACCTGCATCTTCCATATCCATTTTCACTTGTTCTAATTCAGGCTCAATCTCGAATGCGATTGGCTCCAGAGAATTTGCCATAGTCTGATATAAAAGATCCATGTTCTCTTCTCGAATACTCGACTCTACTAAATCTACATCCGGATGAAAAGGACGAGACTCTTTCCATTTAGAAAATGCATTCGCAGTAGAAATTCCAAAATCTGGTTTTACAACCACAATATCAAATTTCCAATCACTCTCAATTGGCGTAATCTTCTCGCCAATTCCCTTTACTCGAGCCCACTTATCATGAATGCAGAAAGGAACATCCGCACCCACTTGTTTTGTGATTTCATAAAGATTTTCTTTCGTTTCCTCAATACCTTCCATCTTTAAAACCGCCTTGCATACAGCAGCTGCATCCGCACTTCCGCCACCAAGACCTGCCTGAGCTGGAATGTGCTTCTTGATAGATACTTTGAAACAAGAATCCAAATG
>OHBR01000828.1_pt1 | contig 13546 bp, 8 predicted proteins | sample 1577461 | NCBI WGS metagenome assembly OHBR01 (sample SAMEA3879579, study PRJEB24766) | human gut metagenome | biome: human-associated habitat; feature: feces | place: USA | collected 1985/1987
ATTGACTGCAGCTGCCCACGCTTTGGTTCAGGAGAAGCCAAAGGTGTAATCAACGAATCTATTCGTGGTGCAGATATGTTTGTTATGGTAGATGTCTGTAATCACAGTTTAACTTACAATATGTGCGGACATGTGAATCACATGTCACCTGACGACCATTATCAGGATTTAAAACGTATCATCGGCGCATCCATTGCTACCGCACATCGTGTCAATGTTATCATGCCGTTCTTATATGAAGGACGCCAGCACAAGCGCAGCGGTCGTGAATCCCTTGACTGCGCGATGATGCTCGAAGAACTGATTCAGATGGGCGTAAGCAACATCATTACTTTCGATGCACATGACCCGCGTGTACAGAACTCCATTCCGTTAAGCGGTTTTGATAATTTCATGCCGACCTACCAGTTTATCAAGGCATTACTGAACCATGACAAAACCTTAAAGATCGACAAGGACAACCTGATGGTTATCAGCCCGGACGAGGGCGCTATGTCCCGCGCCGTATATCTGGCAAACAACCTGGGTGTTGACATGGGTATGTTCTACAAACGCCGCGATTACTCCCGTGTTGTCAATGGACGTAACCCGATCGTTGCCCATGAGTTCTTAGGTTCTTCCGTTGAAGGAAAGACCGTTCTCATCATCGATGACATGATCTCCTCCGGCGAGAGCATGCTGGACACCTGCCGCGCCCTCAAAGAGCGCAAGGCAAAACGCGTCGTTGTATGCGCTACCTTCGGTCTGTTCACCAACGGACTTGAGAAATTCGACGAATTTTTCGCAAAAGGTTACCTCGACTGCGTCGTAACCACCAACTTAAACTACCACACGCCGGAACTTCTTAAACGTGACTGGTATGTAGAAGCTGATATGAGCAAGTTTATCGCTGCAATCATCAACTCCCTGAACCATAACGTATCTCTGGAGAACGCACTGACACCGACTGCGAAGATCCAGAAGCTGATTAAGCGGTATAACGAGGGACAGATGTAATGAGAATTGACGGCTGATAAACGGCTGTAAATTTCAAAAAACTCCTGCATAAACAGATAAATCTTCATTCTGTGTATGCAGGAGTTTTTCTGATTTCATAGGAAATTGCGTCCTATGAAACAAAAAATTATTAATCTACTTAACCCGCGATTTGCAATTCAACCCATACCCGATCATTCCGCCAATCATTCCCCCTATAATATGAGTCATATGGGAAATATTGTCCCGAATCGTAATACCATCCCAGACCTGCTGCCCTATAAACAGAACCGCCACCAGAATGAACGTAACCGGTATTTCACCCTCGCGAAAATTTGTAAACGAAGATAATAGTATAAAGGCAAACACAACTCCACTGGCACCGCACAATGCGGTCGCCGGAAAAAGGATATAATTCGCCAGTCCAGTCACAAACGCTGTCACAAAGATAACCTCCAGAAGAACCCTCGATGAATATTTTTCTTCCAGCATCGGTCCAAGTAATAGCAGATAACTCATATTACCGATTAAATGTGACCAGTCCGCATGTCCAAATATATGTGCAAACATCCGGATCCACGTCATCGGTGACAGGAGGGAAGAATGGTATGTCATAAATAGAAGCATCCCGCTTCTTCCGCCCGTGAGGTAGTTTAATAACGTGGCAGCAAAACTCACAGCCACTATGCTCAGCACAACCGGAGCATTCCATGTAATTCGTAAATGTTTCTTCATAAGCATCCTACCTGGAACCCGCTTTTAATAACGCGTCCTTTAACTCTGTCTCAATCTTGACAAGTTCTTCCTGTGCCTCTACGCGCTTCTGGGAACCTTCTTCATGAATTTTTACGACCTCATTGATCGATGTAATGATATCCGCATTGATCTTTTTCAGCGTTTCCGCATTTTTTCTAAACAGTTCATTCGTCATTTCATCCAATGCATTCTGCGCATTTAATGCCCTGGTCGTATGCTCAATCCCCAGCGCCAGAACCATCTGGTTTCTCCATGCCGGAATTGTATTCAGAATATCCGAGCGGAGCTTATCCACCACTTCCTGATCCGCATTCTGCAGCAGGCGGATCTGCGGGGCCATCTCTTCAGATGTTGCTGATAATGCAATCTCACATGGGAACTTTGTACTTTCGTATGCTGCCGCCTGCTTTACGAGTGGATGCATCTGTGTTAAGAACGTAACATCTCGCTCATCTTTTGCAGTTGTACTATCAAATGTAACCTTTAATAGCGGAGCACTTGATTTCAAGTATACATTCCATAATTTTAAAGCACTATTGGTATTTACAACCTCAACCGTCTGAAGATTTTCTAAGAGTTGCTGTCTCTTTTCTCCAGACAAACGAAGTGTTTTCACTTCTGATTTTCCTCGAATATATTCCTCTTCTCCAAGTAAATCATCCATAAAAATGTTAACCATATCATAGATGCCTGATTTCCGCGACCCCCAGCTATCACAAATTCACCTTCTCCCATCCTCTCTCTAAATACCCATTCATCTTCCGTTTCAGTTCCTGATTCTCCTCCGCCTCCAACAGCGGATCTTTATCCATTAATTTCTTCACTTCATCCGAAACTGCCTTCAATATATCTGCATCTGCAAATATATCTGCTAAATGGAATTCGAGATCACCGCTCTGGCGGACGCCAAATAGGTCGCCGGGGCCGCGCAGTTTCAGGTCTTCGGAGGCAATGTAAAAGCCGTCGTTTGACTTGTTGAGAATATCCAGCCGCTTTCCGGCGTCTTCTTCGCCGGAGGCGTTGACCATGATACAGTAGGACTGGTCTTTTCCTCGACCGACACGGCCGCGGAGCTGATGGAGCTGCGCCAGACCGAAACGCTCGGCATTTTCGATCATCATAACGGTGGCATTCGGGACATTGATTCCGACCTCGATGACCGTGGTGGATACCAGTACATGAATCTCATTTGCCGCAAATGCTTCCATGATCGCATTTTTTTCTTTTCCCTTCATCTTTCCGTGCAGATATTCCACCCGGATCGACGGGGACAGGGCGCGGCGCAGCTCTTCGGTATAATCGATGACGTTCTCTGCCTCCAGCATCTCGCTCGGCTCGACCATCGGGCAGATGACGTATGCCTGACGGCCGGCGCGGACTTCATTTTCGATGAAACGGTAGGCATTCGGGCGAAATTCACGGTTCACGACACAGTTCTTGATCGGCTGCCGGTTTGCCGGAAGTTCATCGATGATGGAAATATCAAGATCCCCATATAAAATAATCGCCAGCGTCCGCGGGATCGGCGTCGCACTCATGACAAGCACATGCGGCTCGCCGCCTTTTTTGCTCAGCATTTCCCGCTGTGCCACTCCAAAACGGTGCTGTTCATCCGTGATTACCAATGCCAGATTGTCGTACACCACTTTTTCCTGAATCAGCGCGTGGGTTCCAATCACGATATCTGCCTCATGATTTTCAATCGACTCTCTGGCAAGCCGTTTTTCCTTCGCTGTCATCGAACCGGTCAGAAGCACCGGACGATATGTGATTCCCAGCGACGCAAACAATTCGGTCATCGACTCGTAATGCTGGCGCGCCAGTACCTCCGTCGGCACCATCAGCGCCCCCTGATATCCATTTGCCGCCGCCTGCAGCAACGCCAGAATCGCCACAATCGTCTTACCCGAACCAACGTCGCCCTGAATCAATCGGGTCATGATATGCCCGCCGGACAAATCGGCGTACACCTCCCGGATTACCTTTTTCTGTGCCCCGGTCAAAGCATATGGGAGGCGCTCTTCCACCGACGCCATTTCCCCAGAAAACGTAAATGGATATGCGCTCTTTTTATCTTCTTTTTTGTCTTTGAGCAGGCGCACTGACATCAGGAATATGAAAAATTCATCAAACACAAGACGTTTCCGGGAAAACATCAGTTCTTCCCGGTTTGCCGGAAAATGGATGTGCTCCAGCGCATAGTTGATTTCCGCCAATCCGTACTTTTCCCGCAGACCAGCCGGCAGATATTCCCGTTCCATCTGGCGCATCGTGAGGGCTTCCGTGACTGCCTTTGCGATCGTCTTATTGCCAAGTCCCTTCGTCTGTCCGTAAACCGGCTGCATAGACGACACGACTTTCGCATACTGTTCCGGGCGGTAGATCTCCGGCTGCTCCATCGTAAGTCTTCCCCGTTTTTTTACCACACGGCCACGGAAAATAAAGCGTTCCCCCGCCTTGAGCGTCCCGCGCAGATAGGGCATATTGTACCATGCCAGCGCCAGTGTGCCTCCGCTATCCCGCAATCCAGCCGTCGTAACCTGCAGGCGCGCTCCATACCGCACCACATCCGCCGTTTTTGCCAGGATTCCGCTGACTGCCGCGATCGTATCTTCCTTCAGTTCCGCGATCGGCTGCGGTTCCTTAAACTCATCATAAGCACGCGGATAATAATGGAGCAGTTCTTCCACCGTTTCCACGCCTATTTTTTGAAATAGCTTTGCCGTCTTTTCACCGATGCCCTTGACAGCGGTTATATTCTGCTGTTCCATTTATCTCCTCCTGCTTTTCAGAATATTCTCCGGAAAATCAGCCACGCGGACAGTTACCGGACAAAAAATCCGGGAATACATTGGAATGAAAGAGAGGCAGGACGCAGGGATCTCTCCCCTGACCTGCCTCATTTCATACTTATGAATTATTTTGTTTTATACGTCAAATGTTTTATCTGCGCTATCACATAGAAAATTCATTTTCTCGTTATCTGCATTTTCTCAGCCAATAGTGCAGATTCATTTAACGCATTTCAATCACTTTAAACGACCTAAATCTACTCTACCGAAATCATATAATAGTAAATCGGCTGCCCGCCATTCTGGCATTCAAATTCGCAGGATGTAAATTCTTTGCGGGCTTTCTCACAGAATGCCTCTGCGTCCTCTTCCGTGACATCCTCACCATAATAGATCGTCACAAGCTCAGACTCATCATCTACCATCTTACGAAGTGACTCCATCGCGGTCTCCTCGATATTCTTGCCAACTGCCAGCATGCCGCTGTCGCCGATCCCCATGATATCGCCCTCTGCGATCTCCATACCATCGATCGATGTATTGCGGACTGCGTAGGTAATCTGACCGGTCTTAACGTGGCTCATCTCCTCGGTCATCTGTTCCATATTTTCTTCCGCCGTCAGATCCGGAGCAAAATTAATCAGCGCCGTGATACCCTGCGGAACCGTCTTGGACGGAACTACATATACCTTGGTATCTTCTGACAGGCTCTTTGCCTGCTCTGCCGCCAGAATAATATTTTTATTGTTCGGCAGAATGTAAACTGTCTCGGCATGGACTTTTTCGATTGCTTCCAGCATATCCTCCGTACTCGGATTCATCGTTTGTCCGCCCTCGATGATATAGTCAGCGCCGATGCCCTTGAAAATCTCAGAAAGACCTTCTCCGACCGATACGGCGATAAATCCATATTTCTTGCGTGGTTCTTCCTTCTTCTCTTTGGCTTCCTCTTCTGCCTTCTGCTGTGCCGCCAGACGTTCGGAATCTTTGATCAGTTTCTCCTGATGTTCCTCACGCATATTGTCAATCTTGATGCGGGACAGGGAACCGTAGGTCAGTGCTTTCTGAATCGCCAGACCTGGATCGTTTGTATGAACGTGAATCTTGACAATATCATCATCTGCCACAACTACCAGGGAGTCGCCGATCGTGCTCAGATAATCTTTCAGTTCCTGCTCTGTCGTCTCATCCGCCGGTTTTTCTGCATTGATAATAAATTCCGTACAATAACCAAAACGGATATCCGCTGCCTGCGTGCTTCCGGCGCCTGTTGCTGTTTTTGCCGCTCTATTTCCCGATACAGACGGAGTAACTGCCGCGTCGATATCCACGACTTTTCCTTTTAAGCCCTCAATACAGCCCTTGATAACCTGAATCAGACCCTGTCCGCCAGAATCCACTACACCTGCCTCTTTCAGAACCGGAAGCATCTCCGGTGTCTGGTCAAGCACATACTCAGCCTGCTTTATAACCTCTTCAACAAATGTGACAACATCCTCTGTTTCGTCTGACAGCTCCAGAGCCTTTTCTGCTGCGCCCTTTGCAACCGTCAGAATCGTACCTTCCTTCGGCTTCATAACTGCCTTATAAGCTGTCTCCGTCGCACGGTTAAATGCGTCTGAGAGAACACTCGTCGTAATGACATCTACCGTCTTAATCTCTTTCGTAAATCCGCGGAAGAGCTGTGAAAGGATAACGCCGGAATTGCCTCGTGCGCCACGCAGGGAACCGGAGGAAATCGCTCTCGCCAGCGCCTCCATCGTCGGATTTTCAACGGCTGCCACTTCTCTGGCGGCTGACAGAATCGTCATCGTCATGTTCGTACCGGTATCTCCATCTGGAACAGGAAATACGTTCAGCTCATTGATCCATTCCTTGTTGGCCTCCAGGCCCTTTGCTCCAGCCAGAAATGCATTCTTTAACATCCCGGCATCTATATAATTCATGCCCACAGGGTTTGTTCCTCCTTAATCTATCACTCTTACGCCTTCAACATAAATGCTGATTTTCTCAACCTTCATGCCAGTAAACTCTTCTACTTTATATTTTACACTCTCGATCAGGTTGTCCGCAACGGTAGAGATGCTGACCCCGTATGCCACGATTACGTGGAAATCGATGCTGAGTGCATTGTCCTTGATGGCTACGTTGATGCCGTGTGTCAGGCTTTCTCTTTTAAGCAGTCTTACCAGACCATCTTTCATACTGACAGCCGCCATGCCAACGATACCGAAGCATTCTACTGCTGTCGTTCCGGCGTACATTGCAATTACTTCCGGATCGATCTGGATCGAACCCATTTTATTGTCGATGCGTCCTTTCATATTGACAGCCTCCGTTTCTTTACTTGTTTTTGTTTGATTCGAATTTTATGCCATGATTTTTTACGGGCTGGACATGCGGAGCCGGAACGGCTCCTGTGTCGGCGCGTGGGATGAAATATATGCGTCTCTCTACCCCGTCATGCAGCTCGATTCCGCTTCGCTCCATCTCGCTCACGGGCTTCGCCCTATGGATAAAAATGTCTGAAATACGGCTTATGTGCAAGCACAACACCGTTTTTCAGCCTTTTTTATCCGCATGACTCATGGCTTACGCGTATATTATACACCACCCACGTTAAAAAGGAAATAGAAAATAGACATCTGTCGAAAACTTTTTTTATTTTTTTTGGTTTTTCACTTGCATATTTTCCTATTTTCTGCTATTATACCTTTGTTATGGATTTTAATAGGAAGTCCAATGATCGGTTAAGGAGGTGCTACGATGGCTAAGTGTGCAATCTGCGAGAAAGCTGCTCATTTTGGTAATGCAGTGAGTCATTCACATAGAAGATCTAACAAAATGTGGAAAGCTAACGTTAAGTCTGTTAAGGTTAAAACTAATGGCGGAGCTCAGAAGATGTATGTATGTACTTCTTGCTTAAGATCCGGTTTAGTTGAAAGAGCCTAAATCGAGTTTAACTGGCCTCAGGTGTCTGCCTGAGGCTTTTTTCTTGTCCTTAGCATAATGAACGACAAAAAATGTTGGAAATATGCTTTTTGAGCACATTCCAACATTTTATATAAAACTTTTCCTTCAAAACACCTTAAAACAAGTTCAGCAGCGTTCCATACAGCTTCTCATTTCCCATCACCACCAGCGCCAGTTCTTCTTTTGCCTCGCTGAGCTGATAAAAAAGAGGTCTCACATCGCGCTCTGTCGAGCGCAGATATCCCATTTCATCATAATAATATCGCCCATCCAGCCGATGCACCATGCGATCGACTTCTCGCGTATGGCGAGATTGTATTTCTACGGCAGAATCGGATTGCTTTTCCAGTTTTTCCTGCCAATCGGATTCCTGGCACTCATATCCCTGACGGATGTAATCATTCAGCAAATTAGCTGCTTCTGACTCATCGTTGGCATAAACCACCGCGACATGGGGATAGTGCCGCATTCCGCGTCCGTGCGGCAGGTGCATCATATTTTGTATAAAATAGGAAAGTTCTGCATTCGCACGGATCCGATTCGTCAGGTGGAATGTCTGGATTCCCGGCTGCTCCCCCAAGAGCTTTATTGCACCCAGATCCAATTCTTCCGGCGAAATCATATCCTCACAGTTACTGGAAAAAATAACCGGACGCGTTTTGCCGATCTCCAGCAAAATTTCCAATGTATTGGGCGACAGAAGGTGTGCCTCATCTACTAAGATCGCGCTGTATGCTTCAAACCTGATTTCCGCTCCCGTTTGAACACTATCCTCCGCCAGGTACTCCACCCGCCGCAGCCGCTCGTGCAGCACCTTCCACTCTTTTCCCGCTTCACCGCAGTGGATCATGCACACCCGCTGCCGCCCGGAGAGTTTCATCGCAATATCATATAAAAGCAGCGTTTTTCCCGTCCCCGGAAGCCCGGTAAACCAGAAATATCCCGTCCGGTCTGCCCGGATTTTCTTTAAAATCTGGCGTTCAATATCCCTCTGCTGGTATGTCAGGAAATATTCTTTCTTTAAGAACCGTCCCGGCTCTGTGAGCGGCGAAATCAGGTACAGCTCCGCCTGAAACAGGTCTTCGATATCGCCTGGATAATCAGCACTCTCCTGTTGCAAATCCCGGCAGAGCTGTTCCCAGTCCGCCTCCACAATGCGGTCATGATTCGTCAGACGCACCAGACGGTTCTGGCTGCTAATATAAGTGTACGAACGAATCGGCTTTCCCAGCGCCGCCAGATAATACCGGTTTTGTATGAGCTGCTTGCGGATCGCCTCATCCGACACCTGTCCGCTCTTTAATTCAAGGTTTAAAATTTGTTCTTCCTTGATCTGAAGCAGATCAAACTCTTTCCCCAGTCTCGGAATCTGAAACGAATAGAAAAAACGCAGTGCGTACACCGCCTGCATATGTCTCTCCAACTCCGAAACAAGCGCTTTCATGCTGTCCAGCTCCCATTCCCGTATTTTCAGAAATACATCCCGCCCCGAAAGCTGTCGTTCCAGCTTTTGAAGGTATTCCGTATTCTGATTTCGGGTAATCGTGTAAATAGAGATTGCTTTCATACCTGTACCGCCTGCGTTCCTTTTCGCCCTTTCCAAACTTTATAGATCCCTCTTTTTGCCGCAGCACTCCATGAGCGCCGCCAGCACCTTATCCATCTGCAGTGGTTTTGCCAGATGCACATTCATCCCAGCTGCCAAGCACTGCCTGGCATCCTCTTCAAAGGCATTTGCCGTCATGGCAAGAATCGGAATCTGCCTTGCATCCGCCCGTGGAATCGCCCGGATCGCGCGTGTCGCAGCCAGACCATCCATCACCGGCATCATCACATCCATGAGAATCGCATCGAACGTCCCCGGAGGTGCCGCCTCAAAGCAGTCTACTGCCTTCTTCCCGTTCTTCACAATCGTGACATGGGCACCCGCATCGGTCAGAAGTGTTTCCGCGATGTCTGCATTCAACTCATTGTCCTCCGCCAAAAGCAGCTTCAAACCGTGAATATCTCCTGACGGCGCTGCTTCTTTAACCGGGAACTCCTCCGGCGGCGGTGCAATCTCAAATGGAATTTCCACCACAAACGTCGTTCCAATGCCGACCTCACTCGTCACTTCGATGTTTCCGTGCATCTGTTCAATCAGCCCTTTGACGATCGTCATGCCAAGCCCAGTTCCCTGGTAAACACTACGCGCATCATTTTTCTCCTGTGCAAACGGGTCAAAGATGTGATCCAGAAATTCCTGGCTCATGCCAACTCCCGTGTCCGAGATCGTCCACCTATAGACGCACCAGCCGTCCCGTACATCCTGCGCCTCCACCCTGGTACTGATTTTTCCGCCCGGACGATTATATTTGATGCAGTTTCCATAAATATTCAGGAAAATCTGGCGCAGATGGAGCTGGCTGCCATAAATATACGGATACGGAATCTCCGCTTTTCTTTTATCATACTCCCATTGAATGCCCGCATCTACCGCGCGCTCGATGATGATGCTCACGATATCGCGCGTCATCTCTGCCAATGAAATATAATCATGTGCCAGAATGATCTTTCCCTCTTCCAGCTTGCTCATCTGCAGCACATCATTGATGAGGGACAGCAGATGCCCCGCCGCCACCTGCATTTTCCGGTGATTTTCCATCACCATCTCCTTATCATCAAAATGTGCCTCATCGATTTTTAAAAGCCCGATAATGCCATTGAGCGGTGTCCGGATATCGTGACTCATGCGGCTTAAGAAATCTGTTTTCGCCCGGTTTGCCGTCCGCATTTCATCAAATGCCGCCTGCAGGCGCGCGTGCTCCTGTTCATCCCGCGCGTGCATCTGCGACGTATCCTGCAGAAGAATGATCGCATGAACCACCGGCATCTCACAAGAAAGCTCCGTATCAAACACGATCGTCTGCGTCATCAGAACTGTTTTCTGTACCCAGCAGATCGTTCCATCTTCCTCCTGGATACAGTATTCCACGGAAATATGTTTCTCCCCTGCCTCAAACCGCTTCAACAGCTTAGCCGGATCATCTGCCAGACGATAGCTTCCCAAGGTTTCCTGGGTGACCATCTTCATATATTCACTGCAATAATCACGGTAAGAACACGGCAACGGATAGTCCATAAATAGCTCCCGGCATTCCTCGTCTTTTCCATTCAGGACAACACTCTTCTCCAGAATATCCTTTGTCAAATTAACTGTATATATCATATCCGACAGATCCAGGAGTGCATCCACATAGCTGTCATTTTCCAGAATCGACTGTTTGAGCTGTTCATAATAAAGCGTCAGCTGTTCCTTCGCATCTGCCCGCCCTTCTGAACTTTTCCGGATCGTCTCAAATGCCAGCAGGAAATGATGCAGCTTTCCTTCCTCATCCCAATCTACCGGGATCAGCGTCAGGCGGCTGTAGAGTCCCTGACCGTTCGTGTCATACTGCAATTCGAGTAGATCTCCCTCCGCCTGCAGCTTCCCGGAAAGCTCTGAAACCTGCAGGCTCTGGCGGATGTTGGCGCGGTCAGCACGAGCCACCCGTTCCGCTGCTATCTGCTCCGCCGCACCGGAATAGCTTCCGTCTGACGCCAGAAAGAAATCAGCACTGGCACGGAGTGCCCGGTAGGTATCCATGTGCGCGTCGCAGTAGAGACAATCCGAAAAGTTTCTCCCGTACCGGTTTAAAAGCTTGAGCAGGTGGAAATCCAGCCGTTTTTCCGCTGCCGCTTCCTCGCGCTTTACATGGTTTTTGTTGATATACATATTTTTATCGGCAAAACTGAAAAGCTCCCGCATCGTGCTGCCCGGAAAATCACTGGCAAGTGCATACCCGGCCGCATAGCTGAGCGGCATATCCGGATGTCCCTTTGACTCCTCTGTCATCGCCTCCCGCACATGGGTGAGGCATTCCCGCATGGCCTCCTCATCCAGACCATGCGTAACGGCAATAAATTCATCGCCGCCGTCCCGCCCTACGAACTGTTCCGCAGGCATGGACGCGCGCAGGCAGACGGCGAACCGCCTGATGTAGGCATCCCCCGCCTCATGCCCCATGCTGTTGTTGATTCGGCGGAGATTATTCAGGTCAAAACTGCATACTCCCACATTCTCTGCCGCCGGTTCCGGATCGTCCAGCAATTCTTCGCATTTATTCTTATTGGGAAGTCCGGTCGCCTTGTCCAAATACACCTTTTTCTGCAGCGCGCGGTTCATCGCCGCAAAGCGCACCGCCTTGATAAATTCATATCCAATCAGAAGCATCAGAACAATAATATCAATCGTGATATATTTTTCAATTACCGTCAGCGAGGATGCCTTCCTCTGGGAATACGCCTCCGCCAGTCCCGTCGCCTCATCACAGATTTCAAAGAACCGCTCGCTCTTATCAATGATCTCTGTATTCTCATAGCCGACTTCCCGGACACGCAGGATTTCATAGTGAAGCGCGGCAAAGTACTCCTCCAACTCCTGCATCTTACTCTGAAACGCCCCGTCATCAAGGCGCACCAGCCCCAGTTCGCCATTGCCATTCCGCAGACCATCGACGAAGGCCTCAATATCCTGAATCATACCATCCTCCGGCTGACCGGAAATTTCCAATTTAATGATACGCTGTGTCTTTCCGCGCACCAGTCCCGCATAATTGACCACACGCGCCGTTCCCTGAATACTGGAGACAATTCCCATCATCACGATAATCAGTGCCGCCAGCACAACCGCCAGCACGCCGATGCAGATCTGTATTATGTTTGAAGTCTTTTTCCTCTTACTCTTATTCGCATTCTCGGAATCCATCGCTCCGTCCTCCCGTGAAAAAGAATGTGCCTTGGCACATTCTCGCGCCAAGCGCGGTCGCTTGCGATATGTTTCTGGTACGCCCTTTTTCCTGCACCTGCCATCTTGTTATTTTACATCTTATATCCCAGAAAGCATCCATCCTCATGCGACTCAATCCGCCCGACCGCCTGCAGATACGAATAAATAATCACCGTCCCGGCAAACTTCATCCCACGCTTTTTGAGATCTGCCGACACTGCATCTGAGAGCGGCGAACTGACTTTGCCTGTCTCATGAATCACCGCGTCTCCTGTCCAGTGAGTCAGATACGCGTCAAAACTCCCATATTCATTCTGAATTTCCCGGAATATCCGTGCATTCGTGACAGCGGCATGAATTTTCAGCCGGTTATGTACAATTCCCGGGGCGGTCCGGAGTGCTTCCTCCTTCGCCTCGTCGTAACCGCACACCTTGTCCAGGTCAAATTCATCGAACGCGGCGCGGAACGCCTCCCGCTTATTGAGGATGCACTCCCACGAAAGCCCTGCCTGAAAGCATTCAAGGATCAGCATCTCAAAGAGCTTCGCATCATCCCGAACCAGCTTTCCCCACTCCTCGTCGTGGTAACGGATATACAATTCATTCTTTGGATTCGCCCAGCGGCAGCGGTGTCTTCCATCGTGCCATTCCATACGTTTATCTCTCCCTGTTCGTCATTTGCTCTCACATTTTTTGCTTATTTATCCTTGTTTTTCATTCAAGAAAACATAAATATGCCATATCTCTCGTTTTGAAGTTCTACATAAGCGGCGCCAGAATCCGCAGTGCCTTCCCCGCAAACCGCCGGATAAACGGATACTTCCGGCAGTTTTCCAGAGTAATCCGCTCGCTCTTTGCAAGTGTTTTCTGGAAATCTTCTTCCACATCCATCACAACCGCATTGCGGAAGAAATAGGACGCGCACTCAAAATGCAGATACAGGCTTCTGAAATCAAGGTTGATCGTTCCGACCACCGCCTTCTCATCGTCGCTCGTAAACATCTTCGCATGGATAAAGCCCGGCGTGTATTCATAGATCTGAACACCAGCCCGCAGAAGCTCCGCGTAGTAGCTGCGCGCCAGCAGGTACGCATATAACTTATCCGGTATATGCGGCATGATAATAATGACCTCCACGCCGCGCTTTGCCGCAAACTTGAGCGCCGCCAGCGTCGTATCGTCGAGAATCAGATACGGAGTCGTGATGTGCACATACCGGCGTGAACGCCCTAAAATATCGAGG
>OHBR01000833.1_pt1 | contig 13495 bp, 9 predicted proteins | sample 1577461 | NCBI WGS metagenome assembly OHBR01 (sample SAMEA3879579, study PRJEB24766) | human gut metagenome | biome: human-associated habitat; feature: feces | place: USA | collected 1985/1987
GTGGATGAAATCCTGAAGGTGGTAAAAATTGATGAATACCAGGACCGTCTGCCGGAGCGTCTGTCCGGCGGCCAGCAGCAGAGAGTTGCCCTGGCAAGGGCCATTGTTATCCATCCCCAGGTGCTTCTTATGGATGAGCCGCTGTCCAATCTGGATGCCAAACTGCGTATTGAGATGCGCAGCGCCATCCGTGATGTGCAGAAGCAGGTGGGTATTACCACGGTTTACGTGACCCATGACCAGGAGGAAGCCCTTGCCATTTCAGACAGGATTGCAGTTATGAAGCTGGGCATTATCCAGCAGATTGGAAGTCCCCAGGACATCTATGCAAGGCCCTACAATGCGTTTGTATCCACCTTTATCGGCCATTCCAATCTCTTTTTCGGAACCATAAAAAAACAGGGAAGCGTGCCTTCGGTTGTGTTTGCAAACGGGTACCATGTGGAAATGCCCAACCTGGTGGATACAGTGGCAGAGGGGCAGAAGGTGGTGGTGTCTGTCCGTCCCGAGGAATTTTCCCTGAATCCGGAAGGCATGGAATGCGAAATCATCAGCAGGACCTTCCTTGGCAAATACACCAACTACTTCCTGCGCTTTGAAGACGGCATGGTGCTGGATGACCAGCCCAGCATTGAATACTCCCAGGATTTGGGCCATGTGGACCGCATCTTCGGAGTGGGAGAAAAGATACGCCTTAGACCGAACCCCAATAAAATCAACGTGTTCACCCAGGACATGGAACAGAGTCTGATAAAGGATGTGAAGAGATATGACGAATAAGAAAATCAGGTGGGACTTCTGGACGATTGTGACAGTGGTCATCATTGCCCTGTTTGCCCTGTTCCTTCTCTATCCGCTCATCAGCCTTTTCTTAAGCGGTTTCAAGGACACGGAGACAGGGGTCTGGACCATTGACAACTATGCCAGGTTCTTTTCAAAGAAGTATTATAAAAGCGCACTGCTCAACTCGTTTAAGCTGACCTTCAGCGTGACCGTGGTAGCCATTATACTGGGGGTGCCTCTGGCCTATTTCATGTCGTTTTATAAAATAAAAGGAAAAGGCCTGCTGGAAATCCTGTTCATCATCTCCATGATGAGCCCCAACTTTATCGGCGCCTACTCCTGGATCCTGCTTCTGGGAAGAAGCGGAACCGTGACCCAGTTCTTAAAGGGCCTGGGTATCCATATGCCGTCCATTTACGGCTTTGGCGGAATGCTGCTGGTGTTTGCCCTTAAGCTGTATCCGTTTATCTATATGTATGTGTCGGGGGCCCTTAAGAAGATAGACGTGGCCCTGTCCGAAGCCGCGGAGAGCCTGGGATGCGGAGGACTGAAAAAGGTATTTACCGTCATCATGCCCCTGGTAACCCCGACCCTGATAGCGGCAGCCCTGCTGGTGTTCATGAACTGTATGGCTGACTTTGGTACGCCTGCCCTGATTGGCGAGGGATACCGCGTCATGCCTACCCTGGTATATTCCGAGTTCGTGGGAGAGACAGGCGGTTCCGCCAACTTTGCGGCATGTATGGCGACCATTATGGTGGTAGTCACCGCAACTGTGTTCCTGCTGCAGAAATGGTATGTGAATACCAAGTCCTTTACCATGAGCTCCATGAGGCCCATCCAGCCCAAGGAAGTCCATGGCATCAAGGGATTTTTCATCCACCTGTTTATCTATCTGCTGGCAGCCACCTCCATCATACCCCAGTGCATGGTTGTTTACACCTCCTTCCGCGCCACCAAGATGCAGGTGTTTGTGGATGGATTTTCCCTGGAAAGCTACCGCAAGGTGTTCTCCACAGCCATCCAGTCCATCAAGAATACATATCTTTACTGCCTGGCAGCTATTGTGATTATCGTGGTCCTGGGCATGCTCATCGCGTACCTGGCAGTGAGGCGCAAGAGCTGGCTGACCAACGCCATTGACACCATTGCCATGTTCCCGTACATTGTACCGGGTTCCGTCCTTGGTATTACGTTACTGATTGCATTTAACCATCCTCCTATGATGCTGGCCGGTTCCGCCATCATTATGGTCATATCCCTGGTTATCCGGAGGCAGGCATATACGCTGCGTTCCAGCTCCGCCATTCTTTACCAGATCAGTCCCAGCATGGAGGAGGCCGCCATCAGCCTGGGCGATTCACCATCCATGTCCTTTGTGAAGGTGACGGCGAAAATGATGCTTCCGGGTGTTGCGTCCGGCGCCATATTAAGCTGGATTACGCTGATTAATGAACTCAGTTCTTCCGTCATGCTCTATACGGCCAACACAAGGACAATGTCAGTGGCCATTTACAATGAGGTTATCCGGGCCAGCTACGGTACCGCCGCTGCCCTGGCAACCATACTGACAGTTACCACCGTGGTATCCCTGCTCATCTTCTTCAAGGTGTCAGGCAATAAGGACGTGACAATGTAGCTGTCATATGATAAACTGAACTGTGCAGTATTGTACAAAATTAACGGTAAAAGGTGCAGGCGTATGAAGAAGCGAAAACAAACATGTTTCAGGGACGAAATCCGGAAAAGTTTGATTTTCCATGCGCTTGCACCTTGCTTTATATCGCTGGTGGTCCTGCTTCTGGTGTTTACAGCGGTGGGGTCCCAGCAGATCATCCGGAAGAGCAGGACCATGCTGGAGCACTTTTCCGGGGAGTTTGAGGGCGTCATAGACAGCTATGTGGACGAGAATAAAAGGATGGCAGGGGAGCTGGACGTGGAACAGTTTAAGGGGCTGCCTACCTATAAGACAGAGGCAGTGTCGGAGATTTACCGGTTCCTTAACGGGCAGGTTTACAGGGGTGACTATTACCTGTTTGACCGGGACAGGAATCTGGTTTTTTCCACCAACAGCCAGTCCAATGTCATACAGTACATAGGAAATTATCTGCCCTGGAACACAACGGACCAGAATGACAGTAAAAATGACTGTATCTTTATCTATGACAATACGGTGATAGACGGAAGGGCCCTTCCTGCATGGCTCATGTTCCAGACCGTGGTAAAGGACGGAAGGCTCCAGGGATACAGCGGCTTTGTGCTGAAAGCAGATGCGTTTAAGGAACGGCTGGGAAATATGGAACAGCCCGTACTGTTGATTAACAAGTTCAACCGGCTGTTCACCGACGGGGTGTCCAGGTTCCAGAATGACCGGGGCAAGCTGGTGGAGGAATTCCGCGACGGCGGCAGCATGGTGCATCTGGAGAACAGATGGTATTACACGGACAGCGTGTCCGTGCTGGATGAGGAGGCGTCCGTACAGGTCATATACGACTGTACATCCTTTGTCCAGCTGTGCCTTATGTCCCTGGTGCTGGTGGGGTTCCTGGCACTGGCAGTGACCCTGGCCATTTACAGGAGCGCAGGCAAGGTGGCGGACAAAAAGACGGAAATCATATACGATCTCATAGGCGCCCTGGACCAGGTGGAGAAGGGGGATTTGGATGTGTCCCTGGAAATTACCTCAGGAGATGAGTTTGAGCGCATCGGCCATTCCTTCAACACCATGATAGGCAGCATACGCCATCTGCTGGCCAGGCATCAGGAACTGGCAAAGGAGAACATGCTGGCCACGGTCCAGATTCTGGAATCACAGTTTAACCCGCATTTTCTCTTCAATACCCTGGAATCTATCCGGTATATGATAAAGTTCGGGCCGGGGGAGGCGGAGAAAATGCTGGTCAGCCTGTCCAGGATGCTGCGCTACAGCATCCAGAACGGCAAGGATGTGGTGACGGTGAAGGAGGAGATGGATTTCATTAGCCGGTATCTGCAGGTTATGCTGTACCGGTACGGGGACCGGTTAAAATACAGCATTGACCTGGAGGAGGGCAGCAAGGGTGCGTCCATACCAAGGATGACCCTGCAGCCCATTGTGGAGAATTCCATCAAGTACGGTTTTGGTGAGGACCGTGACTGCCTGGAGATCCGTATCTGCACCAGGATACAAAATGAGGTTCTCTCCGTCATCATATCGGACGACGGAGTGGGAATCCGCACAGAGCTTCTGGAGAAGCTGAAGGCCAATCTGGACCAGGGACAGAACCAGACAGACCATATCGGTATTTATAATGTCCATAAGAGAATACGCCTGGTGTATGGAAGCAGGTATGGAGTTGGGATTGACAGTAAAATGGAAGAGGGGACAGTGGTGACGCTCCGGGTGCCCTGCGAAGAGTAAGGCACAGGGGACGGCGCACTCCCGGTGTAAGGATGGGGGGATTCTGTCATGTTATTAAAAGTAGTGATTGTGGAGGATGAGGAGATCATCAGAAAGGGTCTTACCTTTGCCTTAAACTGGCTGGACATGGGCTGTATTATTGTGGGCACGGCCAAGGACGGGGCAGAGGGGCTGGAAACCATTCGGAGGGAACAGCCGGATATAGTGCTGACCGACATCAAGATGCCTAAGATGAACGGGCTTAAGATGATAGAGACAGCCATCAAGGACCAGCAGTTTTACAGCCTGGTGCTGACCAGCTATTCGGAGTTTGAGCTGGCCCGGCAGGCCATCCACATGGGTGTCACGGACTATCTGCTAAAGCCTGTGGACGAGGATGAGCTGAAGGAGTCTCTGGACAAAATCCGTCAGCAGATAGCTTACGCCAGCAAGTATGAGAAAATCGAGAAGATATCCCAGGACAGGATACTGACAGTCTATGATGAATGGAAGATATTTGACAGCGCAAAGAACAGCATGGATCCCTACGTAAAGAGAACCTATGAGTTCGTGAAGCAGCATTACAAGGAAAAGGTGAGCATCAACCAGGTGGCGGAAAGCCTGGGGGTCAGCACCAGCTATCTCAGCAGGAAGCTGAAGGCAGGGCTTAACACCACATTTGTGGACCTGTTAAACCAGTACAGGATTAAAAAAGCCCTGAACATGCTGAACCAGGGCACCATGCGGATTTATGAGATATCGGACGAACTGGGATTCAGCGAGTATAAACATTTCTGCAGCGTGTTTAAAAAATACACCAATGTGACGCCGTCGGAGTTTTTAAAGAACGGCGGCGTGGCTGTGGTGGGAGAGAAAGAAAGCCGTGGATGAAACGGTGGTCCGTATAAGGGACGATGGGACCAGGGTGTGAGACAGGCCGCGGGTAATGGGCACCGCAGGTAAATAAAAGGCGCAGCTTTTTTGCATGTGACATGCAAAAGAGGATGCGCCTTTTTGGCGGAATACAGGATATGGGAAGGGACGCCGCCCGGCGGGAGTGAGCTAAAGCGGTTTTTCTGCTGATTCCGCCAAAGGCCCTGCCTGGGACGGCGTAGCCGGCTGCACCGGAACCAGCGGGTCCTTGATGCCGTATAACCGTTTCCACTCCTTTGTGCCCTCCACCTTTACCGCCTCACAGCGGTTCAGATTCAGGAATTTTACCAGTTCATAACAGCTGACCCAGATTTCATTGTTGCTGTCCTTCTGGGATTCATCAAAAATCAGCTCCAGGCCAAAGTGGAGATGGGGTTCGTCGATGTTGTTGGTATTTTCCGTATGGCTGTATCCGGTGCGTCCCAGATAGCCGATAATGTCCCCGGCCTGCACCACGCTGCCTACCTCCAGCCCGGACTGGTAGGGGTAATTTTTGCGCAGATGGGCGTAATAATAGTAGCGCTTGTGGTCAAAGCTCCGGATTCCCAGCCGCCAGCCGCCGTACTGGTTCCAGCCCAGGGCTTCCACATAGCCGGATTCCACGGCAACCACCGGAGTTCCCACCTGGCCCATCATGTCGTGGCCCAGGTGCTGGCGCTTGAAGCCATAGCTGCGGGCCACGCCGAAGTCGTCAAAATCACTGTAGGGAAAGCCTTTTGCAATGGGGGAAAAAGCCTTGAGTCCGTATTTTGTCACCCACACCGTGGCAGGGTCCCCGGGAGCGCCTCCGGCCACGCCCGAGGGAAGATAGGCAGCCGGGGCCTCGCCCGCAGGAATTTCAGCCTCAAACTGCCCTACCATGCCGTCTAATACAGCTCCGTAGGCCTGGCGGTAATAAGAGTAATATTTCATGTCTTTTGTCAGTTCTTCTATGGTGGTTTCACCATTTTTCAGTTTTTCTGCCACAGCGGTCATGTGTTCCGGCTTATATTTGGAAAAGTCTCCGCCGTAGCGGGTTCCCAGATAGGCCAGTAAATCCACCCAGTTCAGATGGATATCTGCCTGACAGGTGTCCACATCAAGGCGGAATGCCTGGTTCATTGCTTCTGAAGTGACGCCGAAGTCCACCCATTTGATGTAATCCTTCTTTTGGTCTGCGTTATGGGTATTGCTTTTATCCTTGTATTTATCTGCCCCTGCCTTGTCCGGGCCTGGGCCGTCCATGCTTTCCAGGGGATTCATGTATCCGGCCAGCCTGGAGGCCTGGCTCATCACTGCCTGGCCCGGGTCTGTCTTAAATAGGAAGATACCGAGACACAGCAGGCTCAGCACCAGCATTTCACCGTAAATCACGGTCTTTGTACTGATATGTAAATGCTCCCGGAGCATTCGGAAGAATCTCATGATATAACCGCCTCCTGACACCCTTTCGGGAAATATGGGTCCTGGAGTAATCTTATGTCTGCCCAAGGTGCTTTATGCATGAATGAGGGGAGAGGGGGCAATTTGTACAAAAGAAAAACTTTCTTCTTTTGGCCGTAAACGTATACGGCCGTAAAATTTACGAAAAAATGTCTAAATTATTATGCAAAATGCATAGGGGTACCTGTGCATTTTGTTGGTTCTGGAAATGGCGGGAAAATCCCGCTGATGGTATAATATTTTCATACGTAAACGTTTACGAAAACCATTCTTTAACAGGAGAATTGGGGAGAAGGCCTATTATGAAACAAGTAACAATCAAAGATATTGCCAGGGAGGCAGGGGTATCCATCGCCTCTGTATCCAGGGCATTAAACGGGATGGACGGTATCAGTGAGGAAAACCGGAACCGGATACTCCGGGTATGCGAACGGCTTTCCTACACGCCCAACGGCCTGGCCCGGAGTCTTGTGAAGCGCAGGACCCAGACCATAGGCATTATCATGCCGGATATCATGAGCCCTTTTTATTCCGAACTCATGGTGAAGGCATCGGACGCTGCCCACAAGAGAGGCTACCAGGTGCTGCTGTGCAACAGCTTCCGGGAACTGAAGGCGGAGCGGGATTATCTGAAGCTCCTGGCGGAACACCAGGTGGAGGGAATCCTCATATTCCCCATTGGTCCCAGGAGCACGGAGAGCATGGCCGAATTCATACACAATGTACCCATGGTGGCGCTCAATGAGCTTACGGGCCAGTGCGGGATTCCCTATGTCTGCGCTGATGAGGAACAGGCAGGCAGGATAGCTACCGAGTATCTCATATCCAGGGGATGCCGTAACCTGCTGTTTGTAGGATTTAAGCCGGAACGTCTGGCCCACCGGTACAGGGCAACCAGTTTTCTGGAGACAGCCAGGGCAAAGCGGATTCCCGCCCAGATATATGAGTGCAATCTGGATTTTCGGACCAGCTTTGAGAGGGGATACAACCACTTCAAGCATTTCCTTCAGAGCGGACTGGCCATGCCGGACGGAATCGTGGCTGCCAGCGATGCCACGGCCAACGGGATTGTCAAGGCATGCCGGGAGAATGGAATCCGCATACCTGAGGATTTTTCTCTCATTGGATTTGATAATATAACAGAGGAGCTTCCCTACATCGAGCTGACCACGGTGGCGGTTTCCCACGAAGAACAGATGGAAACAGCCGTGGAGCTGCTGCTGGGAATGGTGGAGGAGGGTGCGCCTGTGGGGGGCAAGGCTTCCGTAAAACTGGAACCGCGGCTGGTGGAGCGGCGTTCCTGCAAGGGCTGAACCAAGGGTTAAACCAAGGGCTGATATGAAAGAGTATGCAGGCAACAGAAAGGAGCAGGCAGTATGCAGACAGACACAAAGGCCGGAACAAAAGGCGGCGTCCGGGAATTTTCCAGGAAACGCCGTCTTATGAATCAGGCAGGAAGCATTGTAAAGAATCCATACAATATCATGGTGGTGATTTCCGTGATATTCATGGTTTATCTGATTCTGATTCCATTGGGACAGATGATTATACAGACACTTACCCTGGCAGGCGCGGATGCAGCCAGAGTGGACGGGGGCCAGGAGGGGATGTTTACCCTCTATTACTGGAAACGGGTCCTGACCAGCAGCATTTCCCAGAAAATGCTGTGGACGCCCCTTAAGAATTCCTTATTGATATCCGTGTGCACGGCTGCGTTTGGAATTACCCTGGGCTCACTGCTGGCATGGCTCATGGTCCGCAGCGACCTGCCATATAAGAAATTCTTTTCCCTGGCCCTTATCATTCCCTATATGATACCATCCTGGTGCAAGTCCATGGCATGGCTGACCATATTCAAGAATGAACGCGTGGGCGGCGCCCAGGGCCTTCTGGGATTTTTGGGGATTCATACACCGGACTGGCTGGCCTACGGGCCGTTTGCCATCATCGTGGTGTTAGTCATCCACTATTATGCCTATGCCTACCTGCTGGTGTCCTCGGCCCTCAGCTCCATCAACTCGGAGCTGGAGGAGATGGGGGAAATCCTGGGAGCCAGCAAGGCCAGGATACTTACAAAGATTACATTCCCGCTGGTGATGCCGGCTATTCTGTCCGCGGTTATCATGACCTTTTCAAAGGCAATGGGCACCTTCGGCGTTCCGTCGGTTTTAGGGCTTAAAATCGGATACTACACCGTATCCACCACCATGTACAACTCCATACAGAACGGGCAGAACCGGGTGGCGTTTGCCATATCTCTGATTCTCATAGCCATTGCCTCCTTCAGCGTGTTCTTAAACCAGAAGGCCATTGGCTCCAGAAAATCCTTCAGTACCATCGGAGGCAAGGGAAGCAGGAGCAATCCCATCAGACTGGGAAAGTGGAGACCGGTCATTGTTGGAATCCTCATTGCCTTTATTGCGGTGGCCGTGGTGTTCCCGGTGGTCATCCTGCTGTACCAGTCCTTTATGCTGGAGCCGGGCAACTACAGCCTCAGCAATTTTACCCTTCATTACTGGACCGGAGGTTCGGTTCCCACCATCGACCAGGGTGAGCCGGGCATATTTAAGAATCCGCAGTTTATGAAATACGTGGTCAATACCATTAAGCTGGTGGTGCTTACCTCCCTGTTTGCAACCGTGTTCGGACAGCTGATTGGCTATATCAATTCCAGGGGACGCAAGCTGTTCTCAGGAAAGCTGGTGGAGCAGCTGGTGTTTATACCTTACCTGATTCCGTCCATTGCCTTTGGCGCCATGTACCTGGCCCTCTTTGCAACGGCCAAGAAAATAGAAATGTTCGGCTACCGCATCACCCTGGTACCGTCCCTGTACGGCTCCTTTGCCCTGCTGGTGCTTATCGCTGTGGTGAAGAACATGCCCTTTGCCTCCAGGGCAGGAACGTCCAATATGCTCCAAATCAGTACGGAGCTTGAGGAGGCCGCCCAGGTGGAAAATGCAGGATTCCTGCGCAGGTTCTTTAAGATTGTGTTCCCCCTGTCAAAGGGCGGTATGATAAGCGGATTCATGCTGGTGTTTATCAGCATCATGAAGGAACTGGACCTGATAGTTATACTCATGACGCCCAGCCAGCAGACGCTGCCCTATATGGCGTACGCCTATTCGGCGGAAAATCTGATTCAGCTGTCCAGTGCAGTGACCATCGTTATGTTTGTGCTGGTATTCTTCGTCTACTGGTTTGCCAATACCTTTACGGACGCGGATATCACCAAGGGCTTTTAATGCAGGAGGATATGAAAGATGAGCAGAATTGAATTAAGAGGAATCAATAAATATTACGGCAGGAACCATGTGTTAAAGGACATCAACCTGGTGATTGAGGACGGGGAGTTTATGACACTGCTGGGGCCGTCCGGCTGCGGAAAGACAACCACCCTGCGCGTGGTGGCAGGCCTGGAGAAGCCCCAGGAAGGGTATATGTACATGGGGGACAGGGAGATTGTCAATGCGCCTGAAAAGTTTTATGAGGAACCGGGAAAACGCCATCTTAACCTGGTATTCCAGTCGTATGCCCTTTGGCCCCATATGACGGTATTTGACAATGTGGCCTTTGGCCTGGAAGTGGCAAAGGTGCCCAAGGAGGAGATACGAAAGAAGGTGGAAAACGCCTTAAAGCGCATGAGGATTGAGGCGTTCATTGACCGGTATCCGTCGGAACTGTCAGGCGGACAGCAGCAGCGCGTGGCCATAGCCAGGGCCATTGTGTCGGAGCCGGAGGTGCTGCTTTTGGACGAGCCGCTGTCCAATCTGGACGCCAAGCTGAGAATCGAGATGAGAAGTGAAATTAAACGGCTCCATCAGGAGTTAGGCACCACCATTATCTATGTGACCCATGACCAGACGGAGGCCCTGACCATGTCTACCAAAATAGCCATTTTCTTTGAGGGTGTGCTGGAGCAGGTGGCGCCGCCCATGGAGCTGTACCAGAATCCTGCCTCCCTGCGTGTGGCTGACTTTATCGGCAATCCAAAGGTGAATTTCCTTCCGGGAAAGGCGCAGGTGTCAGACGGTACCATGACAGTGGAATCCGTATTGGGCACTGTGTCCTTTGGCAGCGCATCCTTTACCCAGGCTGCTCCGGACAGCGGAAGCTTTGAGGCAGTGGTCGGGGTGAGACCGGAGTTGGTGGAGATACTGGACGGACCCGCAGAGGGGAGCATAGAGGCGGAAGTATACTCTGTGATGCCGGCCGGTTCAGAGACAACCATTTACCTGGAGGTGGGCGGGGAACGAATCCTGTCCAAGCAGAACGGACTTAAGCAGTACAGTCCGGATCAAAAGGTGTGGCTGCGGATTAATCCGGATAAGATGAATGTATTCTGCAAAGACAGCGGCAGGCTGGCAAAGCTGGCCGTCATGGACGCACAGCAGGACCAACAAAATTCAAATAAATGATAAAGGAGAAGAAATCATGAGGAGAAGAGGAAAACGTTTATTGGCACTGGCATTGGCAGGCATTATGGCCGCGTCTGCACTTACGGGCTGTGAGAAAATTGAGGACACGAAGGCTGCTTCCGAGAACACCACAGCGGCCAAGGCAGCAGATGAGGGCAAGGCCGGGGAAGCATCAGGAGAAAAGGAGGCACAGAAAGAGGACGCGGGAGATAAGGCCGGCGAAAAGGCGGCAGGGGAAAATACGGCGGCCACACCGGAGGAGCAGTGGGCTGTGGATGCCGGCCTGTATGAGGATGAAACCTCGGATGAGCTGTATAAGAAGGCACTGGATGAGGAGGGCGGAAAAGTAGTCATTTACTCCATTTCCAGCCGTATGGCTAAGGTAAAGGCCAGCTTTGAGGAGGATTATCCGGGTATGACTCTGGAGGTATATGATATCAATGCTAATGATATGTCCACCAAGCTGGGCACAGAGTATAATTCCGGAATCCGCACGGCTGACGTAATCCACTCCAAGGAGCAGACAGGGGATTACATGATTAACTTCTTTAACAAGGGAATCCTGCACAATTACCAGCCTGAATCCATTTACAAGAATGTGAACCAGGAATATTTAAAAGATATGACGCCTTTGTACTTTGAGACTGACTGGTGGTTCTACAATACCGGTATCTATACGGAAACCCCCATCACCAACTGGTGGGATGTGACAAAGCCGGAATGGAAGGGAAGCTTCGTGCTCCAGAACCCAATCGGCACAGTGAGCTACATGGCCCTGTTCACCACTATGGTGGAGCATGCGGACGAGATGGCGGAAGCCTATAAGGCGTGCTACGGCGAGGACATTGTGCTGGCTGACGACGAGCCAACGGCAGCACATGCCTGGATGAAGCGCGTACTGGCAAATGACCCGGTTATTTTTGACTCCAACAACGAGGTTATCCAGTCCGTGGGAGAGGGCAAGGAATCCAAGCTGATTGGCTACACACCATCCTCCAAGTACCGGGAGCGCGCTGACAAGGGCTGGAACATCGAATCCGAGCCGCTTAAGATGGAGCCTGTATCCGGCGTGGCCTTTATGAACTTTGTGGCAGTTGTAAACGAAGCGCCCCATCCAAACGGAGCAAAGCTGCTGATCCGCTATCTGTTAGGCGGCGAGGATGGAAACGGAAATGGAATCAAACCATTCAACACCATCGGAGGATGGCCGGTACGCCCGGAGACAACCCCGGCAGAAGGCAATATCCCCTTGGAGGATATGAAGCTTTGGATGATTAATTATGACTTCGTCTATAAAAATCTGCAGGATGTACAGGACTACTGGTACCAGTTCCGTTAATCCGCAGTGGCGTAAAGGAGAGGAGAGCTTCGGATGCCGGACATATTAGAGGGATACAGGAAGCAAAAGGAATATCTGATCTGCGTCGATTCAGACGGCTGTGCCATGGATACCATGGACTCAAAACATATAACTTGTTTCGGGCCCTGTCTGATTCCGGTCTGGGGGCTTTCACAATGGGAGCAGAAGATACGCAGGCGCTGGGATGAGATCAATCTTTACACCATGACCAGGGGAATCAACCGTTTTAAGGGCCTGGCCATGATTCTGGCAGAAATTGACCGGACATATAAAGCAGTGCCGGATGTGGATGCCTTTGTCCGATGGACAGGGGAAGCGCCGGAGTTGTCAAACCAGGCGGTAAAGGCCCAGTGGGAACGGACCGGAAAGGAGATATTCCGACAGGCACTGGAATGGTCTGAGGAAGTAAACCGGAAAATCGGGGCCATGCCGGAAGAAGCCAAATGCGCCTTTGACGGTGTGCGTGAGGCCCTTAAGGCGGCCCATGAGACAGCGGACGTGGCAGTGGTATCCTCCGCCAACCAAAAGGCAGTGGAGGAGGAATGGCAGAGACAGGGCCTGATGGAATATGTGGACGTGGTCCTGTCCCAGGACGCCGGGTCAAAGTCCGCCTGTATCAACGCTCTTCTGAAAAAGGGGTATTGCCCGGACCATGTGCTCATGGTGGGGGATGCGCCTGGGGACTGTGAGGCAGCGGCGGACAACGGGGTATATTACTATCCCATCCTGGTAAAGCATGAGGAGATGTCGTGGCGCCGGTTCCCGGGCGAAGCACTGGAAAGACTGGTACGGGGAACCTACGGAGGGGCCTGGCAGGAACAGATGGTGAGAACATTTCGCGATAATCTGTCCTGATGCCGGTATTTACATCTCCGGCTCTCCATCAGCGGCATGGTACATCTCCGGCTCTCCATCAGCAACATGGCATCACAAGTACCAGGCTGATGGAATCGGAGCATTTCCCCGGCAGGCTTTGCCTTGCAGTGAAGAATGGATTTTCAGGCCGCAGCGATGCTTCGTCTGCGGCCTTTTTTTGCGATCCGGGGAATGCGCGGCGTATTAATTTCCTGTTGGATTGTATGGGGTGTGCCTGGTTTTAATGGGGGTGGGTGGGGTGAAACAGGCATTCCCTTCCTTTCATGGGGCTCTGGCAGGAGTCTGGTATTTCAGGCGGGGAGGAGAGTGGGGAAATGGGAAAGCGGG
>OHBR01000863.1_pt1 | contig 13130 bp, 8 predicted proteins | sample 1577461 | NCBI WGS metagenome assembly OHBR01 (sample SAMEA3879579, study PRJEB24766) | human gut metagenome | biome: human-associated habitat; feature: feces | place: USA | collected 1985/1987
CTCGGGCCAGCAAAGGTTGCCGGGATCTTCTCCCCTTCCTTGAAGCTGATAAGCTTGTAGTCCCACTGATCGAAGATTACGCCGGAGAAGGTCCCATAAATACCATCATCGAGGAAATACCAGACCTGACCATTGCGTTCATTGACGCCAATGACCTTGGTAATAAGATTTTGAGCCGTGCCAGCCATATAGCGGCCGGGTTCACTCCAAATAATCTTATCGGAAAAGTCTTCCCGCAAGCGGGCTGCTATCTGATCCAAGATAGCCGTCAAGTTGTAATGGACACCCGTTTCCGGAATGGGGAACCCGCCACCAATATCCATGATGGGAAGGTCAAACCCCTCATTTTTTGCTTCTTCCAAGAGTTCATGGACAACATCAAAGGCGTGGAGATAAGAATCGGCCGTTGTAACCTGACTGCCGACATGGAAGGCAATTCCAGCCATGTCAAGACCAGCCTGCCGTGCCAGTCTCATAAGGGACAGGGCCTTTTCCCGCGGCGCGCCAAATTTCTTGTTAAGGTCCACATGGGCCTTGGGATTATCAATGCGCAAGCGCAGAAGCACGGTCGCATGGGGTACCCATTTGGCAATTTTGCAGATTTCCGATTCACTGTCAAAGGTCATACGCGTTACACCAGCATCGACGCAGGCCTTGAGGCCAGCTTCCGTCTTGATGGGATTGGCATAGATCATCTTTTCCCCCGGAACACCAAGGCTTGCCAAGGTACGGATTTCCCCGTCACTTGCAACGTCAAAATCAGCGTTTTTATCAATCATGGTCTCCAGGATTCTCAAATCCGGATTGGCCTTCATTGCGTAATGGATTCTCATCTGCGGGATATGGGTCCGCAGGATGTCATAATTTTTTTCAATCTGTTCCAAGGAAAGCACCAGCAAAGGAGTGCCGTATCTTTCAGCTAACCGGCTGACTGCATCTTGACTCAATTGAAAAAAAGCTTGTTCGTTCATCTATCCATCCCCCTCTGGCGTCAGCGACGCATATTTTAGTTCGCTGTTAATTATACTACAGAGCACAGAAAAGACAAGAGGAAAATAGAGGAAATTGAAGGAGATTTGAGGAGATTGAAGAAAAAATATGAAAATCGCTGGATAGTCCTATAAATTAAATGAATAAAAGCAATTATTCTATTTACTCCCTCATACTATCTCTTACGGCCTCATACGGCTCCATACGGAGCCAAAGCTCTTTAGGAGAAAAAGGGCTTATGAATATTTTTAAATCTGTACCATCTTTTACAACTTGATAACGTCTTTTGCATACACCCCTATACTCCTTTTTTCATTGAAGCAGAGCTATACTCTTCTTTTTTCTCTTAATAAGAAAGAGGCGCCCATGAATAAATATTCATGGACGCCTCTTTCTTATTAAGAGCTAAAACAAGCAAATTATCCCAACAAAAAGCAAAAATGGGATTCCTTTCCTCAAAGGAATCCCATTCATTTCATCCGACTTAGGGTTTAGCAATGACATCGCAGCCCATGTACGGTCTCAAGACTTCAGGGACCACGATACTGCCGTCTGCCTGCTGATAGTTTTCAAGAATAGCGGCCACCGTACGTCCAACAGCAAGGCCGGACCCATTGAGGGTGTGGACAAACTCCGGTTTGGATTTGCTGTCACGGCGGAACCGAATATTGGCACGACGCGCTTGGAAATCTACACAGTTGGAGCAGGAAGAGATTTCACGGTACTTGTTCTGTGCGGGGAACCAGACTTCGATGTCATAGCATTTGGTGGCCGAGAACCCAAGGTCACCCGTGCAGAGGCAAACCACATGGTATGGCAGTCCAAGGGCCTGAAGAATCCCTTCGGCATCATGGGTCAGCTTTTCCAACTCATCAAAGGAATCTTCCGGTTTAGTGAATTTCACCATCTCCACCTTATGGAACTGGTGCTGGCGGATCAAGCCGCGCGTGTCACGTCCGGCGCTCCCGGCTTCTGCACGGAAGCAGGGGGTAAAGGCCGTCAAATAAATCGGCAGTTTGGCGCCGTCAATAATTTCATCACGGTAGTAGTTCGTCAAGGGAACCTCCGCCGTCGGGATAAGATACATCTCCATCCCTTCAAGGCGATACATATCTTCGTGAAATTTTGGGAGTTGACCTGTACCGGTCATGGTCTCCCGATTGACGATATAGGGCGGGATGACTTCCGTATAGCCGTCTTTTTGGGTGTGCTGATCAAGCATGAAGTTATAGACCGCACGTTCCAGACGGGCCCCCAGGCCCAGATAATAATAGAAACGACCGCCCGAAACCTTGGCTGCCCGATTGGAATCGAGGATGCCCAGGTCTTCCCCAAGATCCCAATGGGCCTTGGGTTCAAAATCAAAGTGCGTCGGTTCACCCCATTTACGGACTTCCGGGTTTTCCGTATCATCCTTGCCAACGGGAACACTGGCATCAGGCATATTGGGGATTGTCAGCATGATGTCACGCAGTCCCTGTTCCACTTCCTTGAGTTTCTTGTCCGTTTCAGCAATCTTATCTCCAAGGGTACGCATGGAAAGGATCTTCTCCGAAGCGTCTTCACCATTTTTCTTCATCTTGCTGATTTCAGCACTGACGCTATTGCGCATGCTCTTATCCGCTTCCACTTCCTGGAGCAGGTCACGGCGCTCTTGGTCAAGCTTCCTGAACGCATCAAGATCCACTTCTGTGTGACGGTTCTTCATGGCCTCGGCCACTTTATCTAGATTTTCCCGAACAAACTTCAAATCTAACATCGACATTACCCCCCAAATCAAAAGGACATTTTAGGCCATTATATCACAAATTGCGTGAAAAAATCATCTTTTCAAGGCAATTGTTCCATGACTTTTCCGATGGCTGCTGAAATGACAAGTTGGGCATCCTGATCGTAGGCGGTTGTCCCTTTATTGATGAGGACCAGTTTCTTACCTTGATAATATCGGATAAGGCCGGCTGCCGGATAGACCACAAGGCTCGTACCGCCTACAATCAGTATATCAGCCTGGCGGATGTAGGAAACCGCCCGCTCCAAGGTTTCCCTATCAAGGCCTTCCTCATAAAGGACCACATCAGGTTTGATGACGCCGCCGCAGGTGTCGCAACGAGGAATGCCGACATGGGCTCTCATATAGGCAGCGTCAAAAAATTTGTGGCATTTTTGACAGTAATTACGGTGTACACTGCCATGCAGTTCAAGGACATTCCGACTGCCTGCCGCCTGATGCAGACCATCGATATTCTGGGTAATGACAGCCTTTAGACGACCGTCCCGTTCCCACTGGGTCAATTTCTTGTGGGCTGCGTTTGGTTTGGCATCAAGGCAGAGCATCTTATCATGATAGAAGCGATAGAATTCGTCGGGATGCGCTTCAAAAAACGTATGGCTCAAAATCGTTTCCGGCGGAAAATCATACTTTTGGTGATAAAGGCCATCGATACTGCGAAAGTCGGGGATCCCACTTTCCGTCGAAACCCCAGCTCCGCCAAAAAAGACAATGTTTTGACTTTCCCCCACCCACTTAGCAAGGGTTTTGATTTTTTCTTCTACTTCTTGAGATTCCATAAGGATCGACTCCTTTCTCTATCCTGCTCTTCCATTATAGTATGGTCCGGAAGAAAAACATACCCCTTGCAGCGTCCTTTTCCCCTGCCGCACTGTATCTTTTCATACATCTTTCCATAAGGAGTTTTTTGCTTTTTCCCGTTTGTTGTCTCCTTCCATCTTGTCCCCTATAATGGATTTATCGAAGCTTTTCCCGATTCTTTTCCAAAAGGAGGTTTGTATGATTACTTGGTCAAAGGCAAAAGCGAAAAAGAAAGCCCTTGCTGCCGTGGCAATGGCACTTTCACTCTTGGGTCCAACGACAGCTTTTACGGCACCGGCCAATCCCCTAGTCACCAGCAAAGGAAAAGGAATGGTTGTTTCCTCCCAAGCCCTTGCCGATCGGATTGGGCAGGATGTCCTTGATCGGGGCGGCAATGCCGTCGATGCCGCTGTCGCTGTAGGCTATGCCCTAGCTGTCTGTCATCCGAATGCAGGCAATATTGGCGGCGGCGGATTTGCAGTCATCCATACGAAGGATGGAGAGGACATTGCCCTTGATTTCCGGGAAACAGCCCCTGGAAAGGCTACAAAGGATATGTACCTTGATGAAAAAGGCAATGTAGACAGTAATAAGAGCCGTCTGGGCTATCTTTCCGTTGGCGTACCGGGCACGGTTGCCGGGATGACTGAAATGCTGAACAAATATGGCACCAAGAGTCTAAAGGAACTCATGGGACCATCCATCGAAATGGCAGAAAAAGGATTTGCCGTTTCCCGGAATATGGCAGGAACCCTGAAAGATGTTGGGACGGAACGCTTCACGCCTTACAAAGCCTCCCGCAACTATTTTCTCCACAAGGACGGCAGTCTCTATCAAGAAGGAGAAATCTTTGTCCAAAAGGACCTGGGAAAAGTCCTGCGCCGCATTGCCGATGACCCGAGAGATTTCTATACGGGCAAAACAGCCAAACTCATTGTCAAGGATATGAAGAAAAATGGCGGCCTCATTACAGCCGCTGATCTGGCCCAATATAAACCGGTCTGGCGGAAGCCAAGTGAGACCACGTATCGGGGATACAAGATCATTTCCATGGCCCCACCCTCTTCCGGCGGGCCCATTATCGCGGAAATCCTGAACATCATGGAAAATGCGGACATCGAAAAGAGTGGATTCCAAACGCCTGAAACCATCCATATCATGGCCGAAGCCATGCGGCGCGCTTATGCTGACCGCAGTGAATATTTTGGTGACCCTGACTTTGTAAAAGTACCTTTGAAGGAACTCACCGATAAAGCTTACGCCAAGCGGCTTTATGAAAGTATCGATGAAAAAAAAGCCACACCCAGTGATCTTGTAAAGCCAGGTCTTATCCCCCTGAAGGAAGGCACACAGACCACGCATTACTCCGTTGCAGACCGTTTTGGCAACGCCGTTTCCGTCACATACACCATTAATGACTGGTACGGCAGTGGGGTTGCCGTTGAAGGGGCCGGATTCCTCCTCAACGATGAAATGGATGATTTTTCGGCAAAACCAGGCGTACCTAATATGTACGGCGTCATTGGCGGTGATGCCAATGCCATTGCCCCCTATAAACGGCCCTTAAGTTCCATGAGCCCTTCCATCATTTCCAAGGATGGCAAGATTTTCATGGTTGTCGGAAGTCCGGGTGGAAGCCGCATCATTACAACTGTTCTTCAAGTCATTTCGAATGTCATTGACCATAAGATGCCTGTCAACGAAGCTGTTTCGGCACCGCGCTTCCACATGCAGTGGCAGCCTGATGAAATTCGTCTGGAACCGGAAAACGGACTGACTGAGGCCCAAAAGAAAGACCTCGTGGCACGGGGCTATCACCTGACCGTTAAACCGTATATGGGCGACGTCAATGCCATCATCATCGATCCTGTCTCGGGAGAGATGACAGGAAGCCATGATTCCCGCAGCGACCTAAGTTTCATTGAAGTTGCGCCAACAAAGAAATAACGAAAGGAAGAGGAACCGCGGAGCTTTGCTCTGTGGTTCCTCTTCCTTTTCCTAAGCAATAAAGTCGCCATTCATATCAACCAGTTTCCCAGGGTTCATGATGTTATTGGGATCAAGGGCCCGTTTGATGGCCTTGATGATCTTCACTTCCCCTTCCGGCGTATTGCGGGCAAACTCTTCCAGCTTCTTATAACCGACCCCATGCTCGCCGCTCATCTTTCCTCCCAGGGCATAGACGCGTGGGAAGAGATCGGCATGGAAAGCCTTGATCTTTTCAAACCATTCATCCGGTGTCAGGCCATATTTATTAAGGGGCAGGACATGGATGTTGCCATCACCGATATGGGCAACGGTTACGCAATAAAGACCGTATTTTTCCCGCAGTTCCGGAATTTGTTTGGTCATATCGCCAATTTTGTCGAGAGGAACCACAAAGTCCTCGGTCTGGAACATCTTATCAATGGCCCTGGCCGCTTCGGCAAATTCCTTGCGCAGTTTCCAGATGCGCTCGTCAGCTTCAAATTCATCGATGGATCCATTTTCTTCGGCAAGATCACACAGCAGCTCCATCTTCCGGTCAAGTTCATCTTCCGTAAAGGTCTCAACGGTCACAATAACATAGCAGGCCCCTTCATCTGCATGAGGAAAGTGCATATCAAGGTACTTTTCCGTCATGATAATGGCCTCGTTATCCATATATTCAAGGCTTGTCGGATCAACCCCGGCTTTAAGGATCTTATTGGGCAGGGCAAAGGCTTCTTCATCCGTCTTGAATACACAGACCATATTGAAACTGTATGGCGGCAGGGGACGCAGCTTGACCGTAATTTCCGTAATGATGCCGAGCGTTCCCTCGGAACCAGCAAAAAGCTGTTCCAAAGCAAGGCCAGTCGAGCATTTTTGCAGCCGTGCCCCAACATCAACGATATCTCCTGTCGGCGTCACCACTTTGAGGGCATAGATCTGGTTGCGCGTCGTCCCGTACTTGACAGCCTTGTTGCCGCCTGCATTGTTTGCAACATTGCCGCCGACCTGGCTGGAAGATGCAGAAGAGGGATCAGCTGCATAGAGCAGGCCATGTTTTTTAGCTTCTTCCTGCAGCTGGGCGCAATAGACGCCCGTCTGTACGACCGCGTACATGGCATTTGCATTCAGTTCCAGGATCTTGTTCATCCGTTCCAGTTCTACAACCATGCCATGGTAGATAGGAATGGCGCCACAGGCCACGCCGGAACCTGCAGCCCGCGGCGTAATGGGGACAAGGTATTGGTTGGCAAGTTTGACAATGGATGCAACTTCCTCTGTAGAACCAGGGAAAACGACGACTTCTGGCTTTTTGAAAAAATGAGGATTGCCTTCCTCGTCGGTTTGGTACTGATCCAGAGTATCTTCGTCGTAACGAACATATTTCTCCCCCACCACTTTTTTAAGATCTTCGAGCAGTTCCGGCGTCACCGGATGAAAACAACTTACCATGCTAAGAACCTTCTTCCTTACAAAATAGACTCTATATTGTATACCGAATACAAAGTTTGAGATGTCCTTTACTATACCACTTTTTTCTTATTTGTAAATAAATTTATTACATAAATTTTGCAACATTCCACATTATATGTAATATTGTACTATTCTTTACAGGAATATTCCCGGTATTACTTGTCTCTTCGTCCTTCTTTTAAGGACAGAAGCATATGGAACAAAAATAGCAGCAAAAAACGCCCCAGGAATAATTCCTGAGGCGCGTTTACGGATTTGGATCCGCATAAAATTATTTATGTTCCCACACATCCACACGACGGTTATCGGCTTTGCCCTGTTCCGTCGCATTGGAAGCAACCGGATCCTTTTCACCCTTGTAGTTGAGTTTCAGACGATCGCTAGAAACCCCATTATTGGAGACGTACTGGGCGACATGGTCAACACGGCGCTTGGAAAGGTCTTCATTGTAGGCATCAGAAGCATCAGAATCCGTATTCCCAACCAGTTTGAACGTAGAATCCGGATGATCCTTGGCAACCTGGACAAGATGGTCCATCTTGTCCCGTTCAGAAGGAAGTGGCTGATCATCATCAGAGGCAAAATGAATGCTGTCCAGATAGTAGTCATTGTAGACATGGGCCGGTTCTTGGACCGGTTCTTCCACAACAGGAGCCGGTTCTTCCACGACAGGAGCAGCTTCTGCCTTATGCCCGCCAAAACGATAGGTCAGGCCGACCAAGAAACCTCTGTATTTGATATTGTTATCATCATCCAGCTTGGTGTCAAGGTAACGATACCCAGCATTCAGATCCCAATCCTTGGCAATGGTATAACTAAGACCCGCTTCCCACATAGAAGTCTTCTTCGTTCCCAAAGCGCCTTCTGCGTACAGAGCGAGGTTCTTAGCAAGGTCAGCCTTCACAATGGCACCAAACTGGGCCACATTGTTCACAACACTGTCAGAGCTGTCAATCCCATAGGTGCCTCGTGCCACGCTGCCATCGAAATCATTGTTGATGCGGGCCCAGCCTGCAAAAAGGGCGGCGTTCCGTCCCAGGCTGTACATCAAGTTGACTTCATTTTCATCGCCGGCCGTCTTGAAATCGCCAGCTTCGGTCTTTAGCCCATGATAATCATAACGCAAGGCCCATTTATCAGAAAGGGCGTAGCCAAGACCACCATTAAAGTTCCATTTCGTATCGCTTTCCAGTCCATCAAATTTTGCTTTGGGATCAGATGCCCCCAAATCAACTTGCCATTGGCCCTGTTCCCAACTCGTTGCGGGAGCTGCGCTTGCAATGGAAGTAAAGGCGGCAAGAGCGGCAACCGTCATGACCAAAGACTTTTTCTTCATTCCAGATTCCTTCTTTCCCTCTCATTGATTTAGCTCATGAAAACCAGTGAAACACTGATTGTTCTATTTATTTTACTGCCCAGAAAATGAAAGCTAAATGAAAAATATGTGTCAAAAATGCGAAATCGGACATTTATTTTTGTTTGGGATGAATTGTCTCTTCCCATTATATACAGAAAAGCATTCGTCCTTTATTTGTGGATAGTGTAAAGATTAAGTCATTTATATCGTTTTTAGAACACAAAATCATCCATATGTCTTTAAATAATTGACAAATTATAACATTATGGCTATTATATTTGGGTACTTATTCAATTAAGTTACAAGTTACTGGAAAGGATCTGAATGACTTATGACAAAGGTATCACTTGATTGGTCCAGCTTGGGTTTTGGTTATATGCCAATTTCCAAACGGTATGTAGCGACCTATAAAGATGGGAAATGGGGTCCAGGTGCTCTGACAGATGATCCCACCGTTCCCCTTAACGAATGCGCTGGAATCCTTCAATATTGCCAGCAGGTCTTTGAAGGACTGAAGGCCTACAAGACCAAGGATGGCAGAACCGTTACGTTCCGTCCGGACCAGAACGCAAAACGCATGGTAGATTCAGCAAAACGTATTGAAATGCCTCCTGTTCCGGAAGCCATGTTCATGGAAGCTGTCGATGAAGTCGTGCGTGCCAACAAGGATTGGATTCCTCCCTTTGAATCAGGCGGAGCCCTTTACCTGCGGCCCTACCTTTTTGCAACCGGTTCCGTCATCGGGGTCAAGCCAGCCGATGAATATCAGTTCCGTTTGTTTGGCACCCCTGTAGGCAACTATTTCAAAAATGGAGTCAAGCCAATCACCATTTGTGTTTCCGACTTTGACCGTGCAGCCCCTCGTGGGACAGGCCATATCAAAGCTGGCCTGAACTACGCCATGAGTCTTCATGCTTATATGACCGCCCATGCTAAAGGCTTTGACGAAAACATGTACCTTGATCCGGCTACTCGCACTTATGTCGAGGAAACGGGCGGTGCTAACTTCCTTTTTGTCACAAAAGACGGTACCCTTGTCACACCTAAATCTGACTCCATCCTGCCGTCCATCACGCGCCGCAGCCTGATTACCATTGCGGAAGATATGCTTGGCATGAAGGTGGAACATCGGCCCGTAGCCTTCTCGGAAGTGGCTGATTTTGCAGAAGCTGGCCTCTGTGGTACTGCGGCTGTCATCTGCCCTGTCGGCCGCGTTGTCGATCATGGCAAGGTCATCGATATCAAAAGCGGCATGGATGAAATGGGCCCTGTCTTAACCAAACTCTATAAGACCCTTCGCGGAATCCAGATGGGCGAAATTGAAGGTCCCAAAGGCTGGATCCACGAAGTCAAATAACAGATTCAATTCCCTGAAACTATCAAAGGACCGGTACGGAACAATATGTTCCGTACCGGTCCTTTGACATGAAAAAAATCACTTGGAAGGCAATCCCTTCCAAGTGATCCTACGATTTCAATCAGCCTTCAACCGGTTTATCAGCCAGGTCGATTTCACCGCGTTCAACTTTCTTTGCGCGCTTCCAGAAGAGGATGTTTGCAATGACAGCCACAGCAATACCAGCAGGATAAGCAATGCTGGTCGAAAGGCCAAGGCCTTCCTTAGCCATGAGGATGTACGTGCAGGATACAGCGCTCATGAATGTACCTGGAACCAAAGCAATCACATAGTTGCCCTTGTTAGCCAGGAGGTACATGGCACCAGCCCAGAGAACGAAGACAGCCAAGGTTTGGTTCGTCCAGGAGAAGTATCTCCAAAGGATGGTCACGTCAACCTGGGTCAGGATCCCACCGACAGCAATGATAGGAATGGAAAGTTTCAGACGGCTTGCTACCGTGTGCTGGTCAATCTTGAACCAGTCGCAAATGGTGTAGCGGGCAGAACGGAAAGCCGTATCGGCAGAGGATACAGGGCAAGCAATTACACCGATCATGGCAATGATTGTGCCAACCGTACCCATCAGGCCGGAGCAGATATCATAAACAACACCGCCAGCGCCCTTATAGGTAACAAAAGCCTTGGCAAGGCCCTGCGTACCATCATAGAAGGTCGTACCAGCAGCAGCCCAAATCAGGGCAATGATGCCTTCACAAACCATGGCACCATAGAAAATCTTATGGCATTCACGTTCACTCTTGATGCAGCGAGCCATCAGCGGAGACTGGGTGGAATGGAAGCCAGAGATAGCACCGCAAGCAACGGTGATGAACATGATCGGCCAAATCGGGGTTCCTTTCGGATGCATGTTAGTGAAGCTGATTTCAGGAATGGTATATCCCTTCGCAAAGAGCATGGTCCCAACACCAACAGCCATAAAGATCAAGCAGAAACCAAAGAACGGATAGAGCTTACCGATGACCTTATCAATCGGCAGGAAGGTTGCAATGAAGTAGTAGATCAACAGGACAACCAGCCAGAAGTTGAAGCTCTGGGTCGTGATCTTGGTCAGAAGGCCAGCAGGGCCCGTCGTGAAAGCAACACCGACGAGGATCAGGAGGATAACGGAGAATCCACGCATGATATGTCTCATGGTATCGCCGAGGTACTTCCCTACGATTTCGGAAATGGAGGCACCATCATTTCTTTCAGACAGCAACCCAGAAATAAAGTCGTGGACACCGCCTGCAAAAACCGTACCAAAGGTAATCCAAAGGAACACAGCAGGCCCCCACATAGCACCGGCCAAAGCACCGAAGATCGGGCCCAGTCCAGCGATGTTCAGCAGCTGGATCAAGAAGACACGGCCCGTTCCCATCGGAACATAGTCGACACCATCTTCCAGTCTGTATGCCGGAGTCTTTCTGTCATCGATAGGAGGACGGAAACAACTCTCGACATAGCCGCCGTAAATGAAGTAGCCGAGAATTAAGATTGCAAGACACACAAAAAAGCTAATCATTACATAAACCCCCTTCTGCGAATTTACTTCGCGTTTCTTACCTCTTATTATAGTCCCTTTGTCACACAAATGCTACAATATTTTAAAACTTTCTGAAAAAAACTGTCCTTGAGAATGTACTTAATTAGGAATAGTTTTCTATAAAAAGAAATAAATAAAACCGCGGAAAACAACATTTTCCGCGGTTTTATCTTTTTTCGTCATTATTTAATCAATGTCCACTTGCTGCATACCTTGAGGCCTGATTCTTCCGGGACAAGGCCAGTAAGGGTAACAATGTCGAATAGATTACGGTCCTTGATTACAAACTGAGCTGCTTTGCTCTTTTTGATGACATCTGTAAAGTCAACCGTCAGCGTATTGTCACTGTAAGTGCAGACAATGTCATCCTTGCTGATGGTCTTCATATTGAAGACCGCATTGACAAGACTCATGATGAGGCGCGAGCCAAGAAGCTTTACGACAAGCTCACCAATCTTGTTCTCACTGACCGCAAAATCATGGATGCGGAAGCGCCCATAAGAAGCACTGCTCGTAAGGGCAAACGCTTCAATTCCTGCATCGATGGTGATGGTGCCATATTTTCCATGTTCCACGACAAGTTCCAAGAGTCCATCCTTGGCATAGTGGCAGCCGCCGAACCTAAACTCACTGTCCTTCATGGCTTCGCGGATCCCTTTTTCGAGATCTTCATAAGGAACAACAAGGGTCCCAGACCGCAGTTCATCCCAGGTCTGGGCCTCAATCCAGCGCAGGGCCATTTCCTTATAAGGCTGAAGGGCGAGACGGGCCTGCTCTGCTACATCACTTGCCGCATCCATTGCGGAGGCAAGCTTGCCTTTCGGTCCTTCCTTGCTGGACCGGATATCTTCCACCGCAGCCGTAACCTTATCCGTGGCCGTATCGGCAGCATTCTTGATTTTATCAAAAAGCGGACCTGCTTTTTCCTTCATCATATCCTTTGTTTCATCTCCTAAGGGAAGGTTCCTTGTCGGATCTTCCTTAAATTCCTTAAAACGCGCTATCCCTTCCTTGCGAGCGGCTTCAAAGATTTCCTTGATTCGGTCCATATCCTTGGGCTGGCCCGCCTTCAGCCAGGCATCAGCCGCCTTCCCTACACCATAGGTGATAGCAACAGCCATGGGTACCTGAAGCGGTGGGAATGGAATGAGGGTAAAGAGGGTCTGTCCCACAAAAGAAGCACCCAAAGAGCCAATGAGACCGGCAATGGCACCAATACCGCCTACCAGAATAATCAGCACGATAACAATGACTTTCAGGGCAGGATGGATTCCCTGTTCATTGACAGGCTTATATTCTGTGTTGGTACCGCCGCTTGCCCATGTACCGCCGCTAGTATTTTCTGTGCTTTCAAATTTCTGATAAGTGCCTTTGGCATCCTCTACGGTAAAAGAATTCACCTTTTCCGCAGGCTGGTCATCAGCCTGTGTTGTTTCGGGACGGGTATTTTCTTTTACACCGCAAATAGGACAGCCCAAACTTTCATCTATAATTTCTCTTCCACATTTCGGGCAAAAACTCATCGTTCATCTCTCCTTTTGATTCCTTCTCCAAAGCAAGTTCCTACATCTTCGCCAGCCAAAATCCGATGGATTACCGTAGGGTCTTCCCCATGGGCAATGGCCATGGCTGTTCCGGCTTTCTCACAGATTTTTGCCGCTTCCAGTTTTGTCTGCATACCGCCTACACTGAAAGCAGAACCTTTTCCGCTTGCCATCTGTTCGATTTCCGGCGTTACTTTTTCCACATAAGAAATCCGCTTCGCGTCTGCGTGTTCTCTGGGATTTTTGTCATACAGAGCGTCAATATC
>OHBR01000879.1_pt1 | contig 12915 bp, 7 predicted proteins | sample 1577461 | NCBI WGS metagenome assembly OHBR01 (sample SAMEA3879579, study PRJEB24766) | human gut metagenome | biome: human-associated habitat; feature: feces | place: USA | collected 1985/1987
ACCCCGGTGGGCGCACAAGCGGGAAACTGCCCACGGGAAATCGCGAATGCCGCACTAATAATGATGTTTACACGCCATGATCGTTACCGTTTCTTGATCAAAGTAGTACACCAAACGATGCTCTTCTGTGATCCGTCTACTCCATGCACCAGATAACTCATGCTTCAAAGGCTCAGGTTTACCCAAGCCTTCAGTGGGATGACGCAAAACATCCTCAATCAATTGATTGATTCGCTTGACGATCCTTTTGTCATCTCTTTGCCAGGAAACGTAATCCTCCCAGCCATTCATGTGCCAGGCTAAAAGCATTAGTCCATCTCAACAAGAGGGTGCGAGACCAAATTGCGTTTATGTTTGACGTCGTCTAATACTTTTTCCAAATGTCGAATGTTGGAAGATGAGTAGAACGGATCAGACGTTGGTTTGAATGGATAGCCATTATCAACAACGATTTGGTTAAGCAATAGGCGTACAGCTGTTGCCATATCCATCCCTAACCGATTCAAAACGGCTACCGCTTCATCACGAAGCGCATCATCTACTCGGACTTGAATGTTTGCCATAGTTCGCCTCTCGATCCGCATTAATAAGACATTACCATTATAGCATTGACAGAGCAATGAATCAGCACTATTGTAACCCAATTTGTGGTCGTCGCACTCATCCCTGCATCATGTTGCTGGCCAGGCGGACGTTTCCTTGATGAACTGCATTCACGGATCTGGACGCGGCATTTCAGTGGCGGCAAAGCGAAGCGGAGCGGACGCGGCGGCTCCGCAGAAGATCAGGCAGGCGACGAATGCGCCTGTTGCGGCTCGAAGGCCGGCGGCGGTGGACGGAATGCGGTTCAAGGGACTTATTTCCTCGGATCCGTCAGATCGTCTCACGAACCCCGGTGGGCGCACAAGCGGGAAACTGCCCACGGGAAATCGCGAATGCCGCACCCGAGCGGATGCGGCATCCAGGAATCCCGGCGTCCGCAGAGCCTGCTGCGGACGGCCGGAAGCGGTTGAGAGACAGACCTTGTCAGAAGACGTGACGCACGCCGACGCTCCAGCGCCACGGATTCTCAACGTCGCCGCCCGACGTGCGTTCAAGCTCGCCGTAGGCGCTCCAGGTCTTCGAGATGTTCGCCTGCGCGCCGATGCCGTAGGAGAACCAGCCGCCGTCAAGGCTGCGCTCCATCCTGGCGGATTTGTCGCCGAGGGATGCGCGGCTTTCGATGTCGCCGAGGAACTCGTAGTTGTAGGAGACGAGTCCGTACACGGTGCCGCGGTCGTTCGGGCAGTCCGCGCCGAATCGCAGGCCGACTCGGCCGGTGAGCGTCTGGGCGTCATCCTGCTCGACCCTCACGCCGTTGCTCGCCGTAACGTTGTCGCCCTTGATGAAGCCGTAGGCGAGCTCAACCTGAGGCTCGACGTAGGCGTTCTTCGCGACTTCGAAACGGTGGCCGACTTCGGCACTGAGCGCGAACGCATGGTTGTCCGTCTTGACGCCCGTGTCCTTCGACGTGAACTCGTTCTTGAGATATCCGTAACGGCCCGTCAGGTCAATGAAGGCACCGGAATCGAAGAAGCGGGAGGCGTAGACCGCCAGACTCCAGCTTTCTCCGTCGCCGTCACCGTTGGCAAGATCGATCGAAGAGTCGCTGTAGCTGAGCGCCGAACCGACGATCCAGTCCTCGACGCGCGCATCTGCACCGACCTGAACGGACGTCGTGTCGAATTCGACCGAGCTGTTCTTCACCTTGCTTTCACCGCCATGCACGCGGGCCCATGCGCCGACGCCGCTCTCGCTGCTGCGCAGATCGCCCATGCGGCGGGTCAGGTGATTGACCTCATTACGCCACTGCACGAAGCTCACGGAGGTTACTTCCTTGAAGTCCTCGAGCTTGGTGTTCTCGGCCGTCGTGGACGACACGATCTCACCCTTGGCGTCGGTCTCGACCGAGACGGAGCCGTTGATCGCACCTTCCTCAACCGTGCCCGTCTGCTTGAAGTCCTCGGACTTGCCCGAGCCGATTGTGACGGAATTCTTCATGAGGTCGGCTACTTCCTCCGGCGTCTCGACCTCGTCCGAGGTCACGCCGTCGAAGGTCACGTCAAGTCCCTTGACCTTCTGGGAAACGGATCCGACTTGCACATTGTTGGCAACGACCCGGCCGTCGACCATGCGTGCGCCGAGCCTGACGTTGCCCGACGTGCCCTGGAGACTGTCAACCTTGAGCGTATTGCCTTCGCTCGTCACGTCGAGGACGCCATTGTCGAGGGTCAGGTTGTTCACGAAGCTGCTCTTGCGGGCACCGTCGGCAAGCGTCAGCGAGAAGTTCTCGACCTGGAGATTGCTCGGATCTGTGGTCGAGTTTCTCGTCACGATGCTGTTTCCCTTCCAACAGGAATCCGCATTCGTGAGTTGGACATCAACAGTAGCGTTGACAGGCGTCCCCGAGCTCGTATCGTAATCGAAAGAAATGTCCCCCTCGAACTGAACGATGGCGTTTTTGCGGCCGCTACTGTTGATGCTGACGATCGAATCGCCGCGCGCACTGATGACTTTGGGAGCCTTGATGGCGATTGCATCCGCTTCCAGACTGTCCTTGGCCTGCGACCAAACAGCAAGGCCCACGGCGCGTATTCAGGTGTATCTGCGGATGCTGTAATGTTGATTGTTCCAGCCTTGACATCGATGGAGGAACGTTCCCCCTCAGGGATGTTTGGGTCCTGCGTATCGTTGTATGCATGAAGACCGTACGCCCGTCCGACCTGACTCGAAACGTTGATGTTGACGACGTCGCCGTGGATATTCACATGCGAGTCTTTTTTCTGCTCTGGGCCTCGCCAAGCCATGACGCCTATTGCGTAGGCAGTTGTCCCATGGCTCTGAATGTCTATCGCCGAGAATGCCTTCTCTTGCGTTCCGACGTTGATCATGGCTCCGCGCAGCGCCTGAATGCCGGCGGAATTGAAACCACCCGTGCCGTCAGGATCATAATTGCCCTTCGTGAGCTTGAGGCTGTCTCCGATCAGAGTAGTTGCAAAGGGCTGGCCATTGCCCAGACCATGAACCACGCTGCGGTAATTGTTGGCTGAATCCGCCATCGTCCCTCGACCAGTAAGATCAATTGATGCAGGGCTGTCTGGCGTCAGAATCAATACACCGTCAATCGAGTCAGCGTGAGCTGACGTCAGCGAGTAGCGCCGAAGCAATCACGACGGCCATCGTCGTCATGGAAGGCTTGCAAGAAGAAGTCATAGGAAGCTCTTCAAAAGCCCTCTTTAACTTTACGCCTCGAGAACTTTCATCTATTACACAGGCTAAATTACTGCACAAACGATTGTTCAGGGTACTTTTGAAGAGCTTCCTTAGTGCGCACCCCGGGGGCCCAAAAACCAACAGCGCCGCCAAGGAATACGCCCCGAGTGGTGAACCCAAAATTTTTTCATTTTGGGAAAAACCAAATCCGAACTCCCGTTTTTTGGAAGTGTGGCAAGGGGTGTCCGCGGCCGCCCCCTGCGCTATTCTTAGAAACGCGCAAGCCTTGCGGAGTAGCTACCGTCGAGGCTAGGGGCGGCCCCCTTCAGCGTGTTCAGGCCGCCCCGCGGCGCCCCCCGCTTTCCGCACTGGGACATTGAGAATGCGCCGCTATCCGAACACGCCTATGCCCGATATTCCTTCCCCTGCCGTACCTGTTTTGGGGGCGCATTTTCTTTTGCGCGGAGACACCTTTAGCCCTATGGAGCTGTGCTTTCCCGAGCTAATCGGCCCCCCCGCCAAGCCTCGAGGCATCCCCAAAGGAGCCAAGGCCACACACCACCGCCGTCAATTTCGAGTCTTCATTCCTGACAGGCCGCCCCTTGCTATCGAACACATCCGCATTAAAGCTGTAGGGGCTCCCATCGGATTCGATTCCTGCTGGGGACCCGACCGCTTAACCGTTGCCTTTGCCATAGCACAAGGCGCTGTAATGTCTCGTGCCAACGATCTAGCCGCCAGCGCACAGCTAACCAACTCCGAGCCAACCAGCCCGCTTCTCCTCAAGGATTGCCGTAGGAGAATAGCGGCCAAGCTCACAGGGGCCGCCGAAGCTATCGGCAAGGCAACAGCACAGCGGCCCGCTACGCCCGAGCACCTTTTCCCTTTTGATGAAAACGACCCCGACGCGGCAACCTCCGCTTTCCTTGCTCTTGCAGTCACATCGTGGCGAGAGCTCCGCAAAGTGCCCACGCTTCCCGTTAACCTCAAAGATTTGGGAGGCGGCAACCGCTCAAAGAAAAGTACCGAGGAAGTTAGCCGCGCGCTCTCGGCCGTCTCCTTTGTCGCCTATCGTTTGCGCGCCTTAAGCCTTATTGCAAAGCTGTGGGGAGACAACTTGGAAACCATCCCATTGCCTCTCTATCTTGCGCTCAGCGATATGCTAGACAGCGAATACACCCGGCTGGGGAACTATGTTGGGCAATTGCATGGGGCAATGAGAGCAGCAAAGGAGCGTAAAGGCAGAGGGAACAAACCCACACAGCGGCCTTACTCCGCCGAGGAGGTACTCAAGCGCTACGAAAACCTACCCAGCCAATACGCCCAACCAAACTACGACCGCTTCCAAATTACGGCCGACGGGCTTAATGCCGCCTATCCGATGGCGCCAACCTGTACAGCGAACACCGTGCGGCGTCTCTGCACAGAAGCGAGGAAAGCCAGAAAAGCCGATAAACATCAATAAGTTAAGAGCCAACTCAGGAAGACAAGGCATCCAAGATTTTTCGCATCAATTAATTGCGCGCCTGATTTCGTTGATGCAACCAAAGAAACTACCTCCAAGGTCAACGGCGGCCAACTCCCAAAACGCCGAACACACTTTGGAGGTTTTATGCCCACCACTGAAAGCACCACAACCGACCGCTTCACCCAGCAAGAAGCCCACAAGCGCAGTCTTTTCATCTCCCGCGAAGAGGTTGCCCGCTCCCTTGGCATTGGGCGCACCACAGTTTGGAAGCTCACCAAGGCCGCCGCGAACGGCCGAGGCAACTTCCCCCAGCCCGTCCACTTCGGCGCCCGTTGCACTCGCTGGAACCGCGCCCAGATTGAAGCATGGGCGGCCGAAGTCAGCGGCATCCCCTCGACCACGGGGGCCGAATAATGCCCAGCACTTCTCTCACCGTTGCCGTTCGCTTGCGTTCGCGGGCGTCCACAGGGCATAATGCTTGCAGGCGTCGACTTGGCGCCCGTAGGCTTGGCGGCCTACTTCACAACACAAGGCGGAACGACCGCCGCGCCGCAGACATTGCTCGCGGCGTTTCTTTTGGCGGCTTCCGTTCCCTCGGCCGAATTGCGCCCACAGTTTTCATGATGAGCGCGCCGAGTGGGAAGCCTTCGGGCTTGCCGTTTTCCTTGTGTACGGTCCGCCAACCTGCTCGGCGCCGCTCTCCCCTTGGCGGGGGAGGACGGCTCTCACATCACTCACACAAGGAGCTCCGGCCATGAAATCCCATGAAGCCGAAGGCGTTCGCGCATCCGTGAACCCGTCCCAGCAGTCCGCCTCGAGCGGCCGCACCATCACCGTTACCATTCCCATTCCCGATCGCGTCGAGAACTTCTCCGACCTTGCCCCGCTTTTTGCCGTACTGGGCGAACGCGCCGCGGAACTTCCGCCGAACTACACCCGAGCCTGTGCCCGTTTTGTCGAGGATAGGCTCTCCGACGCTCTCAACGCTCTCCTCCTTTGCCGAGGCTCCGGCCCTTGGTCCAAGGAATTAACGGCCGTTAATAACCTCGGCTGTGCCGTGCTCCGCTTGGAGCAGGAAACCCGCGGCGCCCTCACCGAGGCCCGAGTAATGCTCTACAAAGAGGTGGCCGAATGACGCTCAAGCTAAACCCCGAGCCGCGGATGCTTGCCGATTTCGCGCCTCTCATTTCCTGCGAAATGCCCGAGCTGTGCTCCGCCCCCGTAGAACTTCTCAAGCGCTACGGGGTAGCCATCTCCTCCGCAGAGGAAAACACCTTGGAAGCCGTGCGGCTTGTGATTAGCGGCGCCTATGACTGGGTGCCGGGCCAAACCGAGCCCGATACTTCCGCCCAGCTCTATGAGCGCCTGTCCGCTATTACTCGCCTTACGGACGAGCTCGACTATCTTCGCCGCGCACGGGAGCAGGTTTCCGCCGCCCTAGCGGCCAAAGTAAGGAGGGAGTGATTGGCTATCACTTTGAACAGAGACAAATTCGGCCAAGAGGAGCGGCAAAAACTCGCCGCTCTTATGGCCGCTCTCAGGCCGTTTGTTCGATCAAGCAAACAGGCCGCCCATCTCTACAAAACGGGCAAGCACCTCGCAGAAGATTTAGAGGAATTGCTCGCCCTTGCCCCAGCAAAGCTCACGTTAAAGCCTTTGCCCGAGATTGAAACCTGTCGCTACCGATGGAATCCATATTGCCAAAACTCCCCAGCGGAGGCGGCCAGCGCCTTAATCAACAGGGGCAAAACTTGGAAAGAGCGCACCAAAAAACTAATAACTCGGATGAATAAACGGAGGGCTCGAGAATGCCAGAAGCAAAAGTAATCGGAACTACCCCTGCGAATGCAGGGGGCATTCTTTTCGCCACACCTGCCAGCGAAACGGCCGCCAACGTCAAAACCCGTTATGCGGAATCTTTTGAACACCTTTACGCAATAATTTGCGGCCTTCCGAGAACGCCGCGAAAACTCGGGAGCTACGGCATCTCTGCGGCCTTTTCCGCAAAGACTGGAACCACGGGCCGCCGAGCAAACAAAAACGCCCAACCGTTCCCCGTGCTTTTCCTTGACGCCGACGACGTGCCCGAAGGGAGCTACAGCCGTGTGCAGGAAAAGCTCGCTTCCGTTGATTCGTTCACATACATCACACACGGAAACGGCGTACCGAAATACAAAACGCTCGCCATTGAGGACGTTGAGGCCCTTGGCAAAAACGAACACCGAGCAAAGGAAAAAGGCGCCCAAACGATCACACTTAAGGATGGGCGTGTTTTCCCGTTTGTCGTGATGGATGAGAGCGGGAAGCCCGTCAAACTAAAACCCGCTGGAGAGCGTTTCCGCGCCTTGATTCACCTCGACCGAGCCCCCTCCCCCGAAGAGAGAGCGGCCCTTTTGGCATGGGCTAGCGCATACTTCAACGTAGCGTTCGACCCGGCAACCAAAGATGCCGCGCGAATCATGTTTACGCCTCGAATCAATTGCCGAGACGAGGACATTAAGCGATTCCACGGCGCCCCTCTTTGCGTCGACAAAGCCCTAGAGGATTACCACAAGGCAAACCCGACGCCCAAGCGTTCGACTCGCCCCTCTGCGGCCGCCTCCCCTGCCACAGCCTTCGGCGCCGACAATTCTTCCGAGCAGGACAACGCCAACCGCTGGAGCATCCATCCCATTACCGACCCGAGCAAGGACCCTATGACCAAGGTGCTCGCGTCTCTCGGCCTTTGGGATGGCGAAATGAAAAATAATGCTTTGGTTATTACCTGCCCCTTTGAACACGAGCACAGCGGCAAGGGCGGAAAGCATGAAACGCTGTACTACCCAGCCGGGTGCCAAGACAATGCGCGAGAAGATTTGGAACCGTACAAATACGGCCGCTTTCATTGCTTCCATACTTGCTCCGAGCGTCACTCTCAGGCCGAGTATTTTGAAGCCTGCGGGGTGAACTATAGCGACTACACCAAGGCTATTAATGGAGAGAGCCTCTCCCTTTTTCATGGAGAAGAGGGCCGACTTTTTCGCACCGAGCCAAGTGGGCGCGTTTGGGTATCCACCACCACCAAAGCGGGCAACTCCGAGCGCCTTGTGTGCCAAGGCTTGGAAGTCTGCGGCTCCCTTGCCGATACAAAGGGAGGAGAGCATAAAGTACGCATCCGCTTTAAGGACCCCCGCGGCCGCACCCATTACGGGAACCTCTCCCGAGGGGATTTGGTTGCGCGTGATTCTCAGGCAGTCCTCAAAGAGCTGTGCGATAACGGCCTGCAACTTGGCGGCCGAAAAGTTGGAGCCTACCTCACCGAATACCTCTATATGGCTCCGCTTGGTTTCCTTCCCCGCTATGAAGGCTCGAACGCCCTAGGTTGGGTTGAAACCGAAGAAAGCGGATGGGCTTTTGTTGAGAGTGACAAAACGCTAGGAGCCAGCGGAAAGAATGCCGAGGAATCCCACATCATCTATACGGGCCGCACAGGGAGAGCTCCCAACCTTTCCAAGCGCGGCACTCTCGACGATTGGAAGCGAGAGCTAGCCGCCAAATGCCTTTACTCCTCTCGGCTTGCGTTTGCGGTTTGCGTGGCCTTCGGCGCCCCGTGCCTGCAACTGCTGGGCGTCGAGGGTGGCGCCTTCAACATCTACGGCCCATCCGGCAAAGGCAAATCTAGTAGCAGTCGAATGGCGGCCACGGTGTACGGGCTTGGAGATTGGCTAGGCAAAGGCTACATCCGATCTTGGAAAGCCTCGGACGCGGGATTTGAACAAGCCTGCCTAGGGCACAACGACCTGCCGCTTATTCTCGAGGAGGCCGTACAGTGCGACCAAAAGCTCAGAGGAGACCGCGCCTACACTTGGGCGAACGGAACCGCCAAAGGCCGCGGCACTGTCGTTAATGGGGAGATAGACCTCCGAGAGAAAGAGTCTTGGCGCTCGCTTGGACTCTCGACCGCAGAAATGACGGTGGAGGCTTGGATTAAGGAAGGCAACCCGAGAGCGCATATCTACGCGGGACAGTTAACGCGCCTCACCGACGTTTACGCCTGCCCTGTAAGTGACGAAATGGGCGTGTTTGAACGCGTTCCCGAGGGTAGTACGGCCAAGGAAATGGCCGACAGCATCCGAGAAAACGCCACGCGGTTCTACGGCACCGCTGGGGAGGCGTGGCTCCAATGGCTAGCGGCCAACAGACAGGAAGCCGCCGACAGACTAAGAGCGCACTTCAACGCCTTCCGAGCTCGCCTCTCTAGCATCAGCTCGGATAGCCAATACAGCCGAGTGCTCGACCGTTTTGCCTTGTGTGCCGCGGCTGGGGCGCTTGCAACCGAACTCGGGATAACAGGCTGGGAAGCCGAGGCTTTCGGCCCGCAGTTTGCGGAACGTCAGGTGGAAGCCTGCGCACGAGAAGCGCTCAAGCCTTTCCGAGCGGGCCGCGAGAATATTGCGAACGTCGAAAAGCTCCTCAGTCTATGTACCAAGGATGTGGCTCACTTTATCCAAGTGCTCGGGACTCCGGCCACGGTTCCCGAGAGGCCGCGAGATTGGTACGGCACCTATTGGTATGCAAAGACAGAAGGGGACCCATCCCCCCTCGACTATGCCGAGCTGGGTTTTCAGGATGAAGACTTTAAAGGTGAAAAAAACGCCCCAGATTCGAGCAAGGCTGGGGCGGAGACGGAATGCAGGGAAATGTTTTTTATCCTCCGAGAAACATTTTACGGCCATATCTGTGACAAAACAGCGGCCGCCATGCTCGCCCGATGGCTAGTGGGAAAGGGAGCGATTGTCCTCATCAACCACGGCAAAGAGGGAGAAGGCCAATCTAGACTAGGCGCCAAGTATGGCCTTGGCCGAGGAGGCAGACGCGTGGGCTATGTCATCGCCTTGGATAAGCTCGAGTCGCTCTACACCGAGCTCACCAGCGATTAACTCCTAAGCCCAATCCGCCAATGGAAACGCCCCTTTCCTCCTGACAAACGAGGATTGGGGCTTTCTTTTCCACCCACCCAAGAAAAATTCCACCCATACAAATCCATTGCACCGCAGACTGTTTTAGCAAAATCGGCTGCTAGGCGCCAATAAATCGGGTGGAGAGCCTCTCTCCCGCGCCTTCACTACTGCCACAGGCAATTAGGCGTTTTTCACCCCACCGGGTGGAGTGGGAGGCGTAAAAAATAGGGGGTGGGGGTAGGTTATACTGTAGCTACCCCCTTTGTCCTACCTGCGGGAGTGCCCTCCCTCTCCCCAAGCAAGGCAATCCGGCGGCCCGAAACTGTCTCCAAAAACGCTAGGGGTTTACCCGTAGCGAAGGGTTTTTCTGTACATACTTATGTACGTATTTTCAGAAGGCACTTCGAAACGACTGTGCCACAACCCTGTGCAACGGACGCCGCCTCCACCATATTCAGGGCCTGAGATTGTTCTGCACGATCTCAGGCCCTTCTGCTTTCAGGCACCCCGCTCCGCCGTCCCTTCCTGCGCATCACACCCCGCCCTTTCGCTTCCCTACGTCGTGCACGGCGCCCCGCGGAAACAAAATGTCGAAATATCGCAAAACCCGCTGAACTTCCTCGGGCAGAAGCGTTGGCGGTGTTTTCACCCCCATCGTGCCAATCGGAGCCTCTGAACTGGCACCTATAATGTACAGAACAGGGGAACCTAGTCAGGGAGGGCAGGACATGGCCAGCATTTTCAAGATCACGGCAGGCGCGGCCGTCGTCGCCACGGCGCTTTACGCAGCCGCCGGCTATCTCGCGGTGCCCACGCTCGTCAAGTCGACGCTCGCCGACACGCTCGGCAAGCAGCTCGGACGCAGCGTGACCGTCACAAATGTCGCCTTCAATCCGTGGACCTGGGAGTTCACGCTCGAGGGGCTCACGGTTGCAGGCAAGAACAACAACCCTCCGCTTCTCTCGCTCGACCGCTTCTACGTGAATGCGTCGGCCCAGACGCTCGTCGAGCTTGCGCCCGTCATTGACGAAGTGACCGTCGACGGGCTCAACGCCGTCGTCGCACTCGATGACGAGGACATGCGCAGGCTCATGAACGGCCACGGTTCGGCCGAAGGCGGATCGTCGGAAAAGGCCTCCTCGGAAAGCAGCAGCCTTTCCTCCTTCGCGGTCTACAACATCAGCGTCAAAAAATCCTCCCTTCAGGTCCTCGACCGCGCACGCGCCATCGACCAGTCGGTCACCGACTTCAACCTCGAGCTTCCGTTCGTGAGCACGCTCGCCAACTCCAAGAGCAGCCTCGTCACGCCCAAGCTCTCCATGAAGCTCAACGGCACGCCGATCTTCGCCACGGGCTCCACGCAGCCCTTCGGCACCACGCTCTCGGCGCGCCTCAACATGAAGATCTCGAATCTGGACCTCGCCCCCGTCTTCAAGCTCGTGCCCGCGCTCAATACGCCGAGCCTCATGCTTGAAAACGGCCGTCTCTCGACCGAGGTCAACGTCGTCTTCCGCAATGCTACGAGCGGCAAGCCCGGCAAGATGCTCGTCTCGGGCACCGTGAACGTCAACGACCTCACCGCCGTCCAGCAGGTCAGCAACCGCGTCCAGCCGCTCGCCTCCTTCAAGAAGGCGAGCCTGCAGCTCACCGAGTTGGACCTTCTCGAACATCAGGCCTCCGTCGGCAGCATCGTCATTCAGGATCCGAAGGTCCACTTCGTCAACACGCCCTCCGGCCTCAACGTCTCCCAGACCGCCCAAGGCTTCTCGTCGGGCGCCGCTGCGGACTCGGGCAAGGATTCCGGCAGCAACTCCGGCTGGCACTGGCGCGTGGACTCCGTGCAGATCCGCAACGGCAACGCCGCCTGGAACGACTCGACCGTCAGGCCCGCCGCCAAAATCAACGTCACGGCCCTCAACGCCACGGTCACGGGCCTGACGAACGCAGCGAACGCCAAGCCCGCGAAGGCCGAAGCGGGCGCAAAGGTTTTCGGCGGCATGCTCTCGCTTGCGGCGGACGTCACGCCTGCACCGCTCGTGGTCAACGCCACCCTCAAGGCCAGCGGCCTGCAGGCCGCACAGCTCGCCTCCTACATCAGGAACGCAACGGGCTTCGATGCCTCGGGCGCCGTTAGCCTCAACGTCAAGGCAGCCGTCAAGGGCTCCGCCGTCACGGGCAGCGGCACCGCCTCCCTTACCAACCTTCAGGTGAAACAGGGCAAGTCGACGCTCGTCTCCGCCAGAACCGCCTCCGTCAAGCTCGGCAGCCTTGACACGGCGAAGCAGTCCGTCAACGTCGACAGCATCCTGCTCGACACGGCCGTCGTCAACGCCGTCATGACCTCCGCCGGCCTCAATCTCATGCCCTCCAAGGCAGGCGCAGCCAAGAAGGCGGCCCAGAAGGACGCCGATGCGAAGACCACCGAAAAGGCGGGCAAGCCCTGGCAGTGGAAGGTCGCTTCGGCCGACGTGAAGAACTCCAGATTCAACTTCCGCGACACGAGCGTCAAGCCCAACGCCGCCATCACGGTCTCCGACATCAACGCCTCGGTGAAGAACCTCTCCTCGGCCGAAGGCGCTGCCGCCACCGTGAAGATGTCCGCAGGCACTGCAGGCGGCACCCTTGCGGCAGACGGCACCGTGACGCTCTCGCCCATGACCGCCGACGTCTCGACGACGCTGTCGGGCATCAACATGAAGTCGCTCTCCTCCGTCATGACGGCCTACGCCGGCATCGGCGCGCAGAGCGGCACGCTCGAGAGCAAGGGCAGGTTCGGCCTTGCGTCCGAAAAGGACAAGCAGGTTGCGAGCTGGGCGGGCGACATCCGCATGGCGAAGTTCAACATGCTCAACGCCAAGGGCCGCAGCCTCATGACATGGAACAACGCCGCCCTCACGGGCCTTGCAGTCAAGACGACCGACCCGGTCACGCTTTGCGTCAAGAAGGCCGAAATCGACCAGCCCGGCACCAGGGAGACGAAGGCCATACGCGAGCTTTCTGGCCTCGCCAGCCTGTTGACGGGCAAGGACAAGTACGCCAAGAAGACCGAGAAGTACCTCGGCGGCAGCATCGTCCTCAACGGCGTGCGCTATGAAAACGGCAGGTTCTCCGCCGAAGGCATTGACGGAAACGCCGTCGCCACGGCGCTCCTCACCAAGCTTTCAGGCGCCATGAGCACGAAGCTCCAGTGATCGCCGCCCAATCGGATAGGGGTGAGGACTTTTGATCCTCAGCCCCTTCCACACCACCCACCGT
>OHBR01000885.1_pt1 | contig 12816 bp, 9 predicted proteins | sample 1577461 | NCBI WGS metagenome assembly OHBR01 (sample SAMEA3879579, study PRJEB24766) | human gut metagenome | biome: human-associated habitat; feature: feces | place: USA | collected 1985/1987
CTATGTGGTGAGTTTCGCATGAGTACCGATATGATAAGTGGTATTGATACTGCGTGTATGATGGAAACGCGTGTGCCACAATCGTTTCGGGAATGAAGCCTTGGGGTTTGCCGTTTGTTTTTCCTATATGTCCGTACGAGCGGAACGAAGCCCGACAACGCAACCTTAAGGATGCTCCCTCATGAAAGCCAGCACCCCCATCGTCCCTTCTCTGGGCCTCAACGCCGTCCGCCTCTCACTTCTTTCCGGTGCCGTCACCGCTGCCCTTGGCGCCCCCGCAATGGCGCAGGAGAGCATGGAAATCGAGCTCGATCCCTTCGAGCATACCGTCTTCGTTCCGGGTGAGGACACGCGCGACGTTCTTGTGACGGGCGTGAAGACCGCAACGATCACGGCGGGCTTCAACAACGTCCTGATCGCCCCTCGTGTCGAGCAGGAAACGACCTTCAGGCTTCAGGGCTTCGGCGTCTCGAACGCCCTCACGGGCGTCTCGCTGGTCCTTCCCGCCGGCAAGGGTCCCGTGAACGTGCTGGCTTCGGGCGGCACAACGACCATCGTGATGGACACGTCGAACCTGCCTGAGGATGATGGTCAGGACGGCGGCTCTGGCAACGAAAATCCCGACGAAGACCTCGGTGATCTGGGTGGATTTCGTCTGCTTTCCGACGAGAATCAGGCTGATTATTCGGACGGTCAGTTCAAGGCGGGGGCGAAGCTTGTGCATGCGTTCGCAAACGGCGGGCGCGCCGCGCTTGAAACGGTGGGCAGGAACCCTCAGGACGTGCTTGTCATTGCAGGGCATCTCCACGTCACGCCAGATGTGCAGATGAGCTTCGGCGTCGAGGGCTCCGAAGAGACGAATGCCAACTTCCATCTGGGACCGTCGGCGGGCGTCGTGATCAACAAGTCGTGGTTCATGGGACTCGCCGAGGACAAGGGGGCGATCACGTTCGGCAAGGGGACGAAGGCCGTCTTTGAGAAGGGGGCCGTCTTCATCATCACGGACGGCATGGACGACCTGCGCGAACCTGAAGAGTTTGAGGCGGACGACGAGGCGCAGGAAGTGCCTGTGGAAGAGCGCCTCGTCTTTAAGGCGGTCGCGGGATCGGAGGTCACGGGCGTGGAGCACCTCGAGGGTTTTCTGACCAAGGATGGGCAGGTGTGCTCGATGAAGTTCGAGCAGACGGAGGACGGTTGGAGGGTCGTTGAGCGGGAGTGGCGCTACGAGGGGCCACTTGAGGAGGTCGTGAACGCACTGGGCGTCGAAGCCATGAAGGTCGATGCGCCCAAGGCGCTGCGCAAGGAGTTCCTCAGGAGGCAGAGCCCGAGTGAATTCGGCAAGACCATCAACTGGATGACCGAACTGATGGTGGGGGCGGGCACTTCGACGGAGATGATCAGGACGGCGGAGAACGTCGTCGAGCTCACGTCAAGGGCTGCAGTCGCCTTCGAGGACGACCAGGCCGTCAGGGTGTCCGCGAGAACAGGCTCGAGCAGGGGGCGCTTCAAGAGCGTCGATGGCAGTACAGGAGGATTCGCCGAGTGGTCGAGGGACGTGACGGGGCTTGACCTCGAGGTGCATCTCAGGCACCTCACCAGATTCGGCGGGCTGGTCGTCTCCTATGCCGACGCGGACGTCGGAAGCTCCTTCGATGTCTTCGACGTCAGTCAGGAGTCGAACATCGCTTCCCTGGCCGTCTACTACGGCGAATCAAGCGACAGGTTTGCGGTGACGGGCTACGGGATGTTCTCGGGCGCCAACGACAAGGTCCGCGTCATCTCGACGGGCGACATGCTCACCACGGGCGATCCGTCCCGCCGGGCCATGACGGCGGGCGTCGCGGGTCTGCCTATCCGACAGATGATCCTCTAAAATGGAAGATGCAGGCGTGCGCTCTGCGGGAAGTCCGCGGGACGTCCGCCTGCATGACTGTTGAAGCCCTCCGCTGCTAGGAAAGAGGCCTGCGGAGGCGCCTGGAGGAGAAAAAACAGAAATGTCGGAAACGCCTGCCCTGGTCGTGGACGTCTCGCTTGCACGCAGCATGGTCGAGCCGCTCTATCGCGACCTTACCCTTCCGACCGGTGAGAACGTCATGCAGCATGCCGACGGCATCGCAAGCATTCTCAGAGAGGTCAGGGACGATCCGGAACTCATCAGCGCAGCCTATCTTTTCTGCGTGCCTTCCGTGATCCAGAATTCCGGCGAATGGATCGAAAAGAGCTTCGGTCCCGCCGTCAACGGGCTCGTGCAGGAGCTCGGACAAGTGAACGAACTTTCCCGCCGCGCCCGTTCCGAAAACGAGGAGGCGAACACGCGTCATCAGGTGGAGGCCATGCGCCGCATGTTCCTTTCGATGTGCAAGGACCTGCGCGTCGTCCTTCTCAAGCTTGCGAGCCGCCTGCAAACGCTGCGCTGGTTCGCCGCCTCGAAGCGCGAAGGCGCCGAGAAGTTCGGCACCGAGACGCTCGACCTTTACGCACCGCTGGCCAACCGCCTCGGCATCTGGCAGCTCAAGTGGGAGCTCGAGGACCTGTCGCTGCGTTTCACGCGCCCGTCCGAATACCGTGAGATCGCACAGCAACTCGACGAATCGCGCGAGCAGCGCATCGAGTTCATGCAGAGCGCCGTGCTGCGCATTCGCGGACTTCTTGAGGAGAACGGCATCAAGGCCGAAGTCTCGGGACGTCCGAAGCACATCTATTCGATCTGGAAGAAGATGCAGCGCAAGCACTTGCGCTTCGACCAGCTCTTCGACGTGCGCGCCGTGCGCATCATCGTCGATACGGTCGAGCGCTGCTACCAGGTGCTCTCCATCGTCCACGAGAACTTCCCCGTGATTTCGAAGGAGTACGACGATTACATCGCCAAGCCCAAGCCCAACGGCTACCAGTCGCTTCACACGGTCGTGACCGACAAGGCGGGGCGTCCGCTCGAGATCCAGATCCGCACCCGCGCCATGCATGAGTTCGCAGAGCTCGGCGTGGCCGCGCACTGGCGCTACAAGGAGGCGGGCAACTCCAACGGCGCGACGAGCGCCGAGGAGCAGCGCGTCGCCTGGCTTCGCCAGCTGCTCGCCTGGGGCAGCGACATGCAGAACCAGGGCCAGCCCGAGGGCGAGGCCGTGCTCGACGACCACATCTATGCGCTCACGCCGCAGGGCCGCGTGGTCGAGCTGCCCCGCGGGGGCACGCCCGTCGACTTCGCCTATGCCGTGCACACGCAGCTCGGCCACCGCACCAAGGGCGCGAAGGTCGACGGCGTGCTCGTGCCGCTCAACACCAAGCTCGAGACGGGCCAGACTGTCGAGATCATCGCCGCCAAGGTGGGACAGCCGTCCCGCGACTGGCTCTCCGCCGAGAAGGGCTTTGCGGCCAGTCCGCGCACCCGCAACAAGGTCCGCCAGTGGTTCAACGCCCAGCAGACTGCGGAGCTCACCGCCCAGGGCCGCGAGAAGATCGACAAGGAGCTTGCGCGCCTCGGCAAGACTGCGGTCAAGCTCGAGGATCTCGCCAAGCGCCTCAGTTATGAGGGCGTCGACGAACTCTGCCTTGCATACGGCAAGGAGGAGATCACGCAGACGGCGCTCGCCACCGCCGTGCAGCCGCCCAAGCCCGCCGCGCCCGAGCCCGACGAGGTCCTCATCCGCCAGTCCCGCAACACGGGCAAGAGCGACGTGCTCGTCGTGGGCGTCGACTCGCTCCTCACGCAGCTCGCTCGCTGCTGCCATCCCGTGCCGCCCGACGAGATCGTCGGCTACGTCACCCGCGGCCGCGGCGTGACGATCCACCGCGCCGACTGCCCGAACATCCGCAACATGTCCGAGCAGGACCACGGCCGCCTCATCGAAGTGAGCTGGGGCAGGGGAGGCGACGGCGTCTTCCCCGCCGAGGTCTTCGTCGTCGCGACCGACCGTCCCGGCCTCATCAGGGACATCTCGGAAATCTTCATGAAGGCCAAGCAGAACCTCGTGGGCATGAATTCCCAGAAGGTGAAGACCGACGTCCACATGCGCTTCACGGTCGAGATTCCCTCGGCTTCGAGCCTGACGTCCACGCTCACGACCATTCGCGAGCTCAAGGGCGTCCTGTCGGCACGCCGCTGCTGATTTTGCAGGCCTCCTGAGGCTTGGTTACAAATAAAATACCGTAAAAACGGTAGGCGAGAAATTTCGGCTTCTCGCCTTTTTTTGTTGTGCGACAGGGTCTTTCGAGTTTTTAGGTGCGGAGCGTCGAAAAATTATTTTTCGATGGTCTTGCTTTTTCAAAAATCTCAGGCATAATTTCGTTCTCACACGGCAGGCACGTAGCTCAGTTGGTTAGAGCATCACCTTGACATGGTGGGGGTCGTTGGTTCGAATCCAATCGTGCCTACCAGAATTTTATTTGGGATTTTGTTGAACGATGTGTTCTTCGCAGACTTTTCGCACAACAACACCCTCTCTTTGAAAAATTGAGGGCGTGAGCGAAACGTTGTCCAACAAAATGTCCAAGGCAAAGAAGTGCGGCTCATGTCCGCACTTTTTTTTCGCCTGTAGAAAACGAGGTTAAAAATGGTTGCAATTACCCTTCCGGACGGCTCCAAGCGCGAATTCGCCGCCGCCGTCACCGTTGCCGATGTCGCCGCCGACATCGGTGCCGGTCTGGCCAAGGCCGCTCTCGCCGGCCGCGTCGACGGCAAGCTCGTCGACCTCTCCCATGTGATCGACAAGGACGCTCAGGTCGCCATCATCACGGGCCGCGACGCCGAAGGTGTTGAAATCATCCGTCACTCGACCGCCCATCTGATGGCGCAGGCCGTGAAGGAGCTTTACCCGGAAGCCCAGGTCACGATCGGGCCGGCCATTGAAAACGGCTTCTACTACGACTTCTCCTACAGCCGTCCGTTCACCCCCGAGGACCTCAAGGCCATCGAGGAGCGCATGGACGAGATCGTCAAGCGCAACATCAAGATCGAACGCATCGAGATGTCCCGCGACGAAGCCGTGAAGTTCTTCACGGATCTCGGCGAAAAGTACAAGGCCGAACTCATTGAAGCCATCCCGCAGGGTGAAACGATCTCGCTCTACCGTCAGGGCGACTTCACCGACCTCTGCCGCGGCCCCCATGTGCCGTCCACGGGCGCCCTCAAGGTGCACCGTCTGATGAAGGTTGCCGGCGCCTACTGGCGCGGCGACTCCAAGAACGAGATGCTCCAGCGCATTTACGGCACCGCCTGGGCCAAAAAGCGCGACCACCGTCGCCTCGGCCGCGAGCTCGACCTCTTCCACCTCCAGGACGAGGCCCCGGGCATGATCTTCTGGCATCCGAAGGGATGGGCCCTCTGGCAGGTGATCGAGCAGTACATGCGCCGCATCTACCAGGACAACGGCTACGGCGAAGTCAAGGCTCCGCAGCTTCTCGACCGCTCGCTCTGGGAACGTTCCGGTCACTGGGCCAAGTATCGTGACAACATGTTCACGACCGAGTCCGAGAACCGCTACTACGCCCTCAAGCCGATGAACTGCCCGGGCCACATCCAGATCTTCAACTGCGCGCTGCGCAGCTACCGTGATCTGCCGTTCCGCCTCGGCGAATTCGGCCAGTGCCACCGCAACGAACCCTCCGGCTCGCTCCATGGCATGATGCGTGTTCGCGGCTTCACCCAGGACGACGGCCACATCTTCTGCACGGAAGACCAGATTCTCGCCGAATGCGAAGCCTTCACGAAGCTCGTCAAGGACGTCTACCAGGACTTCGGCTTCACCGAGATCGCCTACAAGGTCGCCACGCGCCCCGAAATGCGCATCGGTGAGGACGCCGTCTGGGACAAGGCCGAGCATGCCCTGATGCAGAGTCTTGACGCTCTCGGCATCAAGTATGAAGTTCTTGAGGGTGAAGGCGCCTTCTACGGTCCCAAGATCGAATATCATCTTAAGGACTGCCTCGGTCGCTCTTGGCAGTGCGGCACCATCCAGGTGGACTTCCAGATGCCGGGCCGCCTCGGCGCCGAGTACGTCGCCGAAGACAACTCGCGCAAGGTTCCCGTCATGCTTCACCGCGCCATCCTCGGTTCTCTCGAACGCTGGATCGGCATGCTGATCGAAGAATACGCCGGCGCCTTCCCGACCTGGCTCGCCCCGGTCCAGTGCGCGGTCGCCTGCATCACGGACGCCCAGAAGGACTACGCCGACGAAGTCGCCGCCAAGCTTCACGCTGCCCGCATCCGCGTGCAGTCTGATTTGCGCAGCGAAAAGATTAACTATAAAATCCGCGAATTGAGCCTGCAGAAGATTCCGTACATTCTCGTCGTGGGCGAGAAGGAAAAGCAGGCCGGTTGCGTGGCGGTTCGCGCCCGCGGTGGCAAGGACCTCGGCTCGATCAAGCTCGATGACTTCATCGCGATGATCAAGCAGGAGGACGAAGCCCGCTCGCCCTTTGCGCACTAACCGCAAAACTAACGATTTAGGAGATTGTCATAGCACAAGATCGCAAGCATCGGATCAACGGTGAGATCCGAGTTCCTGAGGTCCGACTGACCGGCGTCGATGGCGCCCAGATCGGCATTGTCCGCACTGCGGAAGCCCTGCGCATGGCTGAGGACGCCGACGTTGACCTCGTTGAGATCGCGCCGAACGCCCAGCCGCCGGTCTGCCGCCTGATGGACTACGGCAAGTTCCGTTATCAGGAACAGAAGAAGGCTCAGGAAGCCAAGGCCAAGCAGAAGGTGATTCAGGTCAAGGAAGTGAAGTTCCGCCCGGTGACGGACGAAAACGACTTCCAAACGAAGCTCCGCTCCCTGGTGCGATTCCTCAATGACGGCGACAAGGCCAAGGTCACGCTGCGCTACCGCGGCCGTGAAATGGCTCACCAGCAGTTCGGCATGGAGCTGATGGACCGCATCCGCACGGAGCTCGCCGAAGTGGCTCAGGTTGAACATCAGCCCAAGCTCGAAGGCCGCCAGATGATCATGGTGCTGGCTCCTAAAAAGAAAAAGTGATTTTTTCACACACTGCCTCAAAATTGAGGTAGAATTCTGTCTTTCCCAAAAAACGGACCGCAAGTCGGTCCGTTTTTTGGATAACAAGTGAGCCTCGGGCTTGAGAAAGTTCCCGTCGTCTGGATGGGGCGCCTGTGGTTCATCAAATAAAGAGGTAACGGCAAATGCCGAAGATGAAGACTAAGCGCGCTGCCGCCAAGCGTTTCAAGCCGCGCGCCAGTGGCTCGATCAAGCGTGCCCACGCTACGAAGCGTCATATCCTTACGAAGCGTACGACGAAGAACAAGCGCCAGCTCCGCGGCATGGTCGATATCCATGAATCCGATATCGCTTCCGTGCGTCGCATGCTGCCTTACGCCTAATTAAAGGAGATATAGAAGATGCCCCGAGTTAAGCGTGGTGTGACGGCTCGTGCCCGTCATAAGAAAGTTTTCGCCCTTTCCAAGGGCTTCAGCCTCCGCCGCAACAACGTCTACCGTGTTGCCAAGCAGGCTGTCATGCGCGCCGGTCAGTATGCCTATCGTGACCGCCGTGACAAGAAGGGTACGTTCCGCCGTCTGTGGATCGCCCGTATCAATGCCGGCGCTCGCGCCAACGGCATGACCTACTCCGTGTTCATGAACGGCCTCAAGAAGGCCGGCATCGGTCTCGACCGCAAGGTCCTTTCCGACATGGCCATCTTCGACAAGGAAGGCTTCGCCTCCCTCGTCAACCAGGTCAAGGGTGCCTAATTCGAAGCATGTCCGGACGGACGGTTTGCACTGAATCGTCTTGCTTTCATCCGGAAGCTTTGAGAAGAAGAGACTCGGTATTCGCTGGGTCTCTTTTTTTTCGCCCTTTTTTCCGTCCTTCGAGGACTCCGAGGCCGCAGCGCTTTCCCGTGAAAGCCTGCGGTCTGTAGCTTTTGAGCAAAAAAAATGGACATGATGACAAACCGTTCATCACCCATCTATGATGAAAAATAAGGAGCAGGTGCATCGCCAACCATTCAGATCAGCTCATGAAGAGATACGGGTGCGACGCAGATCTCGGTGTGGTGATGAGGGCTTGGTTCCTGCGAATCTTTCATGATGCGACTTCGGGCCGCAGGGGGGGCGTGCTTTGCTCTCATCTTTTTCATGAAAAAAAGAGGCCGAAAGGCATCAGAATTTTCCCTAGGGCGTTGTGCCTAGACGGAGGGGTGTCTGTTCTCGTCAAAGTGACGAAAACGACTGCGCCTTCGGTGGGGTTCGTCGAAGCTCCTGCCGAAGTCTTGTCCGGGCGTCGGGGCGTCTAGTACAAACGCCCGAGGCAGTCCGAAAGTCGGCGCAGGTATACTGCGATGCGTGGTAAACCCCGACAACGGATCACCGCCGTCGCTGGGGCGCCTTTCGCAGAAGAACGATTCAATCGTCTTCACTTCAACCCTCCCTCCGAAAAAGGACAAGACTCATGGCGGATCCCAAGACTCAGACTGCCTGCGAGGAGAATCCGAAGGTGGGCTTCGGCGCGTACATCGCGCTCGCGCTTGCCATCATCATCTTCTCCGGCGTCTTCTACAAGATGCCCGACGCCTACAAGTGGCTCGGCGCCTTCGACTACACGACCCTCATCGGCAAGTACGGCACTATCGCCGGCACGGCCAGCAACTTTCAGGGCTCCGGCGGCTTCAGCGCCCGCGCGGGCTTCCTCTTCTCCCTCAATCTGTTCCCCGGTGTCATGCTCGCCATGGGCCTCATTGAGGTGCTCTCCTTCTACGGCGCTCTGCGTGCCGCTCAGGTCATCCTGACGCCGCTCCTCAAGCCGATCCTCGGCGTGCCGGGCTACACGGGCCTTGCCCTCATCACCGACCTTCAGTCCACCGACGGCGGCGCCGCCATCACGCGCGCCCTGCACGACGAAGGCCGCATCACGACGAAGAACCTCGTGACGATCTGCGCCTGGCAGTATACGGGCGCGGGCTGCGTGTCCAACTACTACTCCACCGTCTCCGGTCTCTTCACGCTCTTCACCGTGAAGGTCTGGATCCCGATGGCCCTCATTCTGGTCCTCAAGTTCGTGGGCGGCGCTCTGATCCGCACCATCCTCAGCACCGTTTATCGCAAGGACTTCGAAAATGACTAATCACTCCACCACCTCGAAGAATCCCTTCGACATCTTCATCGTCGGCCTGCGCAAGGGTCTCGACATCGGTCTCTACAGCCTGCTGCCGAACGTGCTGATGGCCTTCGTGCTCACGTACATGCTGAATCTCTTCGGCGTCATGAAGTTCCTCGGCGACACCTGCGGCGGCGTGATGGGCGCCTTCGACCTTCCGGGCGAGGCCATCACGGTGCTTCTCGCCACGTGGCTCTCCTGCGGCGCCGGTGTCGGCGTTGCCGCCAGCCTGGCCGCTGCCGGCCAGCTCAACGCCCATGACGTGACGATTCTCGCGCCGGCCTTCATTCTGATGGCCTCCCAGATCCAGTACATGGGCCGTCTTCTCGGCGTGGCCAACTGCCCGAAGAAGTACTGGCCGCTGCTCATGTTCAACAGCGTCTTCATGGCCTGCCTTGGCATGATCGTGATGCGCTTCGTCGCTTGACCGCGTCCCTGAGCAATCACAACCCGAAAGCCGACGGCTTTAGCCGCCGGCTTTCGCGCTTTCCGGTTCTTCAAAATTTTGGGAATGCAGACAAGTCGTTGTAAAATAAGATTTTTCGTCGGTCCTCTCTTGCGATGGGAGCCTCTTGCGAAAAGAAGCCGGAGACCATTCGGGCCTTTTTTCGCAACAGGCTGTCGCAGCAGGCATCCTCCGCGTCAGGCGTTACCCTCGGATGAGGATGCGCGGCCGCCATGGACCGGACGGGTGATCCCGCCCGGTTTTACAACATCAAAGTCGAGATCAGTGAACATGCAGGATCTTTCCGAACTCATCGAGTCCGCGCGTCAGGACTTCGCTCAGGCAGAGCAGCCCGCTGCCCTGGAAGACGCCAAGGCCAAGTACATCGGCAAAAGCGGCGCCGTGACGGCTCTCATGAAGAGCCTCGGCCAGCTCGCGCCCGAAGAGCGCCGCGCCCGCGGTCAGGAAATCAACAAGGCCAAGGCCGCTATCGAAGCCGCGCTCAACGCCCGCCGCGAACAGCTCGCTCAGGCCGCCATGCAGGCCAAGCTCGCCAGCGAAGCGATCGACGTGACCCTTCCGGGCCGCGTCCGCACCGAAGGCGGCATCCACCCCGTCATGCGCACATGGATGCGCATCGAGGAGATCTTCCGCTCCATCGGCTTCGACGTTGCCGACGGTCCCGAAATCGAAAGCGACTGGTTCAGCTTCACGGCCCTCAACAACCCGCCCAACCATCCCGCCCGCTCCATGCAGGACACGTTCTACGTGGACCGCTGCGACGAGGAAGGCCGCCAGCTGCCGCTGCGTCCGCACACCTCTCCGATGCAGGTTCGCTACGCCCGCACGCATGAGGCTCCGATCAAGATCATCGCCCCGGGCCGCACCTACCGCGTCGACTCCGACGCTACGCACTCCCCGATGTTCCATCAGGTCGAAGGCTTGTGGATCGGTGACGACGTGAGCTTCACCGACCTCAAGGGCGTCTACAGCGACTTCCTGCGCCGCTTTTTCGAGACGGATGACCTCGTCGTTCGCTTCCGTCCGTCCTACTTCCCGTTCACCGAGCCGTCCGTTGAAGTTGACATGATGTTCACGAGCGGCCCGCGCAAGGGCAAGTGGCTCGAGATCTCGGGCGCCGGCGAAGTGCACCCGAACGTCGTGCGCAACTTCGGCCTCGATCCTGAAAAGCACATCGGCTTCGCGTTCGGCTCCGGCCTCGAGCGCCTCACGATGCTCCGCTACGGCATCGACGACCTGCGCCTCTTCTTCGAAGGCGACCTGCGCTTCCTGCGTCAGTTCAACTAACCGGGCCAACCATCGAAAGGAATTACTGAAATGCTGTTTACAGAAGAGTGGCTGCGTCAATATTGCAATCCGCAGCTCAGCACCGAAGAGCTTGCCGAAACGCTCACGATGGCCGGCCTTGAAGTCGAGGAGGTCACGAGCGTGGCTCCCGCCTTCACGGGCGTAGTCGTCGCCGAGGTCCTCACCTGCCGCGATCATGAGAACTCCGACCATCTGCACGTCTGCGAAGTGAATGCCGGCACGGGCGAAACGCTCCAGATCGTCTGCGGCGCCCCGAACGTGCGCGCCGGCATCAAGGTCGCCTGCGCCACGATCGGCGCCGTCCTGCCGGGCGACTTCAAGATCAAGAAGTCCAAGCTGCGCGGCGTCGTGTCCATGGGCATGCTCTGCTCCGCCCGCGAACTCGGCATCAGCGAAGAGCACAACGGCATCTGGATTCTTCCGGAAGACGCGCCGATTGGCACGGACATCCGCGAGTACGCCAGGCTCGACGACTCCAAGATCGAGATCAAGCTCACGCCGAACCGCGGCGACGCGCTCTCCGTTACGGGAGTCGCCCGCGATCTCCATGCCGTGACCGGCGCTCCGCTCGTCATGCCCGCCATGGATCCGGTGCCCGCCACATGCGAATGCGTCAAGCCCGTCGTGATCGAAGCCCCCGACCTCTGCGGCCGCTTCACGGGCCGCGTGATCCGCAACCTCAATCCCGCCGCCGAGACGCCGCAGTGGATGCGCGACCGCCTCGAGCGCGCCGGCATGCGCCACATCTCCGCGCTCGTCGACATCTCGAACTACGTCATGCTCGAGCTCGGCCGTCCGACGCACTTCTTCGACCTCGCCAAGCTTGAAGGCGACCGCATCACCGTGCGCTGGGCCCGCGAAGGCGAAAGCCTGAAGCTGCTCAACGAGCAGACGGTCGAACTCACGCCCTACTACGGCGTGGTCTGCGACGGCGACACGCCGTCGTGCATCGCCGGCATCATGGGCGGCGAAAAGAGCTCCGTCTCCGAAACGACGACCGACCTCTTCATCGAGGCCGCCTTCTGGCAGCAGCTCGCCATCCAGGGCCGCTGCCGCAAGCTCAACTTCTCGACGGACGCCGCCTACCGCTTCGAGCGCGGCGTCGACTTCGGCACGAACGCCCAGCACATGGAATACGTCACGCGCCTCGTCCTCGAGATCTGCGGCACGTCCGAAACCCGCGTGGGCCCGGTCGACGACCAGATCGTCAACCTCCCCGAAAGGAAGCCCGTCACGATGCGTGTCGCCCGCTGCCTGAAGGTGGTCGGCATGGACATCCCCGTCGAGGCCATGCACAACACGTTCACGCGCCTCGGCTTCGAATACACGTTCGACGGCGAGGTCTTCACGGTTCAGGCTCCGTCGCACCGCTTCGACATCGAGATCGAGGAGGACCTCATCGAGGAGGTTGCCCGTCTCTACGGCTACGAAAAGCTTCCCGACCGTCCGCCGCTCGCCCGCATTGCGATGAAGTCTCCGAAGGAGGCCTCCCGCACGGGTCACGCGCTTCGCCGTGAAATGGCCGTCCTCGGCTATCAGGAGCTCATCAACTTCTCGTTCGTGCCCGAAGCCTGGGAAAAGGACTTCGCCGGCAACGACGCGCCGATCCGCCTGCTCAACCCGATCGCGAGCCAGCTTTCCGTCATGCGCACGCAGCTCGTGGGCGGTCTCGTCGACATCCTGAAGTACAACCTCAACCGCAAGGCCGAACGAGTCCGCGTCTTTGAGCTCGGCCGCGTGTTCTTCCCGGATCCCGCCGTGCTTGACGGTCCGTGGTCCGTCAAGGGCGTGCGCCAACCGTCCCACATCGCAGGCCTCGCCTACGGCACGGCCAGCGACGTTCAGTGGGGCGTCGAAGCCCGCCGCGTCGACTTCTACGACGTCAAGGGCGACGTCGAGCGCCTCGTCGCTCCGCTCAAGGCCCGCTTCG
>OHBR01000897.1_pt1 | contig 12685 bp, 9 predicted proteins | sample 1577461 | NCBI WGS metagenome assembly OHBR01 (sample SAMEA3879579, study PRJEB24766) | human gut metagenome | biome: human-associated habitat; feature: feces | place: USA | collected 1985/1987
CCTGTATATGAATACTATACATCAAAAACTAAAATAAATAATGTAGGTATTATACCAGATATAGTTGTAAATGATAAATTAATGGATGATTGGGTAAAAAAAATATGAAAATAGAAAAATTTGGAAGATACTATATTATACAAGCAATCTTGATTATATTTGAGGTTGTGATCAATCTGATCATTTTTGCAGTTCCGCTCGCGGTAAATCAGATCATCAATGGAAAACTTGCACTGACGGATCGTGTGATAGCATTTATCATAGGGTTTATGCTGCTTGAGATTTGTATCCAGTTTGTCTATCTATTGATCGAGCTGCACATGCAAAAAGAGTACAAGAAAAATTTGTCGAAGGAAATTTACCAGAAAATCTATTCCATGAAATACGCATCAATCATAAAGTACGGTGCAACGTACCTGACGGAGCGGGCAGACTCGACGGTGCTCACATTGGCGAATCTGTATATTATGTCGGTCCCGATACTGACTGCAAAATCACTGGTTATTTTGTTGATTCTGTTATACTCCCTGACCATCAATATTTTTATTTTTCTGGTGATGCTGTTTATCTTGATACTCAATGTGGCTGGATTTTATATCCTGAATAAAAATTTACTGAAAAAATCAGCCGAGATGCAGCGGATTATTCCAAAGGAGCGAAAAGACATTTATCAGATCGCCAATCAGGTAGATTTTATCAAGCAGAATGAAGACAATACAAATCTGAATGACATACTTGAAAAACATTTAGAAATTATCGAACAGGAAAATAAAAGGGTAAATGTTTATGCGCGTGGGATGAGTGAAGTCATCGATTTTTTTAACATGTTCGCCCAAAACATTATTTTGATCGTGGTATTTTATATGTATCTGCAGGGGAATACAAAATTAAACAGCATTTTTACAATTTCGATTCTCATGTCGTATCTTTTACCTGCCATCTCAAATATTGTGAAGGTAAACCTGAATTTAAGAGAGGTAAAGGCAAGCCGGGAATTTTTACAGCTTGTGGAGGATGAGCAGGAACAGAGTGGAGATATAAAGATAGATCATATTGATGATGTCGCGGTCGATATGGAAAAACTTCAGACGATGGACGGGATCTTACTGGCAAAAGATATTCATATCCAGGCAAAAAAGGGAGATATCATTGGAATCGTGGGGGAGTCCGGTTGTGGAAAAACGACACTGATGAAAAGTATTTTAAAATTCTGGGATCAGAATACCGGAATTAAGATCAATGGAATCCCGCTGGAGAATATTGAAAACCATTCCCTTCGGAAACAAATGTCATTTTATTCGCAGAATGTGCCAATCATAACAGGTTCATTTTATGATAACTTAAACTTTGGGCGCAGGAAAATGGAACCGGAGGTATACCAGAACATTCGTTTTTTAGATAAATTTACAAAAGAACGTGATATCTTTACACCTTTTATTCTGGAAAATGGCAACAATCTGTCCGGCGGTGATAAACAAAGAATCGCACTGGCTAGAATGTATACCGAGGAGGCAGAGGTTCTGATTTTAGACGAACCGACAAGTTCACTGGATGAAACGACCGAAAAGGATATTTTAGATGGGATCAGCCACTGCCCGGATAAGATTATCTTTCTGATCACACATCGAAAAGAGAATTTGAGGTACTGTAATAAAATTTACCAGATCCGTGACAAAAGAATGGTAAGCGTGAAAAACGTTGATGAGTTATCAAAATAAGTCAGAACAAAAAAACAGGGTGGCAGCACCCTGTTTTTTTACCATCCACCGCCTAAAACCGACCACCTGCCGCAAATCAGTAGAAACCGTTCCAGACATTGCCTATAATGACATCAGAAAGGAGGAAGTGAGAAAATGCAAATAGAAATAAAACTCGACGAATCCTGCAAAGAACCCAAGATCATCATCCATACAGACAAGATGACCGAAGAAGTATCGCAGATCGTAAAGCTGCTGTCGGAGGAAAAACCGGAAGTCTTTGCGGCGATTCACGAGAATGGCGAAATCATTTTGTTAGAACAGACGGAAATAATACGGATCTATGCAGAAAATGACAGGGTATATGCAAAGACAAAAGACGGCAGCTACCGGTTAAAGGCAAGGCTGTATGAGTTAGAGGAGAGACTGAACAAAAAAATGTTTATCCGCATCTCCAATTCGGAGATCATTAACCTGAAAGAAGTAAAAAAATTTGACTTAAGTTTTTCCGGGACGATCTGTGTTTCGATGTCAGACAAAACAGCAACGTATGTTTCAAGGCGTTACGTCAGAAAAATCAAACAGGTATTGGGATTATAGAAATGGTGGTGTGTGTGAAAAATATATTTTTCATACACAGGAATGGAGGTTATCATGAAAAAAAGAATTTTATGCAGAGCGCTTATAGGTGCGCCGATCGGTCTGGCAATCAGTACTGCAATCACAATTTTTTCTTCACTCATATACGGTGACGGAAATTATTATCCGGTTGTCCCGGCATTGGTGGAGCAGTGTGGAAATGAAATTAATGCGGTCGTGGCGCAGATGATCGCATCTTTGCTGTACGGTGCAGTCTGGGCAGGCGCGTCCGTGATATGGGAGATGGATGACTGGAGCCTGCTGCGGCAGACAGTGACTCATCTGCTGGCAGGTTCGATTGCAACATTTCCGGTTGCATATCTGATGTATTGGATGAAACATAGCATTGCAGGGGTCGTTGTGTATTTTGCGATATTTATCGGAATCTATGTTGGAATCTGGATCACATTATACAGCAGGGCAAAGAGAGAGGTCACAAAGCTGAATGAAAAAGTAAGTTTACAAAACCGGTAAGAGATCTGTTTTTTATTGCAAAACACCGCTCCATTTGCAGGTATTTTTCTAAAAAAAGAAATGATACATTGAAGAAAATGAGAAACTTGCAGGAGGGGGACTGCTGTATGGAACACAGGTTCTTACAGCAGCAAGGCAGAAAATGGAGAAAAATATAAAATTTGAACAGAACACACCGCTGTGGGATAACAGTCTTTCGATAGAAGAACGTCTTGACTATCTGACAGGGGCAATGACGCTTGAAGAAAAAATACACTGTCTGACAACCGGATGCCCTGACATTCCGAGGCTTGGAATCCGGGCAACTTATATGGGCGGTGAGGCTGCACACGGGATTGAGGCGAGACATGACCAGGCATTTAATAAAGGGGAGCCGGAGCCGACCACAGCTTTCACTCAGCCGATCGGTATGAGTGCGAGTTTTGACAGGGAGCTGATCAGAGAATGTGGTCGCGCTGTCGGCGAGGAAGCCAGGGCTTTGTATACAAGAAATGGTGGAGGCGGGCTCTGCCGCTGGGCGCCAACGATTGATATGGAGCGCGATCCGAGATGGGGAAGGACGGAAGAGTCATACGGCGAAGATCCGTATCTGACCGGAGAGATGGCGGGCGCATATATCCGCGGTATGAGGGGCGAGGATCCTTTTTATATCCGTTGCGGGGCAACGCTGAAACATTTTTACGCAAACAATGTGGAGAAAGACCGCATTAAGATTTCATCTTCCGTAGACAGGAGAAATAAAAACGAATATTATTTAAAACCGTTCAAAAAGGCGATCATGGAGGGCGGCGCGGAGGCAGTCATGACCTCCTACAATGAGATCAACGGGATTCCGGCGATCGTCAATGACGAGGTGCGCCATGTTTTAAAAGGCACCTATGGACTGCCGGGGCATGTGGTCTGTGACGGAGGCGATTTTTCACAGACGGTGAACGACCATCATTTTTATCAGACGCACGGGGAAACACTGGCAAATGGATTAAAGGCTGGTGTTGACTGTTTCACGGATGATGGAGAGATTGTTTATGCTGCGGCAAGGGAGGCATTAGATAACGGCTGGATCACGGAAAAAGATATTGATGAATCGGTGCGCAATTCGTTCCGGACAAGGATAAGGCTTGGCATGTTTGATAAAGAGGGCGACTGCCCGTATCAGAACATGGGCGAAGAATATATCAACAATGAGGAACACAAACAACTTGCGCGTAAAATGGCGGATGAGGCGGTTGTCCTTTTGAAAAATGAAAATGAAATTCTTCCGTTTGATGAAAATACAGTAAAAAATGTAGCAGTAGTAGGTCCACTCTCTGATGTGTGGTACAAGGACTGGTATTGTGGCATCCCTCCTTATGAGGTTACTGTCTTAGATGGAATCAGAGAAGCATTTCCAAATGCAAAGATCAGTCATGAAACAGGACTTTCTGAGATCCGCATCCGTTTGACGGATCAAACCGGTAATAACTGCTATGTGGGACTGGATGAGAATACCCGGTTAAAACTGGTAATAAAAGAGCAGGCAGAAACATTTATTTTGAATGACTGGGGCTGTGGCAGCATGACCCTGGTGGCAAAAAGCAACGGCAGATTTGTCACTTTAGAGGAGGATACAGATATCATCAAGGCGGACAAAAAAGAAGCCTTTGGGTGGTTTGTCCGTGAGTTGTGGAATTTGAAGCAGGAAAAAAACGGTTTTACACTGGAAAGCTGGAATAAGAAGCAGGTAATTGTGGATAAAGATGGTCATTTTTCGATCTGCGTGGATAATCCGCCGGCAAGATTTGAGATAGAGATCGTAAAAGACGGGAAAACTGCTGCGGAGAAAACAGTGAAAGGAGCTGATCATGTGATAGCAGTCATTGGCTGCAATCCGGTCATCAACAGCAAAGAGGAAGTTGACCGCACCACGATCGCACTTCCGACGGAGCAGGAAGAACTGGTAAAACGGGTGGCAGCCGTGAATCCAAACACCATTGTGGCTTTGATCAGCAACTATCCGTATGCCATCGGTGAACTGGAGAAAAAAGTTCCGGCGATCCTGCTGTCTGCATCGGGCAGTCAGGAACTTGGTCATGGAATCGCAGATGTGCTGACCGGAAAAGCAGCAGCTGCGGGACGATTAAATATGACATGGTACCGTTCGGATGAAGATCTGCAGGATATGAACGACTATGATATCATTCAGGGAAAACGCACTTACCAGTATTTTGACAGAGAAGTGCTCTATCCGTTTGGATATGGTCTGACTTATGCAGCATTTTCCTACGAAAAAATGCAGATCAAAAAAGAACGCGGCTGTATCAAAGTGAGCTGTTTTATCAAAAATACCGGGGAAAGAAGTGCCGATGAAGTAGTACAGCTTTATGTGCATAAAAAGGGTTCCCGTGTGCAGCGTCCGATCCGGCAGTTTGTTGGGTTTGAGCGCATTCATGATATTCAGCCCAAAGAAACCAGAAAGGTCACATTTATGGTACAGTTGTGGGAGTTAGAATACTATGATGTGATCTCAGAGCGCATGATCTTAGAAGACGGAATGTATCAATTCATGGCAGGCGCATCGTCACAGGATATCCGCTTAGAACAGAGTATTGAAATTGACGGAACACATGCCGGAAAAAGAAATCCGTTCCAGGCAACTGCTGCCGACTGTTATGATGCATATGACCACATGTTTTTACATCGGGGAATCAACGGTTCATCCTGTGTGATTCCTGGCTGTGCCGGAGATGATCCGGATGAGATGAAAGAACAGCCGGTGAGTGGAAAGTTAATTTATCATGATTTTGTATTCAGCAAAAAGCCGCTCAGGCTGAACATCACGTTAAAAGTATTAGAACCGGTCAAGGTGACTGTGACAGGGAAAAATGTCGCAACAGTCACTGCAGAGCCGGTGGACTGTTACCGGATGTTAGAGATGGATCTGCCGGAAAATTTTATTGAAACCGGAAAACCGGAAACCATTCAGATCCAGGTGGAGGGAAAATGTAAGATATCCAAATTTGTGTTTGCCTGATAAAAAATTCACAATTGAACCGCGCGCAGTGAAGTGTTATAGTATGTTCTGGATGATATTCCGTATACAGGAAATCATACCAGAACATATTTTTTATCAGAAAAAGAATATAAAACCAGGAAAACCGCTTGTATCCGTCAGTCGACGGAATGAGACAGTCGCATGCTGCTTCACAAAACGGGGAGTGAAATCCGGTTCACATTTTGCTCCGCCAGACAAAGGGGGAAAATCACCTGTCCGTCAGAGGAGGATTGCATGCAGATCAGTTTTATTGGCGCCGGGAAGGTCGGCGTGTCACTCGGAAAATATTTTATCAGTAAGGGCAGGAAAGTAGGAGGTTATTATAGTCTGAGCCCTGAGTCTGCCGCATGGGCAGCAAATTTTACAAACACAAAGCAATATCAAAGTATCGAAGAAATCATTAGCAGCAGCGACATGATCTTTTTTACCGTGCCCGATGATAAGATCGGGGAAGTATGGGAGGTGGCAAAACCGTATGCCCACGGTAAAATCATTGCACACTGCAGTGGGATTCACAGTTCAAACATCTTTTCTGATATAGATCGTACTGGTAGTATGGCCTATTCTATTCATCCACTCTGTGCCGTCAGTGACAGGGAAACATCCTGGCAGGCACTTGGTGACGTACTGTTCACCATTGAGGGGGATGAGCGAAATATCTCCAATATCCAGAACATGTTTGCGCAGATGGGAAACCGGACGTGTTTTATTTCTGCGGAAAACAAAATCAAATATCATGCAGCGGCATCTCTGGCATCGAACCACATGACAGCGGTATTTTTTATGGCGCAAAAACTATTCTTAGAGTGTGGTTTTTCAATGCAGCAGGCAAACGAGGAATTGTACCGGCTTGCAAAAGGCAATCTGGAAAATATTCACGCACAGGGATGTGCAGGTTCCCTGACCGGACCTGTGGAGCGCGGGGACAAAAATACCGTACAGAAACATATGGATGCATTAGATGCTGACATGAAAAATGCCTATCTGGAAAATGCAAAGCAGCTTTTAGAGATCGCAGAGCAGAAAAATCCGGACAGAGATTATGCGGCAATGAGAGAAATTCTCATGCCGACAGAGATTGGAGAATGACAATGAAAAACACAGTAGTAACTTTGCAGAAGCAAAAACACGAGCACGACAAAATCACGATGGTGACGGCTTACGATTACACGACCGCGAAGATCATGGATGAATCCGGCGTGAATACGATCTTAGTCGGGGATTCACTTGGCATGGTCATGCTTGGCTATGAGGATACGTTATCCGTGACCATGGAAGATATGATCCATCACACGGCAGCAGTGACCAGAGGTGCAAAAAATGCATTTGTTGTTGCAGATATGCCGTTTATGTCCTATCAGACTTCCGTCTATGATGCAGTGGTAAACGCTGGGCGTCTGATGAAAGAGGGCAGGGCAAACGCAGTCAAATTAGAGGGCGGCGTGGAATTTGCCCCACATATCAAGGCAATCGCACAGGCATCAATCCCGGTTGTTGCACATCTTGGACTGACGCCGCAGTCGGTCAATGCGTTTGGCGGATTTAAAGTGCAGGGAAAAGACATTGAGGCGGCACAGAAGCTGATCGAGGATGCAAAAGCAGTCGAGGAGGCAGGTGCATGCATGGTCGTATTAGAATGTGTACCGGCAAAACTGGCAAAGAAAATCACGGAAATGCTGAAAGTTCCGACCATCGGTATCGGTGCAGGCGCAGACTGTGACGGACAGGTGCTTGTTTATCAGGATCTGCTTGCCATGTATGGGGATTTCCGTCCAAAATTCGTAAAAGTATTTGCAAATGTCGGCGATGCAATGCGTGAGGGAATGGCGGCATACATCAAAGAAACCAAAGAGGGAACTTTCCCTTCGGCAGAGCATTGTTTTAAAATAGACGATTCCGTGATCGAAAAATTATATTAGGAGGAACATACACATGAAAATCGTATCAACCATAAATGAAGTGAGAGAACAGGTAAAAGAATGGAAAAAAGAAGGGAATACGATCGGGTTTGTTCCGACCATGGGATATTTGCATGAAGGTCATGCGAGCCTTATCGATGCAGCACGTAAAAATAACGGCAAAGTAGTGGTCAGTATTTTTGTCAATCCGATCCAGTTCGGGCCAAACGAAGATTTAGACAGCTATCCGAGAGATTTAGAGCACGATGCAAAACTCTGTGAGGAACACGGCGTGGATCTGATCTTCCATCCGACACCAGAAGAAATGTATGGGGATAACTTCTACACCTTTGTGGATATGGATGTGCTCACAAAAGAACTCTGTGGATTAAGCAGGCCGGTTCACTTCCGCGGCGTTTGTACGGTCGTATCCAAACTGTTTAACATTGTGACTCCGGACAATGCATACTTCGGACAGAAGGATGCACAGCAGTTAGCAATCATCAAACGTATGGTAAAAGACTTAAATATGCCACTTTCCATCCACGGCTGCCCGATCATCCGTGAGGAGGATGGACTTGCAAAGAGCTCCAGAAATACATATCTTTCCCCGGAGGAGAGAAAAGCAGCACTCGTGCTGAGCCGCTCTGTTTTCCTTGGTGAAAAAATGGTGAAAGAGGGAGAACGCGACTGTAAAAAAGTCATCGCTGCAATGACTGAAGAAATCGAGAAAGAGCCGCTTGCGAAGATTGATTATGTCAAAATCGTAGACTTATCCACAATGCAGCAGATCGATACCATAGAGCACGGCATACTTGCAGCAATGGCAGTATACATCGGAAAAACCAGACTGATTGACAACTTTATGATCGAGGACTAGAAAAGAGGAAAAAATGACTATTTCAATGTTAAAAGGAAAAATCCACCGCGCGACCGTAACGCAGGCGGAGCTTGACTATGTGGGAAGCATTACCGTAGACATCCAGCTTTTAGAGGATGCCGGCATTTTTGAGTATGAGAAAGTGCAGATCGTGGATGTGAATAATGGCGCACGTTTTGAGACTTATACGATCGCAGGAGAGCGCGGCAGTGGAGTCATCTGTTTAAACGGTGCGGCAGCCCGCATGGTACAGACCAACGACAAAGTAATCATCATGGCATATGCAGATGTGACACCGGAGGAAGCAAAACAGCAGAAACCGGTCGTTGTGTTTGTGGATGAAAACAACCACACCACGGAGATCACAAACTATGAACGTCACGGGGAGATATCGGCGATCCGTTAAAAAATTTACTGTTTAAACAAATATGAAGGCTGTATTTAAAAAGGTTAAAGATACCTGAAATTCCAGAAACAGATGACCGGGAGTAAACGGTAACAGTTGAATCATAAAAAGCAATCAGTTATAATTATTTATAATTGATTGCTTTTTTAATCATGGAAACATATTTTTGTAGAACAGAATTTATTTTTGCAAAAAGATTTTTAATTACATGGAGGAAAATATGCCGCAGAACTGTTATGAACTCGTATGGATATTTATCATTTATGCCTTTATCGGCTGGTGTACGGAGGTTTCTTACGCTGCATTAGACCGTGGAATTTTCGTAAACCGTGGATTTTTAAACGGGCCGTACTGTCCGATCTATGGTTGTGGTGTTGTGATTGTCGTTGCGGTGCTCACTCCATTGAAAGACAATCTGCTGATATTGTTTATCGGGTCTTTTTTGCTGACCTCCATTCTGGAATATATTACTGGATATTTACTGGAAAAAGTATTTCATAACCAGTGGTGGGATTATTCTGACAAACCGTTTAATATTCACGGTTATGTCTGTCTGAAATTTTCGATTTACTGGGGACTGGCATGTACTTTCATCATGGATGTGCTGCACCCGATCATTTATAAAGGAATCACACTGATGCCGCATATTGTCGGAATGATTTTAATTTGCATTATCATGACCGTATTTTTTGTGGACTGTGGCATTACCGTAGCAACGATCCTGAAATTCAATAAACGGCTCAAAGTCATGGATGAGATGGCAGAACGCATCCACAAACTTTCCGATGAGATCGGGGAAAACATTTATGAAAACGTGACGGACATCGTGGAAAAATCAGAAGAGTTCCAGGAAACACATGCCGAACTGTTAGATAAATTAGCGGAGACAACCGGGGCTGCGAAGGATAAGATTGCCGAAACAACCGGAACTGCTAAAAATAAAATTACCGGCACAACAGAAACAGCCAGAGAAAAAATCGCCGAGACGACCGGAAATGCAAAAGAGAAGATCACAGATACCGCTGCAAATGCAAAACTTGCAATTTCAGAAAATATCATGGAAGCAAAGAGCAGTTTCGAGGCAAAGAAAAATGCCTGGACTGAAAAATCGGAAGAGTGGAAGAAAAACCGCGAAAAACAAAAAGCGGAGCTTTCTGAACTCTCTGAGAAATACGAACATCTTTTTGAAGAAAAGAACTTTGGCTTTCAGCGTTTGATGAAAGCATTCCCGGATATGAAGTCAAGAGAAAATGATAAGACTTTGACGGAATTTAAAAAACACTTTCATTTAGACAAGCCGGAACAAAAATAAAACAGATGCGCAGCGGGCAGCAGTGGACGCAGAAATGGAGAAAACATGATCAGAACAGTCGATACAAAAATAATTACAGAAAATGTCAAAGAGATGTGCATTGAAGCAAACCATTATCTTTCCAAAGATATGGATATTGCAATGAAAAATGCGGTTACAACGGAAAAATCCGAACTTGGCAGGAAAATATTAAATCAGCTTCAGGATAACTTAAAGATTGCGGATGAAGAGATGATACCGATCTGTCAGGATACCGGAATGGCAGTTATCTTTTTGGAAGTGGGGCAGGATGTTCATTTTGAGGGAGAGGCGATTGAGGATGCCATCAACGAGGGCGTGCGTCAGGGTTACACGGAAGGCTATTTGCGGAAATCCGTTGTGAAAGATCCTCTGATCCGTGAAAATACGAAGGACAATACCCCGGCGGTTATCCATTATTCCATCGTTCCGGGGGATAAAGTAAAGATTACCATTGCACCAAAAGGATTTGGAAGTGAGAACATGAGCCGTGTCTTCATGCTAAAACCGGCGGATGGTATCGAGGGAGTAAAAGATGCTGTATTGACAGCCGTAAAAGATGCGGGGCCGAATGCATGTCCGCCTATGGTTGTGGGAGTCGGGATCGGTGGAACATTTGAAAAATGTGCGATCCTTGCCAAAAAGGCGCTGACACGACCGGTCGGGGAACATTCCGATATTCCTTATGTCAAAGACATGGAAGAAGAACTGTTAGGAAAAATCAACCGGCTTGGTATTGGACCGGGAGGACTTGGCGGTACGACAACAGCACTTGCCGTCAATATCAATACCTATCCGACCCATATCGCGGGACTTCCTGTGGCAGTCAACATCTGTTGTCATGTAAACCGTCATGTGGTAAGGGCAGTTTAAAGGAGGATAGTGTGAAAAATAAGATTTTTTACACTGCAAATGAAAACGTTGTTTTCATTGAAAAACAGCGCAAGAATGGGGATTAATATGTACACATTTATCTGCGAAGATTCTCCCAACGGGATTTTTTCCGGCATTTATGATGCATGGGATTTTAAAGTAAATCAAAATAAAAAATATCCAGCCGGCAGCACAGCGACTGACACTTCTTCCCGCATGTACCCGCATGCCTGCTCGCACGAAGATATCCACCTTGTCTGCCATGAGCCGGACAATTATCAACTGTTTTATGAGTATATCCATGTGGAAACTTCCACAGAAAAATCAGATAAAGTCGCCCGTACCATCCAGTGCAGGCTTGGCAGTGAATTTTACGATGCCATTTTAAATGCGATCCTCTCCATTGTTCCCGCGAAAAAGAATGACTTAGACAAAGCCGACGCTATTTACCACACTCTTGTACTTGGTCTGAATACAGCCGCCGGAGCACGCGCCATCCATGATCTCTCCAATCCTTATGTCCACCGCCTGTTTCATGAGGTCTATACGGGGGTGGACGTGCGTCAGAAAAGGGCGCTTCCCGTCGTCGCTCTTCGCAGGCTTCTTTATGAAGATCCCCAGTCTGACCGTCTCCGCCGTACCCAGGCTATCGCTGCTCTGATGTTCCAGTTCTGCGGGATGTCTTTCGCCGATCTGAGCCATTTGGAGAAATCCGCTCTTGATAGCAACGTGCTGCGCTACAATCGTGTCAAGACGAAGACTCCCATGAGCGTTGAGGTTCTGGACAGCGCAAAGGAGATGCTCGACCAGCTCCGGAACCGACAGTCTCCCCGTCCCGGTTGTCCCGACTACCTTTTCAGCATTCTTCAAGGTGATAAGAAAAGGAAGGATGAGAGAGCCTACCGTGAATACCAGTCCGCTCTCCGAAGATTCAACTACTGTCTGAAGTCTCTGGCAAAGCGGCTGCGTCTCAACTTCCCCGTCACTTCCTACACGCTTCGTCATTCATGGGCTACTACTGCCAAGTACCGTGGTGTCCCTATCGAGATGATCAGCGAGTCGCTTGGTCATAAGTCCATCAAGACTACGCAGATTTATCTGAAAGGCTTTGAACTGAAAGAGCGTACGGAGGTAAACCGGATGAATTTGTCTTACGTAAAGCGGTGCGGAGTAGGTCAGTGTATCTGATTTAGAAGCTTGATATACAGTGTTTATCGGTGTGCGTTACTTCTTAGGTAACGGAATGATTCATGGCGCAAAGATGGACATATTTATGAAAATACGCAAACAAAAATGAAATTATTTTCGGAAAATGAATCAAATGCAGGCATAGCTGATGAATATTGCAATATTCGTGTTATGTCTTTTTTTTATTCCAATTCATGAAAAACACCTTCACTTCTGCTTTATTTCCTGAATACCAGTCCTCTTCTGATGTTTTCGTTGAAAAAAGTTCC
>OHBR01000922.1_pt1 | contig 12402 bp, 9 predicted proteins | sample 1577461 | NCBI WGS metagenome assembly OHBR01 (sample SAMEA3879579, study PRJEB24766) | human gut metagenome | biome: human-associated habitat; feature: feces | place: USA | collected 1985/1987
GATACGAAGGTCAGCGTGCCCCGTTTCTTCATGGCGTTGGCCTCGCTGGCGTTTGCGGTGTATATGGTTCCCGGTTTGTGGGGAGCGCCGTTGAAGGCGGTCAGTGCCTTTGCGCCGCCCATGCAGACGCAGGATTTCAACCTTTACAATAATGAGGTGCATGCCAGGTTCGACGATTACGACCTCGGTATGGAGTATGCCCGCCAGCATGGCAAGCCCGTGATGCTCGACTTCACCGGCTACGGCTGCGTGAACTGCCGTAAGATGGAGCTTGCCGTATGGACCAACCCGAAGGTGAGCGACATCATCAACAACGACTATGTGCTTATCACGCTCTACGTCGACAACAAGACCCCGCTTCCTTCTCCCGTGAAGATTGTGGAGAACGGCACGGAACGCACGCTGCGCACCGTAGGCGACAAATGGAGCTATCTGCAGCGTGTCAAGTTCGGCGCCAATGCGCAGCCCTTCTACGTGCTGATTGACAACGAAGGCAAGCCGCTCAACAAGTCCTACTCCTACGACGAGGATATACCTAAGTATATCGAGTTCCTGCAGACCGGACTGGAGAATTATAAGAAAGAGAAATAAATAGAATTGGAAAAAGGATGCTTGTAAAAAGGCATCCTTTTTTCACTAAATCCCCTTTTTGTATGAAACACATTATAGACATTGATGCTTGGGAACGCCGGGATAACTACGGCTTTTTCCGCAGTTTTGTAAATTCCTTGTATTCCGTCACCACAGAGATTGACTGCACGGAAGCCAGTGCTGCAGCCCGGGCTGCAAAGCGCTCCTTTTTCCTTTATTATCTGTATGCTGTGGTGCGTTCGGCCAATGAAGTCGATGAACTCCGTTACCGTACCGACAAGGAAGGCCGGGTTGTTTTTCACGACCGGGTGGACATCATTTCTCCGATAGCCGTTCCTGGGAAAACATTCTATACCGTGCGCATTCCCTATTACGAAGACTTTGAACGTTTCTATGCCGAAGCCTACGCCTTGATAACAAACATGCCCGAGGACGGTGACCCTTATGGAGCCGAAAAGATTCTTGCCGAGCAAGGCGATTACGATGTGGTCCATCTGAGTGCGGTTCCCAAAATGTATTTCACCTCGATAACCTATACACTTGCCGAAGCAGGCAACGGTTGCAGTTATCCGTTGATGACTGCCGGCAAGGCCGTATCTCGTGAAGGCCGTCTGGTATTTCCTCTTTCCATTTATGTGAACCATGCTTTTGTCGACGGTTCTCATTTGACCTCCTTCTTCGGAAAGGTGGAGGAGTATTTGAAAGAGATTTCACATAAATGAATCACCCCAAATAAATAATCTATGAAACGCTTATAAGGGTGTTTTTTCATGCTACAAATATATATATATATGATGCCATACATATATGGCAACTTTGAGTTGTTTTTTGTATCTCGGTTTCTGTTTTTTAAGTATCATTGAAAAATCGGAAATGTGCAGACAAGATTTGTAGTATTACAGAATTGTTACAGAATTTATCCTTACCTTTGACACTTTAACAGAATAAGCGTATGGTAAGTAATATATCTTCATGCACGAAAGTACTTGTTTTGCCGATAGTTCTATGGGTTGTTTCGTCTTTTTCCCTGCGGGCGCAGGAGAAGGATTTTGCCACTTGGGCGAATGCCGGTTTCGAATATAAGTTGAAGCCGGCATTTACTGTTTCCGGTGGGCTGGAGTGGCGTACAAAGGATGATTTGGGAAAGACAGACCGGTGGGGGCTGAAGGTGGGGGGAAGCTATAAGCTGTTGCCTTTCCTGAAGCTTGGAGCTGGGTATGAGACGCATTACCGCAATCGGGGGGCAGATGGCTGGAAGTTCCGGCACCGCTACCGTTTGGAAGGCACTCTGTCTGCCCGTGTGCAAAGGGTGAAACTGTCCTTGCGTGAGCGCTTTCAGCATACGTTCGATGGGCATAGAGATGAGTTCCGCTTGCGCTCGCGTGCGAAGTTTGCCTATGACATTCCGAAGTGCAAGCTGGAACCGTATGCTTCGGCCGAGATGTATAATGGTTTGAATAAGACAGAGCACTTCGGAGTAAAGCGGATGCGCTATCGTGGGGGTATTACGTTGCCCTTGTCCGAGCGCTGGGAGGCGGACATCTTCTATTGCAGGCAATGGGAGAAGGATAAGCGGAAGGATATAGTAGGGGTGGAGTGTGTTTATAGCTTTTGAGGGGAGATGAGGGCTGAAAGCCTTTTTTTACTTTTTGTTCTTCCGGTACTCCTTTTTCAGATAAAAGTTGAATCCGGCATATATTTGGAGGGTGCCGAACCCGTTGTTCAGGGAGAAACTGTTTTTGTAGTAGTCGTATGTCCGTCCTACGAATGAGGTACCCACGAAGTATTTGCTGTTGTTGTATACCACACCTGCACGCAGAATGAAGTCGATATTGAAATTCTTGTACCAGTCGTCCGCTTCCCGCTCTTCTGTCTTCTCTATGCGTGATGTCTTGTAGGCGACAGCCGGATTGAACGACAGGCATGCGAGGCAGTTGCGGGCAAACACCCAATTGTAGGCATAGCCGGCGTTGAGGCTGATGTTCGTGTATTTGATATGTTTCACCTTCATACCCGGGTTCATGGTTTCCTGAATGATTTCGGGCAGCTTGGTATAGTCGAAGTTCAGATTGTGGGTGGATACGGAGAATCCGGCAATGAAAGAACCTGCATTGCAGCGCTGGTTGGTGGACTGGCTGAAGGCGGCTGGATAGGAGAAACGTCGATTGTTGAAAATGTAATACAGATTTAATCCCTTCATCTTTACTTTCAATCCGTTGAAATCTTCGGAATAATTGGAGGGAATCTCGTCGGAAAAGCCGGATACCTTGTGTATCTTATAGTCGTTTCCGGTGCTGCGATAGAAAATGTCGACTCCCAGTTTGGAACTGTAAAGACTGAGATCAAACTCCGTACCGCGCTTTTTCTTGCTTTTCTTTCCGTAGAGCCAGTCCGTATCGACAGCCCATCCCAGGAATATCCAACGCCATCCGAAGTAAGCGCCTATCTTGTTGTGAGGGTTGGGCGAGAAACGGAGCCGCTGGTCGTCATTGCCCACGGAGTAATACTCGTAATTGGTGAAATGGTCGAGCATCAGGGCGTAATTGTATCGGTTGGGACTGATATAGGTAGTGTCGAAGTCGCTGAAGTTGAGGAATTTCTTCAATGCTTTTCCGAAGGTGTTTTTATATACGATGCTGTCGCATGCGACAGAACCGTTCTCCTTGTTTTGCGCAAACAATGAGAATGTAAATAATATCCATAAGCAGAAAAAGGCCCCTCTTTGCATCTTGTTGTTCTCTCTCATTTATACAAAGCTAAATAAAATAACCGGTTTTTGAACAGTATCCCGCTAATTTTTCTCTGAAAAAGGCATCAATAATTTGTAGTTCTCAATCGGAATGACTAATATTGAACGTCTTATTGAGAGACTTTATGAATCAAAACCAGATAAAGAAGAATACGATATGAAGAAGATTATCAATCCGTGGAAAGATATGGAGGGCTACAACTGTTTCGGTTGCTCTCCTGACAATGAAGCCGGTGTGAGAATGGAGTTTTATGAGGACGGTGACGAGGTGGTGAGCATCTGGAAGCCGCGTCCGGAGTATCAAGGGTGGCTGAATACGTTGCATGGAGGCATCGAAAATGGAAACCCGCTTCCGCAAATCCATATCGACCAACGACACGCATGTGGTGCTGCGGGCTTCGCTTCGCGAGCAGAAGCGGAATATTGCTATCATAGAAGCACGCCTGTATAATAGCATGGGCGAACTTTGCACAGAAGCCACTTGCACCTACTTTACCTTTCCGAAGGAGAAGGCGGAAGCGGAAATGCATTTCCATAGCTGCGAAGTAGAGCAGGAGGAAATATTGCCGTTGATTTAATTGTTTCACCACAGATTACACAGATTTGCATAGATTGGAATAAAAATAATCTGTGCAAATCTGTGTAATTTGTGGTGAACTAAGATGAATTTGAAAGAAAAAATAAACTTTTTGTGATAAATCTTTTGGAGTTTCAAACTTTTAGTTTACTTTTGTCGCATTAAAATCCAAAAAATATGAAGAATATCGTTGCACATCATCACCATCATCATCCTAACGAATAACTCGGTGGGCGTATGAGTGTATATGTACAACAGATGACATAACAGACGAGGCTTGCCGAATATTGGTAAGCCTCGTTTTGTTTTCTGTCATCTCATTCAAAATAGTAAATAGTAAATCGTAAAATAGTAAATAACCTTATGTTAAGAATTGCAGTACAAGCTAAGGGTCGTCTGTATGACGAGACCATGTCGTTTTTGGGAGAATCGGATATAAAGTTGAGTGCCATGAAGCGCTCGTTGTTGGTGCAGTCGTCAAACTTTCCTCTTGAAGTGTTGTTTCTGAGGGATGACGACATTCCGCAGTCTGTGGCTACCGGAGTGGCTGATATAGGAATTGTGGGTGAGAATGAATTTGTTGAGAAGAATGAGGATGCAGAGATAATCAAGCGTCTGGGATTCAGCAAATGCCGTCTGTCTCTTGCCATGCCGAAGGATATTGAGTATCCGGGGGTGAAGTGGTTTCACGGAAAGAAGATTGCGACATCTTATCCGGGTATCCTTTCCGGCTTTTTGAAAGAGAATGGGGTGAATGCGGAGATACACGTCATTACGGGGTCGGTAGAAGTGGCGCCGGGCATCGGTCTGGCAGATGCCATTTTCGATATTGTAAGTTCCGGTTCTACGCTGGTGAGCAACCGTTTGAAGGAAGTGGAGGTTGTGATGAAGTCCGAAGCCCTGCTGATTGGTAACAGGAACCTGAGCGAGGAAAAGCAAGAGATATTGAGGGAGCTGTTGTTCCGTATGGATGCCGTGAAGACAGCCGAAGATAAGAAGTATGTGCTGATGAATGCCCCGAAAGAGAAACTGGATGAGATTGTCTCTGTACTTCCGGGCATGAAGAGCCCCACGGTGATGCCTTTGGCACAAGAAGGCTGGTGCTCAGTACATACCGTACTCGACGAGAAGTGTTTCTGGGAGATTATCGGAAAGCTGAAAGCGCTGGGGGCGGAAGGCATTCTGGTGCTGCCGATTGAGAAAATGATAATTTAAAGCCTCGAGGATGTGTCAAAAGTATATAAACGCTTTCTTTATGTTACGACATTAGGTACGAATTACGCGAAATAGCGCGGATTCGGTAAAATGAATCCGTGAAATCCGCGTAATCAGCGCCTAATAGAAAGTCTTCAGAGAGTTTTGACACACCTCCAATAATATCATGGTTTATGCATAAATCTTTAAAAACATGTCATTATGATATTGATTAGTAATCCCGATAAATCCCAGTGGCAAGAGATTCTGAAACGTCCGGTGATGAATACGGAGAATCTGTTTGATACGGTGCGGAGTGTTATTGACCGTGTGAAGGAGGAGGGAGACCGTGCTGTGCTGGATTATGAAGAAAAATTTGATAAAGTGGTGTTGGCCTCGCTGGCAGTGTCGGAAGAGGAACAGCAGGAAGCGGAAAACCTGGTGAGTGAAGACTTGAAAGCAGCTATTCGCCTGGCAAAGCAGAACATCGAGACTTTCCACGCCGCACAACGCTTTGAGGGCAAGAAAGTGCAGACTCAGCCGGGGGTGACCTGCTGGCAGAAAGCGGTTGCCATAGAAAAGGTGGGATTGTATATCCCCGGAGGAACGGCTCCGCTGTTTTCTACGGTACTGATGCTGGCCGTTCCCGCCAGGATTGCCGGATGCAAGGAGATTGTTCTCTGCACCCCTCCGGGACGTGACGGAAAGGTACATCCCGCTGTGTTGTTTGCCGCAAAAGTGGCAGGTGTCAACCGGATTTTCAAAGCTGGCGGCATACAAGCCATTGCCGCTATGGCATACGGAACGGAAAGTGTGCCTAAGGTTTACAAGATATTCGGTCCGGGAAATCAGTATGTCACGGCTGCCAAACAGCTTGTGAGCTTGCGTGATGTGGCGATAGATATGCCGGCAGGACCTTCGGAAGTAGAAGTTTTGGCTGACGAAACAGCTAATCCGATTTTTGTCGCCGCCGACTTGTTGAGCCAGGCAGAACACGGAGTGGACAGTCAGGCTATATTAATTACGACCTCTGTCGAATTGCAACAAGCTGTAAAGGTGGAAGTGGAACGCCAACTGGCCTTACTGCCACGTAAAGAGATTGCCGAAGAGTCTCTTGCCAATAGCAAACTGATTGTAGTGGACAGCATGACAGAAGCCATTGAATTGACCAACGCGTATGCTCCCGAACATCTTATCATAGAAACCGAGGATTATCTTTCCGTGGCAGAACGTATCGTGAATGCCGGTTCCGTATTCCTGGGTTCTCTTACTCCGGAGAGTGCGGGAGATTATGCTTCGGGCACAAACCATACCCTGCCGACAAACGGCTATGCCAAAGCATACAGCGGTGTCAGCCTCGACAGCTTTATCCGCAAGATAACTTTTCAGGAGATAAAGCCGGAAGGATTAAATATCATCGGCCCTGCCATCGAGCTGATGGCTGCCAATGAACAGCTGGATGCGCATAAGAATGCTGTGAGTGTGAGACTGGGGCAGTTGGAAAATGGAAATGGAAATTGAAAGTTGAAAATTGAGAGCTGATGGCTTAAAGTAATTTTAATCGTAAATTGTCAAATCATAAATAACATGGTGAAAACATTACAAGAACTTACCCGTCCGAATATCTGGCGTCTGAAGCCTTATTCTTCAGCACGTGATGAATATAATGGTGCTGCGGCATCCGTTTTTCTCGATGCAAACGAGAATCCTTATAACATGCCGCACAACCGTTATCCCGACCCCATGCAGCGGGAGTTAAAGACAGAATTGTCTAAAATTAAAAAGGTGAGTCCCGATTCCATCTTCTTAGGGAATGGCAGTGACGAAGCTATCGATTTGGTGTTCCGTGCTTTTTGTGAACCCCGTGTGGACAATGTAGTGGCTATCGACCCTACCTACGGCATGTATCAAGTCTGTGCCGACGTTAATGATGTGGAGTACCGCAAGGTGCTGCTCGATGAGGATTTCCAGTTCTCTGCCGACAAGCTTTTGGCTGCTGCGGATGAGCATACCAAACTGATTTTTATCTGCTCTCCCAACAATCCTACCGGCAATGACCTGCTCCGTAGCGAAATTGAAACGCTGATTCGCCGGTTTGATGGGTTAGTGATACTGGACGAGGCATACAATGACTTCTCCGAGGCACCTTCCTTCCTTGAAAATTTGAATCAATATCCGAATCTCATTGTACTGCAAACCTTTTCCAAAGCATGGGGATGTGCTGCCATCCGTCTGGGTATGGCATTTGCCTCACCGGATATTATCGGCATCCTCAGTAAGATAAAATATCCCTATAACGTGAACCAGTTGACACAGAAGCAGGCAGTGGAAATGCTTCACCGCTATTATGAAATAGAACGTTGGGTGAAGACACTGAAAGAAGAACGGGAGAATCTGGAAGCCGAGTTCGCCGCACTGCCATGTACGGTGAAGATGTTCCCTTCCCATGCCAATTTCTTCCTGGCCCGTGTGACGGATGCCGTGAAGATTTACAATTATCTGGTAGGCAAGGGTATCATTGTCCGCAACCGTAACTCCGTGTCACTCTGCGGAAATTGCCTGCGGGTGACGGTGGGAACGAGAGGAGAGAATGAAAAATTGATTGAAGCGCTGAAGGAATATATGTAGAAGGAGTTAAAGGGAGTAAAAGGGGGGGGTAAAGGGATTAAAAGGGAGTTAAAGGCCGATACTGCTGTTCTATACAAGTAATGCTTATGCAAGCAGAACTACCGGCTCTAACTCCTCTAACTCCTCTAACTCCTTCTACCTCCTTCTAACTCCCGATAACTCCCTTTATTCCCTCAAAAAAATATCCTTTAAAATGAAGAAACTACTTTTTATAGACCGTGACGGGACTTTAGTCATTGAGCCGCCCATTGATTATCAGCTGGACTCCCTGGAGAAGCTGGAGTTCTATCCGAAAGTGATGCGCAATCTTGGCTTCATCCGCAGCAAGCTGGATTTTGATTTTGTAATGGTGACCAATCAGGATGGGCTCGGCACAACTTCCTTTCCGGAAGAGACCTTTTGGCCGGCACACAACCTGATGATGAAGACATTGGAAGGCGAAGGCATCACCTTCGACGACATCTGCATAGACCGCAGCATGCCCGACGACAATGCACCGACTCGCAAGCCGCGTACCGGAATGCTTACCAAATACCTCGATAACCCGGACTACGATTTGTCCCACAGTTTCGTCATTGGCGACCGGCCTACGGATGTGGAACTGGCAAAGAATCTGGGCTGCCGCGCCATTCTTCTGCAAGATGACACGGCGTCATTGAAACCCGTTTCCGAAGGTGGCGGTGCCGCTTGTGACGGACTTGAAGATTACTGCGCCCTCGCCACCAGGGATTGGGATAAGGTTGCCGAATTCCTCTTTGCCGGTGAGCGTACGGCGGAAGTACGTCGCACTACCAAGGAGACAGATATATACGTATCCTTGAATCTGGATGGTGACGGGCATTGTGACATCGCGACCGGACTGGGCTTCTTCGACCACATGTTGGAACAGATAGGCAAGCACGGCGGCATGGACCTCACCATCCGTGTGAAAGGTGACCTTGAAGTGGACGAGCATCACACCATCGAAGATACCGCCCTTGCTCTGGGCGACTGCCTTTATCAGGCCTTAGGAAGCAAGCGGGGCATTGAACGCTATGGCTATGCCCTTCCTATGGACGATTGTCTTTGCCAAGTGTGCCTTGACTTTGGCGGACGCCCGTGGCTGGTATGGGATGCCGAGTTCAAGCGCGAGAAGGTAGGAGATATGCCGACGGAAATGTTCCTGCATTTCTTCAAGTCCTTGAGCGATGCTGCCCGGATGAATCTTAATGTAAAAGCCGAAGGACAGAACGAACATCATAAGATAGAGGGCATCTTCAAGGCGTTGGCACGTGCGCTGAAGATGGCGGTGAAGAGGGATATTTATCACTTTGAACTGCCAAGCTCGAAAGGAGTGTTGTAGAATCGTGCAGACAACTGCTGCAAAGTTACTGCATACCTTTTGCAGTGCTGCTGCAAAGCAGTTGCAGTGACGCTGCAAGGCTTTTGCAGAGCCACTGCAGATGTATTGCATAGTTTTGCAGTTATATATCTCTGATTAATAGATAAGTAGTGTTATGTCACATTTAGCCCCTTTGATAGCTGATTTAGCTCTGATATTGATTTGTGCGGGGATTATGACCCTGCTTTTTAAGAAATTGAAGCAACCGCTGGTGTTAGGATATGTAGTTGCAGGATTCCTTGCCAGCCCTCACATGGCCTATACACCGTCGGTGATGGACACGGCTAATATACAGACCTGGGCGGATATAGGCGTTATCTTCCTGCTGTTTGCACTGGGATTGGAATTCAGCTTCAAGAAGATTGTGAAGGTGGGAGGCGCGGCGATTATTGCTGCGTGTACCATCATCTTTTGTATGATATTGTTGGGAGTGGCGGTAGGTACCGGGTTCGGCTGGCAACGGATGGACTGTATCTTCCTGGGCGGTATGATTGCCATGTCGTCCACTACCATTATCTATAAGGCGTTTGATGATTTGGGGATGCGCAAGAAACAGTTCACGGGGCTGGTGCTCAGTGTGCTTATCCTGGAGGATATTCTTGCCATCGTATTGATGGTGATGCTCTCCACGATGGCAGTCAGCCATAACTTCGAGGGTACGGAGATGCTGGGGAGCATTGCCAAACTGCTGTTCTTCCTGATACTTTGGTTCGTCGTAGGGATATACCTTATCCCCGGATTGCTGAAGCGGTGCCGGAAGCTGATGAGCGAGGAAACCTTGCTGATAGTCTCTCTCGGACTCTGTTTCGGTATGGTGGTGATGGCCGCGCACACGGGTTTCTCGGCTGCTTTCGGCGCGTTCATCATGGGCTCCATTCTTGCCGAGACGGTAGAGGCGGAGAGCATAGAGCGCCTGGTGAAGCCGGTCAAGGACTTGTTCGGCGCCATCTTCTTCGTATCGGTCGGCATGATGGTAGACCCGGCCATGATTGTGGAGTATGCGGGACCCATAGTCGTGATTACTCTGGCGGTCATCCTCGGGCAATCCCTCTTCGGGACGCTGGGTGTGCTGCTGGCAGGGCAACCGCTAAAGACAGCCATGCAGTGCGGTTTCAGCTTGACGCAAATCGGTGAGTTTGCCTTTATCATAGCTTCGCTGGGCGTGTCGCTGCATGTCACCAGCCATTTCTTATATCCTATTGTGGTGGCGGTGTCTGTCATCACCACTTTCCTCACTCCTTATATGATTCGTTTGGCAGACCCCGCTTCCAATCTTGTGGATACGCATTTGCCGGAAAAATGGAGAAAGTTCTTGACCCGTTATGCTTCAGGTTCGCAGACGATGAACCATGAAAGTCTGTGGAAGAAACTGATATTTGCACTAGTCAGGATTACGGTGGTGTATTCCATCATTTGCGTGGCGGTGATAGCTTTGGCGTTCCGTTTTCTGGTGCCTTTCGTGCACGACAGTCTGCCCGGGGTATGGGGCTCTTTGTTGGCTGCCTTTATCATCATTCTGTGTATAGCTCCGTTTCTGCGTGCTATCATGATTAAAAAGAATCATTCGGAGGAGTTCGTGACTTTATGGAAAGATAACCGTGGAAACCGGGCACCGTTGGTGGCTACCATTGTACTGCGTCTGCTGCTGGGTGTTTCGTTTGTCATGTTCGTTATAGCCGGTTTGTTCAAGATGTCCGTCGGTCTGGTGTTTGGAGTGGCGGTGCTGCTGGTGACCCTGATGATACTCTCCCGCCAGTTGAAGAAGCAGTCCATCATGATAGAGAGGACATTCTTCCAGAATCTGCGGTACCGCGACATGCGTGCCGAGTATATGGGAGAGAAGAAACCGGAGTATGCGGGACGTCTGCTGTCGCGCGACCTGCACCTGACGGATTTTGAAATCCCCGGCGAGTCGGCATGGGTGGGCAGGACATTGGCGGAGCTGAATTTTGGAAAGAAATACGGTATCCATGTGGTCTCTATCCTTCGGGGCAAGAAACGGATTAATATTCCCGGAGCGTCTGTCCGCCTTTTCCCGCAGGACAAGATACAAGTAATTGCCACGGATGAGGAATTGAACATCTTCGGCCAGGAGATGGATAAGGTGTCTGCCATGAATGCGGATGTGATAGAGAAGAGTGAGATGATTCTACGCCAGTTCTGTGTGGACGGGCAGTCCCCTTTCCTGAACAAGACCCTGAAAGAAGCAGGGATACGCGAGAAATATCACTGCCTGATTGCCGGTGTGGAGCGGGGAGGGGAGACCTTGCATGCTCCCGACCCGCATGAACCTTTTGTGGAGGGAGATGTGGTATGGATTGTAGGCGAGAGTGCCGATGTGTACAAGCTAGTCGGCCGGAAATGTGAAGGTTTCGACATGGGGTAAGGTCTACCCCATGAACGCTAATCAGAGTTTGTTCAGTATTTTGTCCATTACCCAGTTAGTCAGAGTGGCGCTTTCACCGTCACAGCCGCAGACTGACTTGCCCAGCAGGTGGTCTACTACTGCCTGTATAAGCGGTTGCTGGACGTAGGTGGGATTTTCGACAATGATTTCCTCACGCCCTCTTTCTGTGTGCAGCGCAATGGGGTCATAGGTGAATACGGAGAAACAAATCATGCCTTTGTCTCCAATGATTTCTATACGGTCTTCGCGGGCGGATTCGTGGGCGACAAAACACCAGGAGCCGCTGCCTACTAGTCCGCTGTCAAACTGGAAACATGCGCTTAGAGTGTCTTCGGCAGGATATAGTCTGCCACGGTTGCTCTTGTAGCCGCTGGCTTCGAGGATACATCCGAAGATTTCCTGCAGCAAGTCTATCTGGTGGGGCGCAAGGTCATAGAAGTATCCTCCGCCGGCAATGTCCGGTTGCACGCGCCACGGTAGGTTTTCCTTGTTATGGTCGAGGTCGCGGGGAGGCTGGGCGAAGCGGATTTGAATGTTGATGACATTGCCAATATGTCCTTCCTCTACCAGTGACTTTACCTTCAGGAAGTAGGGCAGATAGCGGCGGTAATACGCGACAAAACATGGAACACCCGTTTCTTGGGAAATGCGGTTGATGCGGCAGCACTCTTCGTAGGTAACGGCCATCGGCTTCTCTATGTAGACCGGTTTACCTGCCTTCATGGACATGATGGCGTACGTAGCATGTGAAGAAGGAGGAGTGGCAATGTACACGGCGTTCACCTCTTCGTCGTCAATCAGTTCCTGGGCATCGTCGTACCATTTAGGAATCCCTCTTTCCTTGGCGTAGGTCTTGGCCTTGTCACCATTTCGGC